>Ga0126376_10000228_pt1 | contig 26428 bp, 22 predicted proteins | sample PanSoiMetPlot_15_FD_92760 | JGI IMG/M metagenome (GOLD analysis project Ga0126376, IMG submission 92760) | Tropical forest soil microbial communities from Panama - MetaG Plot_15 | ecosystem: Environmental > Terrestrial > Soil > Tropical forest > Bulk soil | place: Panama | collected 2016-02-17 | reverse complement strand
TTTGCGCTTACTCCCACAGTGCTAATCTTCTGCATGGCCGGTCTCCTTTTCTTGTGCTTCGAGCACGTCGATCATTTGGGAGCGTAACGCATCCCGCGGAGACCGGCCTTCTCATCCCATCTGGTTAACGCGCTTCAGCCCCAAAAGCTCAGGCGCTCGCGGACGTGGACCGTTCTCGAACGGCGCTTGCGGCGGCTCGGATTACCTCGAGCACCCGTTCCGGTTGCGAGAGCATTGGCACGTGGCTGCTATCGAGCTCGATGGTGGTTGCGTTCATACGCTTGGCCATGGCGCGCTCCAAATCAGGCTGGACCGTGCGGTCATTCTTGGCGACAATGTACCAGCTTGGCTTTGTTTTCCAGGCGGTTCCGCCGACTTTGGCCTCAAAGAGGTCGGGTTTCGGAGCTCCCTGAGTCGCATAAACGAGCTTTTTCTCATTTTCTGGCAAATCACCTGCGAAACACTCGATGCCTTCCCGAGTCAACCAGATGCGCCCATCCTTGACGTCGATGTGGGAGAAGACGTCTGTCTTTGGAAAGTTCAACTGCTGTGTCTGAGATGTCTCGTCGGCGTCGGGAGCGAGCGCAGCGATGTAAACGAGCGCCGCGACCCGTTCGTCAGTTCCGGCCCCTGTGATGACACTGCCGCCGTAGGAATGGCCGACCAGGACAACCGGGCTACTGACCCTGCCGATGGTTGCTTTTGCAACGGTCACGTCTTCCGCCGTTGAGTTGAGGCCGTGCTGCGAAGCAATGCATTCGTACCCTTCAGCTTGCAAGGGGCCGATTAACTTGCTAAAGCAGGAACCATCTGCCCAAAGTCCGTGGCAGAAGACGATGCTAGGTTTGGATTGCATATTTCCTTCTCCTTCGATGAATTACTTTCAATGCGGATCGCTGGGAGGTCGAAGATGGTGCCACCTTGCACGGCCTAAAGGGCTGTTCTGTGCGTCGCTGGATTTAAATGTTGTAACAAGACCGATCACACTTTCCGGTTCACCATTCCAAGTATTGATGCGCGACGACGCAGCTCTGATGCATTCTACTAACCATTGCTGCAAACTGCTCGTCGGGTTACGTGTTACGGCGTTGGGTACTCCCAGACATCGGGGGGCAGCTTATCTTTGAGCGATGCATACATGGCGTCCCGGAAGAGTTTCAAAGCCGGATACGCCCGGACGGCAATGGTACGCTCCACAATCAGCTCCTACTCGTTGTCCACGATCACCTCCAGACTCTCGAACTTGTGGCCGTCCATGGCCCCCACCCAGCGCAAAAGGTGGTGCGCTCATCGAGCTTAAACTCGGCCGTATAGGTGCCGGAGCCGCGCTTGGAGCTCGACTGGGCGAAAATCGCCGCGCAGAATTCACGCCCTTCGATCGGTCGTGCCAGGATCGGGCTGTTGAATACGATGTTTTCGGCAAGTAGCTCGCTGATCTTGAGCGGTAGTAGGCTTGCCGGATTCCCGTAGTTTGCGTAAAGGATGCATCGTGATTCCTCCTATGCCGCACAAGCTGTTGAAGCGACAAGTGAACTAACAGGAGTTTCCGCGCCTACTTGTGCCCGACGAAGTAGGGTTTCCGGAAGTCCGGTTCAACATTTGGAGGATTCTGGGTGGAATCCGGGCTTCCGATCTCCAGCAGCCAAGAGTCTTTTCCTCGGATGGCGTTCAAGGAATATTCCTTAACGCTGCCTTTCTCAATACCGGCATACCATTCAATGGAATCAAAACCCGTCGTTTTGTCGCAATAGAGGCCGCCAGCCCATATCTCCGGCGTATAGGGAACTAGATTCTGATATGCGTCGTTGTGGCGCCGTTCAGGTATCGCGAATTTCCGGACGTCTGCTAGCGGCCACCGTTTTTCTAAGAACGCGGTAAATTCCTCACGCGAATTAAATCCTGGTTTCGCATTGGGGGGATATTTGACCCAAACTGCATCCGGAAACAGCATTGGTCTGGCGCAAATTATCGTCTCTGGTTGATGAGTGGGCGGCTCAATTTCGGTTCTCGGCTTCGGCGATTGACACGCTCCGACCACCACTGCCGTAACGAAGATCAGTACGAGGAAAGTTCTTTGAGTCATGGCACTAGTAAGCTTGTCATTGTTTCAAATAACGGAGCGCAACGCAGCCGGATGCAAGTGTCTTCGTCTCAACGAGTTTCAATTTTAGTCGCCCCTGCAGGTTAATGTCTTCTAACAGGCGCGTGCCCCCTCCTGCGAGAATTGGTTGAACGACAAAACGATATTCGTCAACCAGACCAAGCCCTATGAGTTGCGAAGGGACATTTACGCCGCCGGCCAAAATGTTTTTGCCTGGTTGTTGTTTCAATTTCAGGATTTCGTCCCGAAGCCCGGTACGAATGATTCTCGTGTTTGCCTCGGCGCTTTCCAAGGATCGCGAAAAAACAACTTTGCTCTTGGAGTCGAATGCGCGAGCAAATTCCTTGTCGGCTCTTGTCGCAGATTCGTCTTTTGCGACTTCGGGCCAATAAGGAACCATCAATTCATAGGTTTTGCGCCCATAAACGAACAGGTCAACCTCTCCGATGAGGCTGGTGTAATGGTTAAGTAGTTCTTCATCAGCGATCACTTTAGTGTGATCGCAGCAACCATCCAGAGTGATGTTGATTGCGTAGATTAGTTTTCTCATTTTGGCCTCGGATTGTTTCCGGTCGAGAGACTCCTGCAAGCATTCTAGATGTGATCGTGCTTGACGAGCACCGATTCCGTAACGGAATGGTCTCCTACGATACGCCGTGCGTGGCTGATGAGCTCGCCGAACGCTGAATCCGGACTAGGCACCCGATGAGTAGCGCATCGCCCTGCGCGAAACGATTTGAGCAGCTATCGCATAGGAAATGGAAACATAGAGCGGCATCGTCAACACCACCTGATCTATGCAATGAGCGGCTGGCTGACATCCCCAGCCGAACCAATGAGAAATTTGTGACGGTTCATTGCGCGGGAGAAGCAGAACAGAGTTCGGGCGGGGCGAAAAGGTGGTCGCGGTCGTGAAGGCGGAGATGAGCAATAGGAACGGTAGAACCCACACGTAGCTGGCCCATTGTGTCTCAGCCTACATGGAACGCCACGAGGATTTGGACCGGATAGTAAGGAGTTTCGGTCAGAATCCAATAAGCCCAACGCGTTGATGATGCTAGATGAAAAATCTGGAGGGCTTCAGCCACCGAAATGACTGCGAATGCTGCAAGGAAGGCGGTTCCCCATGTACCGACAAATTGGTGCATTAAGAGCAGCAATGAGGATCGCAAAATGGATCGGGTACGCAAAGCGGAGGTTGGTTTTCCCCCCAGAACATACCACCCGACTAGTCGTTCGTAAACCGGTTGTACAGCGTGAAATACGCAAATTTGACGGTGTTTGGAAGTGGATGCTACAGTCAAATGTCTCCGCAGGCGAGACTCACACGGCAATTCCAGACGGAATCAGAGCGAAAAAGCGAAAAGGCGAAGAGTTTAGGAGGAAGTATGGCAACGGCAGCGGCTCCGCGCGTATACAAGAATTTCATTGGCGGGGAATGGGTGGAATCGAAGAGCGGAAAGACCTACGAGAACCGCAATCCCGCGAATACGGATGAAGTTGTTGGACATTTTGTCGCTTCGAATGAAGCAGACGTGAACGCCGCGGTGGACGCTGCGAAAGAAGCGTACAAATCGTGGCGGCTCGTGCCGGCGCCGAAACGCGCGGAGATTTTGTATCGCGCGGCAGAAATTCTGGTGCAGCGGAAAGAAGAGTATTCGAAAGACATGACGCGCGAAATGGGCAAAGTGCTCGCCGAAACGCGCGGCGACGTGCAAGAAGCGATTGATATGACCTATTACATGGCCGGGGAAGGCAGAAGACTTTTCGGTCAGACAACTCCTTCGGAATTGCCGAACAAGTTTGCGATGAGCGTGCGACAGTCGATTGGCGTGTGCGGGCTGATTACGCCGTGGAATTTTCCGATGGCGATTCCGTCGTGGAAAATGGCTCCGGCGCTGGTGAGCGGAAACACGGTGGTGCTGAAACCAGCCGAGGATACGCCGCTTTCGGCGTATCACTACGTGCAAGCGCTGGTCGAAGCAGGATTGCCGAAGGGCGTGGTGAATATTGTGAGCGGCGACGGGCCAGATGCTGGCGCGCCCCTTTCGAAACACAAAGAAGTGCCGGTGATGAGTTTTACCGGATCGAGCGCGGTAGGAAAAATTATTGCGTCGGCCTGCGCGCCAGATTTCAAACACGTCAGCCTCGAGATGGGCGGAAAGAACATCATTATTGTGATGGATGACGCGAATCTTGATTTGGCGGTCGATGGGGCGGTGTGGGGCGGATTTGGGACGACGGGGCAACGCTGCACGGCGGCGAGCCGCGTTGCTGTCCACAGAAAAGTGTACGGCGAGTTTGTGAAGCGATTTGTGGATCGCGCGAAAACGTTGAAGGTAGGCAACGGGCTCGATCCGAATGTGGAAATGGGGCCGTGCATCAACGAGCAGCAGCTGCAGACGGTGATGAGCTACGTGGAAATTGGCAAGAAAGAAGGCGCGAAGTTGTTCGCCGGTGGAAACCGGTTGAATTCCGGCGCTCATTCGAAGGGATGGTTTCACGAGCCTACGGTGTTTGGCGACGTGAACGCAAAAATGCGCATCGCGCAGGAAGAGATTTTTGGGCCGGTGGTTTCTGTGATTCCGTTCGAAGGATTTGACGAAGCAGTCGCGATTGCGAACGGCGTGCCTTACGGATTGTCCGCTTCGATTTACACGCGCAACGTAAATCAGGCGTTCGCGGCGATGCGGGATCTTTTCACCGGCATTGTTTATGTGAATGCGCCGACAATTGGCGCGGAAACGCACTTGCCATTTGGCGGAACGAAGCAAACTGGCAACGGACATCGCGAAGCTGCGATTGCAGCGATTGATTTCTATACCGAGTGGAAGACGCTCTATATCGATTACTCAGACAAACTGCAGCGAGCCCAGATCGACAACAACTAGCGAAATTTCAAAGGCCCCTAACGCCTCCGAGACTGCTCCTGTAGCAAGCGCAGGAGAGCCTTCCATTGACCGGGCTTGACAGGGTTCCTAAAATGGTAGTTAGCACTGTCAGGCAGAGAGTGCTAACGATGAAGAACTCAGCAATCCAGGAAAGACGCAACCGGCAAGTGCTGGCCGATGTCGTTCGAATGTACATTGAAACGGGCGAGCCGGTGTCTTCGCGCGCGATTTCGAAGCGCTTTGAGGAGACACTAAGCCCAGCGTCGATTCGAAATGTCATGGTGGACCTGGAGGACGGAGGATTTTTATACCAACCGCACACTTCCGCGGGCCGCGTACCGACGGCGGCCGCGTATCGCTTTTTTGCGCAAGAGATTGCCGCGCAGGCGACGCTGAGTGTGCGCGACCGCGATTGGATTCGCGGGCAAATGTCGTCGGCGAAAACGACTGAAGAAATTACAGAGCGAGCGGGGCACGTGCTTGCGGAAATTTCGAATGGGCTTGGAATCATCGTAGCGCCGCCGCTGCGCAGGACTGTTCTGGAGCATGCGCGCATGTGGCTGCTTCCGGACGGACGCGTAGTCGTTGTTTTACTTTCGCCGGGCGGAACTTCGCGTGACAAAATCGTGAATCCGAACCGGAGATTTACGCAGACCGAGTTGGACACGACCGCGGAGTTTTTGAACCGGCAATACTCTGGATGGACGCTGGAAGCGATTCGCGAAGATTTACTGCTGAAACTTGCGACGGAGCGTGAACGGTACGAAGGTTTGGCCCAGAGCGCGCTGACGTTTTGCGATCCGGCGACACTGGGCGATGAATCGGGGCGGCAAGTGTATGTCGAAGGCACGGCGCAAATTGCAGGTGCACCGGAATTTTCCAGCCAGGCGCAATTGCGGGAATTGCTGGAAGCAATTGAGGAAAAGCATCGCTTGGTGAGCGTGCTGAACGCATGTATTGACGCGCCGGAGCCGGTGCTGGTGCAGATTGGCATCAAGGAGATTTCGCAGGCGGGTGAAAACCTCGCGATGATCAGCGCGCCTTATACGCGGGGGGATCAGGCGCAGGGCTCGCTGGGAATTCTTGGACCCACGCGCATGCAGTACGAGCGAGCGATTAGCGCAGTGGCGTATGTTGCCGAACTTTTTGGCGAGGCGCTGGGCAAAATCTAAATTTGAGGACAGAAGGGAAGCGAGTCATGGCTGGGGAACGGGATAACCTAAACGAAAAGCAGCGGGAAGAGGCGGAGAACGACAGTCTCGCGGCGGAAAGCGCGCGCGCCGACGCGGACGTGGTGAAGCTGACGGCAGATCTGGAGGATTTGCGGCAGACGCTGCTGCGTCGGCAGGCGGATTTTGAGAATTACCGCAAGCGCATTGAGAAGGAACGGCTGGAAGAAAACAAGCGGGCAACGGCGCGTGTTGTAGAAGCGTTGATTCCCATTGTGGACGGATTCGAACACGCGCTAGCCGCGCATCGGGAAGCTGCTTATGAAAATTACCGCAAAGGCTTCGAATTGATCTACAAGCAAATGCTGGACAACCTGGCCAAGCTGGGCGTGGAGCGAATCGAGCCAACTGGCCAGCAGTTTGATCCGCATCAGCATCAGGCGATGGACCGGACGGAATCAAAGGATGCGCCGGACGGAACTGTGCTGCAAGTATTCCAGCCGGGATATCTTTTTCACGGCCGAGTTTTGAGGCCGGCGATGGTTCGTGTAGCGGTGCATCCGGTTCAAGCATCGAAGTCGTCAGTGAACTAAGAGCGATTCTTCTGAGTAATTCAGGGAAATACAAGGACACGAATGGCCAAGGGGACGCAAAGAGATTTTTACGAAGTGCTGGGCGTTTCGAAGACGGCTTCCGTTGAAGAGATCAAAAGTTCGTACCGCAAAGCCGCGCTGAAATGGCATCCGGACCGGCATCCGGCGGACAAAGAGGAAGCGGAAGTAAAATTTCGCGAGTGCACCGAAGCGTACAGTGTGCTGAGCGATCCGGAAAAGCGGCAAGTGTACGACACGTACGGTCATGCGGGATTAAGTTCGTCCGCCGGCGGCGTGGACTTCAACGGTACGATCTTTCAGGATTTCCACGACATTTTTGGAGATTTTTTCGGATTTGAGGACATTCTTGGCGGCGGGCGCAGGGGACGTTCGCGGAGCCAGCGCGGCGCCGATTTGCGTTACGACATGACGCTGACGTTTGAAGAGGCGGCGGCGGGAGTCGCGACGAAAATCAAAGTACCTCGGCAGGAATTTTGCGGCGCGTGCAAAGGTACAGGCGCAAAAGCAGGGACGGGCGCAACGACTTGCCAGACGTGCAATGGCCGCGGGCAGCTCGCGTATCAGCAGGGATTTTTCACGATTACAAGAACTTGTCCGTCCTGCCAGGGAGCGGGGCAGATTATTCGTGAACGCTGCCCGGAATGCCGTGGTCAAGGACGTATAGAAAAAGAAAAAACGATCGATTTGCGGATTCCCGCCGGTGTGGATACGGGCACGCGGATGCGCGTGCAGGGTGAGGGCGAAGTCGGAGTGAATGGAGGCGCGCCGGGCGATCTGTACGTTGTGCTTGAAGTGAAAGAGCACACGTTTTTCGAGCGCCGGAACGCGGATCTCTACTGCACAATTCCCATCAGTATCGTGCAAGCGGCGCTTGGAACTGAGTTGCAAGTTCCGGGATTGAACGGCGAGGAAAAGCTGAAAATCTCGGAAGGGACGCAAAGCGGCGCCGTGTTTCGGATTAAAGGCAAAGGTTTGCCCGATCCGCGAGGTGGCGGGCGCGGCGATTTGTACTACCACGTGCAGGTTCTGACGCCGTCAAAGCTCACGCGCGAGCAGCGCAAATTGATGGAGCAACTCGGCATGACGCTGAAGGTAGAAAACGAGCCGGCTGAGCGCGGAACTTCGTTCTTTGACAAAGTGAAAGATATTTTCGGGTAAGATTCCCGCCGGAACCACGCGGTCCAGGGGCAGGACTTGCGCAGAAGATTCTTCGTCGAGCAATTTGAAAACAAAACCGCGGCCATGATCGGCGACGCGGCGCACCATCTTGGGCGCGTGCTGCGCGCGGAAGCCGGTCAGCTTTACGAATTGAGCGACGGCCGTAGCGCGTGGCTGGCGCGTGTAGAGAAAGTTGGTCGCGACCGCGTTGATTTTTCGTTGATCGAGCCGATTGCAAGCAGGGAATTGGCGGTTGAAACGACGCTGTTACTTGCCATCGTGAAATTCGACTCGCTCGAATGGGCACTGGAAAAGGCGGCGGAACTAGGAGTTCGAACTATTGTGCTGCTGGCCGCGGCTCGGAGCGACAAGGCCCTTTTGAAAGCGGCCGAAAAACGGGCGGAGCGTTGGAGGAAAATTCTGCTTGAATCGTCGCAGCAGTCTCGCCGAGTAAGCCTTCCGGAACTCAAAGCCCTGGAAAAGTCCGAGGATGCATTCAAACGCGCCACGGGCCTCAAGATCATTTTGTCGGAAAAGCCCGACGCGGTTTCGCTCAAAACAGCTTTGCCAAGTTCTGCAGCCCAGGTGACGCTTGCCATCGGGCCCGAGGGCGGGTGGACGGACGAAGAATTTGCCACTGCCCAGGCAGCCGGCTTTCGGCAAGCTTCGCTGGGCAGTCTCATTCTCCGGGCAGAGACTGCGGTCGTCGCTGCGCTTTCGAATCTGAATTATGCGCTTGGCTAGGCGCTGCGGTTTGCTTACGATACGTGTCATGCGCAAAATGCTCCTGGCCCTTGCAACAGTTTGCTTATTCGCGGCCGTTGGTGCAGCACAAGATCGTCCTTTGCGCACAACGGACGCTGAGACGGTTCCCGCAGGCGACGTTCGCGCCGAAATTGGCTTTGATTTTCTCCAGGATGTTGCTTTTCCTCTCTCCGGTTTGCGCGGCGATGAGACCTCCCTGGGCGTGCTAAGTGTCCGCATGGGCATCAGTAAGATTGCTGAGGTCGAAGTGGAAGGCGCCATTCAGAATTTCCTCGATGTGAAATCGCAAGGCGCCTCTTTCGTCCCTAATCTTAAGTTAACAAGCGTCAATTCGACGCATGACACCGGGGATTTCGCGCTTTCCACGAAGATTCGAATCATCAAGGCGTCCGGCAAGAAGCCGGGTGTAGCGTTTCGCTTCGGTTTCATCATGCCGAATTCAAATCAGGCACGTGGCATTGGGACGAACACAAGTAACGTCTTCGCTCTGGCCGCACTCGAAGAGCAGATTCAGAAACTCAAACTGATGGGCGACCTCGGCATCGAAATCCTGCAGGCGCCAAACGCTTTGTTTACCCAGAACGACGTTCTCATGTACGGCGCGGGCTTCAGCTACCCTGTTCACAAGCGCGTGAATCTTGTGGGCGAGGTGAATGGACTCTATTCCAGCCGCAGCATCAACGATGCATTGATCGGCACGCAGAGTACGGGCCAGGCGCGCGTCGGTTTGCAAATCAACCTGGGCGGATTCACCTGGGACCTCGCCGGCATTCGCGGAATCAACAAGTACGATCCCCGCTCCGGTTTCACTTTCGGCGTAACCAAGGAGTTTCACCTGTTCGACTACAACCGCCTGCAATAGGCCCGGCATCTGATTCGTAAAGCGCCGAAGGGTAGTGGGTCAGCTCAAATATTTTGCCTAATGGGTTAGGGCGAGTTGGTCCGCGAGGGCCAAACTCAATCTGGCGCGGCGTGTCGTTCGCATGCTATAAATGTTAGGCAACACAAATGCTGAGTCCGGACGAGAAAGTGCTTTCTTCCCCCTCCGAGGCAACCGCTCCAAGCTCGGACCAACCCTCAATTGCTCCGGAGACAAAGCCTGCCGGCGGACAAACCCTCAAGCGTGAAATTCGAGTCTGGACCCGCGACCTTCTGATCGCGATTGGCCTCGCGCTCGTCATCATCGTTTTTCTGTATCAACCGGTGAAGGTCGAAGGCACCAGCATGGCGCCGCTTCTTTCCGACCAAGAGCGCATCTTCATCAACAAGTTTGTCTATCGATTCGAACCAATTTCGCGCGGTGACGTAGTCGTTTTCTGGTATCCGCTGGACCGCAGCAAGTCCTTCATTAAGCGGATCATCGCGCTGCCAGGTGAAGTCGTGCAGATTCGCAGCGGGGTTGTCTATGTGGACGGTCAGCAGCTTTCGGAACCTTACGTCCCGCCGCAATATGAGGATTTGAGCGACTACGGTCCCGTGCGCATTCCACATGACATGTATTTTGTGATGGGCGACCATCGCATCAGTTCCAACGATTCGCGCGTTTTCGGCCCGGTTCCCAGCCGCTTCATTTACGGCCGCGCCGTCTTCGCATATTGGCCTGTTGATCATTTCGGCTCGATTTCGCCGACCGCAGAGGCCAAGGAAAAATAATTATGATTCACGGAGGCTCCGCTGACGGAAGTTCATCACCGACCTGCAATCCTCGCGCTGGAAGACGGGCGCGTATTTAACGGAAGAGCCGCGGGCGCTATTACGCGCCGCGGCGGCGAAGTCGTTTTCAATACCAGCCTCACGGGCTACCAGGAAGTTTTTACTGACCCAAGCTACGCGGGCCAGATCGTTTGCCTTACGTATCCGCACATCGGGAATGTCGGAGCGAATGTCGACGATGAAGAGTCTTCGCACCCCTACATCGAATCGCTGATTGTGCGCGAATTTTCGCAGATTTCCTCGAATTGGCGTTCGTCGGAAACGGCGCAGCTTTATCTGAATCGGCACAAGATTCCCGTCATTTGGGACATTGACACGCGGGCACTGGTTCGTCACATTCGCAAAGTTGGCGCGCTGCGTGGTGTTGTTTCGACAGATGGCACTTCCATCGACCAGCTGATTCACGAGGCAAAACAACTGCCCACAATGGCCGGGCAGGAGCTTGCAAGCCGCGTGAGTTGCGAAAGACCTTATGACTGGTCGCAGGGCTCGATTGATTTGGCGACCTCACCTTGGACCGAGCAAATGGGCGAGGCCGGGAATAGTGCCGAAACAAGAAAATTCCGCGTCGTCGCCTACGATTTCGGCATCAAGCAGAACATCTTGAGGCTGCTTTTCGATCATCACTGCGAAGTCGGGGTAGTGCCAGCCAAAACCTTGGCAGAAGATGTTCTCGGTATGCATCCCGACGGAGTTTTTCTCTCGAATGGCCCGGGCGATCCGGAACCGATGGATTATGCAGTTCAGAACATTCAGAAATTCCTTGGCCGCGTGCCGGTATTTGGAATTTGTCTCGGCCATCAGGTGTGCGGTCTCGCGCTTGGGGGGAAGACGTACAAGCTGAAATTCGGCCACCACGGATCGAACCATCCCGTGAAGAATCTTCTTACGAGCCAAATCGAAATCACCGCGCAAAATCACGGCTTCTGCGTCGACCCAGAGTCCCTTCCGAAAGAAGTCGAACCGACGCACGTCAATTTGAACGACCAGACAAACGAAGGCATTCGGCACAAGTCATTGCCGCTTTTTAGCGTGCAATATCACCCGGAAGCTTCGCCCGGTCCGCACGATTCTCACTATTTGTTCACGCAGTTCACGGACATGATGAAAGAGTTTCGCCACCCGGGGAGTTCGCGGCGGTAATTGAGCAGAGTTTACGACTGACAAACAAACGGAGCCACAACTGAGGAATGCCGAAAAGGAAAGACATCAAGAAGATTCTGATTATCGGATCGGGGCCGATCATTATCGGCCAGGCGTGCGAATTTGACTATTCCGGCGCACAGGCGTGCAAAGCGCTGCGGGCAGAGGGATATGAAGTCGTTCTGGTCAATTCGAATCCGGCGACGATCATGACCGATCCGGAACTGGCGCATCGCACATACATCGAACCACTTTCGAAGGAATATCTCGAGGAAATCATTGCCAAAGAAAGACCGGATGCGCTCTTGCCTACAGTAGGGGGACAAACCGCCCTCAATCTCGCGGTTGCGCTGGCCGAAGAGGGCGTTCTCGAAAAATACAAAGTCGAAATGATCGGCGCGTCGCTGCGAGCAATCAAGGTCGCGGAGGACCGGCTCTGGTTCAAAGATGCTTGCCGCAAGGTGGGACTTGAGGTTCCTGCGTCGGCACTTGTCAATAATGCGCAAGACGCGATGCGCCTTTGCGAACAGCTCGGCTTTCCTCTGGTAATTCGTCCATCCTTCACACTTGGCGGCACGGGCGGCGCGATTGCCTACAACCGTGAAGAGTTTGGCGAGGCGATTTCGCACGCGCTGGACATGAGCCCTGTGCACGAAGCGCTCGTGGAAGAGTCTGTGCTCGGATGGAAAGAATACGAACTCGAAGTGATGCGCGATTTCCGCGACAACTTTGTGGTCATCTGTACGATTGAAAATTTTGACCCGATGGGCGTGCACACCGGCGATTCGATTACGGTCGCGCCAGCGCAAACACTTACGGACAAGGAATATCAGCGCATGCGCGATGCCGCTGCAGCGATCTTGCGCGAAGTCGGCGTCGAGACCGGCGGTTCGAACGTGCAGTTCGCGGTGAATCCGGATACGGGCCGCATGGTCGTTATCGAAATGAACCCGCGTGTTTCACGCAGCTCTGCGCTCGCCAGCAAGGCAACAGGATTCCCCATTGCGAAAATTGCCGCGCGCCTAGCGGTGGGAATGTCGCTCGACGAAATTCCCAACGACATTACGAAGAAAACGCCGGCCAGCTTCGAGCCGACGATTGATTATGTCGTCACGAAAATTCCGAAGTGGCAGTTCGAAAAATTCCCCGGCGCCGACAGCACGCTGGGCACGCAGATGAAGTCCGTCGGCGAAGTGATGTCCATCGGCCGGACGTTCAAGGAATCGCTGCAAAAGGCGATTCGTTCGCTCGAGCCGCATGCGCCCTGGCGCGCTCCCGCGGACACGCCGGACTCGCTTCTACGAGAAAAATTGGCGACGCCGCGTCCCGACCGCATTCATTGGTTGCTGACCGCACTGGAGCGCGGCCTGCCAGCGGTCGAGATCTGCGACCTGACAAAAATTGATCCGTGGTTCATTCAGCAGATTCAAGAGCTTATCGGCGTCAACAAGCGAGCTGCTGGAGTGACAGTTGAGACGGCTTCGAAAGAATTGCTACGAGAAGTGAAGCGCCACGGGACGAGCGACGAACAGCTCGCGCAAATGTGGAAGACGACGCCCGCCGCTGTGCGTTTGCAACGTGCTCGCTACGGTGTCGGGCCCGTTTTCAAGCGCGTGGACACTTGCGCCGCCGAATTCGAGTCGTTCACTCCGTACATGTATTCCACCTACGAGGAAGAGGACGAATCCGATGTTCAGCCGCGCCCGAAGATCATGATTCTTGGCAGCGGACCTAACCGCATCGGGCAGGGAATCGAGTTTGACTACTGCTGTTGCCATGCGTCGTTCGCTCTGCGCGAGGACGGTTTCGAGACGATCATGGTAAATTGCAATCCGGAAACGGTTTCGACGGACTACGACACGTCGGACCGCCTCTATTTCGAACCGCTCACGCTCGAAGACGTGCTGGCTATCGTCGAGCGCGAAAAGCCACAAGGCGTTATCGTGCAATTCGGCGGGCAGACGCCGCTCAATCTGGCCATGGAATTGAAGCGGAACGGCGTGCCAATCGTTGGCACGGCGCCGGAATCGATTGACCTCGCCGAGGATCGGCGGCGTTTCGGTCGTTTGCTCGAAGAACAAAAAATCCCTCAGCCGCGCAACGGTACTGCGCTTGTACCGGAAGAAGCGGCGCGACTTGCCGGTGAAATCGGATTACCCGTGCTTGTACGGCCAAGTTACGTGCTCGGCGGCCGCGCGATGGTGATTGCATACGACGCGAATACGGTTCAGGAATACGTCGCGCAAGCTGCACTGATGGGTTCTGCGAAACCGGTTCTCATCGACCAATTCCTCGAAGAAGCGACGGAAGTGGACGTGGACGCACTTGCCGACGGCAGCGACGTCGTGATCGGCGGGATCATGGAGCATATCGAAGAGGCCGGCGTGCACTCGGGTGATTCGAGCTGCGTGCTTCCTCCGGTTAGCCTCACTCCGGCCGTTCTTGATACGATTCGCGATTACACCAAGCGCCTCGCCATCGCGCTTAAAGTTGTCGGCCTGATGAACGTGCAATATGCCATTCAGCGCGATACGGTTTACGTTCTCGAAGTCAATCCGCGTGCATCGCGAACCGTTCCGTATGTCAGCAAAGCTACCGGTGTTCCGCTCGCGAAAGTTGCCGCGCGCTTGATGGTCGGGAAAAAGCTTAGGGACATGCAGCTGCCGCTCGTTCAGCACAATGGGGTCGCGGAAATTGCGGTTCACGATTTTTATTCCGTCAAGTCGCCCGTGTTTCCCTTTAACAAATTCCGCGGCGTGGACACGATTCTCGGGCCGGAAATGCGCTCGACGGGCGAAGTGATGGGCATATCCACTTCTTACGGTCAGGCGTTCGCCAAAGCGCAACTCGCCGCCGGGCAGCGTCTGCCACGCAAAGGTACGGTGTTTATCAGCGTAAACGACCGCGACAAACGGTCCGTTGTCGGGCTTGGCAAGGAACTTGAATCCCTCGGCTTCAAGCTCGTTGCTACACGGGGAACCGCGGCCGCGCTTCTCGGCGCAGGAATTGAAGCGGAGGCCATTTTTAAGGTAAACGAAGGGCGACCGAACATCGTTGATTTGGTGAAAACGGGAAAAATCGATCTGGTCATCAACACGCCGCTCGGGCGCGAATCCTTCTACGACGAGAAATCGATTCGCCGCGCTGCGATTCGCTACAACATTCCGTGTATCACTACGCTTGCCGCCGGCAATGCGGCCGCGCGAGGCATCCGCGCCATGCTCGAGCAGGGAACGGAGGTTTCCGCGCTGCAGGATTTGCATCGTGGGCAAGTTACCGCTTCTGGTTCGGTGTCAGGAGACTAGCACATGGATCTTTCCGGCATCTATCCAGCACTGACGACGCCGTTTGATGCGACAGGCAATTTTTCTGCCGCGGATTTCCGGCATAACCTGCACCGGTACAATCAAACTGACCTCGCTGGATATGTGGTCCTCGGCTCAACAGGCGAATCGGTCCTGCTTTCTGACAAAGAAACCGAAGCCATTCTCGCGACGGCCAAGGAAGCAGCTGCGCCGGGCAAGCGGCTTCTGGCAGGTACGGGGGCGGAATCAACCGCAGAAACCATTGCGCGCACAAAGCGCGCCGCGGGGCTCGGCTATCACGCAGCGCTCGTCAAAACGCCTTATTATTACAAGCCGGTTTATAAGCCGGAAGTTTACGTTGCGCATTATCGCGCCGTGGCGGATGCGTCGCCGATACCGATTCTTCTGTATTCTGTTCCGCAATTTACGGGCGTCACTCTGGAAACGCCGGAAATTCTCGCTCTTTCGGAGCATCCCAACATCATTGGCATGAAGGACAGTTCTGGCAGTGTGCAGCGCACCGTGGAAGTAGTCGCCGGCGCGTCCAGCAGCTTTCAAATGCTCACGGGCGCAGCCAGTGTTGTTGTCCCGTCCCTTGCCGCCGGTGCAGTTGGAGGGATTCTCGCCCTGGCAAGTGCGTTTCCGGAGAAATGCGCTGCGCTGTATCAGCTCTATCGCCAAAAAATGGTTGACCAGGCGCGCGAACTGCAGGGCAAACTATCCATTGCTTCGAAGCGTGTCGTTTCGGAAGCGGGTATCCCCGGCGTTAAGTTTGTCATGGACTTGCGCGGGTATCGCGGAGGAAACCCGCGCCTGCCGCTCCTGCCCCTTAGCGAACAAGCCAAAGCCACGCTTACCAAGGCGGCGGCAAACCTAGAGCCTGCGGCTGCCGTAAGTGGTTAATTGCAACTCTCTGGCCAAATTGGTTCGGGGTTGGGCATGCTCTCTTTAGCACCGGTTTCGCGTCTATTGTTTGTGACCTAATCCGGTGGGTATCATCTAAGAATCCATGCAATGTCGCGCCCTCCCGTTCCGAGAGCTCCCGCATCAGCCGCCCCTCCATCTCGCTTTTCATGACGAATTCGACAAAGTAAGGGCCTTTTATAGGCAGGAGCCGAAGCTGGAAAACGCGATTCCTCTCTCTTCAAATCTCAACTATCCACAATCCCGGCGGAGCGCCGTAGCCGCGGTTCTGCGGGAACAGAATGAGAGTCTGAGAGCAAACCAGGCTGTCCTTGATAATCTTTCACGCTTAGAGCAAGGCGCCGTTGCGGTGGTTACCGGCCAGCAAGTTGGGCTGTTCGGCGGACCTGCGTACGCGTTTTACAAAGCTCTTTCTGCCATCGAAGCTGCGCGCCTCCTCACAAAATCGGGCGTGGATGCTGTTCCCATCTTTTGGATGGCGACGGAAGACCACGACCTCGACGAAGTCTGCCATACGACCTTTTTCCATGATGGGAAGCTCGCTAAGTTTGAACTCCCGGCGCGACCCGGCCCGGCAGTGCCCGTCGGTACGATCAACTTCGGCCCGGAAATTGAGGAAATTGTTCGCGCTGCCACGGTGATGCTTGGTGGTCCCGCTGGCTCCGAGCTCGCCACGCTGCTTCGCGCCAGCTATACGCCCGATGATTCTTACTGTTCCGCTTTCGCGAATCTTTTTACCGGCCTTTTCTCTTCTCGTGGCTTGATTCTTCTTAATCCCCTCGATCATCGCCTTCATCGCCTGGCCGAGCCGCTTTTTCGCCAGGCTGCGGAAGATCGCGCCGAGTTGAATGATGCGCTTCTCGCGCGCAACAAGGAACTCGAAAGGGTCGGTTTCGCGCCGCAGGTAAAAGTGACAGGCCGCAGCACGGCCCTGTTCTACATGGGCCCGGGCGGCCGCGAAGCAATTCGTGTTAACGGGACGCAATTCTCGGTGGACTCTTTGAGTTGGTCAGCTCGGGAACTTGCCAACGCCATCTCTCAAGCTCCGGAATGTTTTAGCCCCAATGCGCTGTTGCGACCCGTTGTGCAGGATTACCTGCTTCCCACGGTGGCGTGCGTTGCCGGACCCGCTGAGATCTCTTACTTTGCGCAATCCGAAGTTTTCTACTCAAGACTTTTGCGCCGTCAGCCGGTTTTTCTTTCGCGCGCGGGGTTTACTCTCGTGGACAGCAAAGCGCAGCGGCTCCTCGAGCAATACGAATTTACAGTCGAGGATGTTTGGGCGGGGTCGCAGTCCGTTCGGCGTAAGCTTGGCGCGGCGAACTTGACGGGTTCGCTTGGCAGTCGTTTGGAGAAAGATGCCCAGAAAATACAAAAACTTTTGGACGGTTGGTCGGGCCCCATTGGAAAGATTGATCCAACGCTGAAGGCGACAGTCGAGAACGCGCAGAAGAAAATTGCGTATCAGGTGGAAAAGCTCAAGCAACAAGCAGGCTGGGCACGCGATCAGCGCAGCAGCATTCTCGAGGGGCACGCCGAATTTCTTAGCAATTTGCTCTATCCAAACAAGGCTCTTCAGTCGCGCGAGCTTTGCCTTCTACCTCTCCTCGCCCGCTGGGGTATGGAAGGTTTAGAAGCTTTGCAGAAACATTCCTCCGGCAAACATCTCAACAAACATTTTCTTGTCCCGATTCCCTGATTTCTTGACTGCCCGCGCGTGCTAGGATTTTTGCATTATGGCGACAATCGAATCACTGCATGTCCGCACCGACCGCCGCACACAACTCGTGGATGTAACCAACGAAGTCCAACGCATTGTCGGCAAGTCGGGTGTTGAACAGGGCATTTGCCACGTTTACGTTCCGCACACCACAGCAGGCGTAACGATAAATGAGCACGCAGATCCGGATGTCGCCTCCGATTTCGAAGGCGTGGTGGATCGCCTCATCCCTAATCGTGGCCCTTACCGTCACGCGGAAGGGAACTCTGCCTCCCACGCAAGAACGATTCTTACGGGCGCCAGCCAGCAGATTTTCGTGGAACAAGGGCGTCTCGCCCTCGGCCGCTGGCAGGGAATCTTTTTATGCGAATACGACGGCCCGCGGGAGCGAACCATGCAAGTGAAAGTCGTCCCAGATCAATCGTAGCGGCCTCCTTCGGAGGCGGGCCGTGCCGCGGTTTCGCGTGCTAAACTCAACATTTGCGAAATGAGCCTCGGAATCTACATCCAGGTCCCGTTCTGCCAGACGAAATGCACCTACTGCAATTTTCATACGGGCGTCGTCTCCGCTGAGAAGTACGCGCCCTACGCGGAAGCGCTACAATCGGAAATTGCGCATCATCGCAGTCTGTACGTCGCCGCGGATATTTCTGCTGACCATCTTGAAAACGGCGTCGTGGACACGGTCTATTTCGGTGGTGGCACGCCAAGCCTCCTCGGCCCAATGCACTTGCAAAACATTCTTGCGAAGATTCGCGCTTCTTTTTCTTGTGACTGGCGAGAAGTCACTCTCGAAGCCGATCCCGAAACTGTGACTCCGGAAAAAGCCGCTGCCTGGACCTCGGCCGGAATCAATCGCGTCAGCTTCGGTGTTCAATCTTTTTCCGACCTGGAACTAAAGTCCTCCGGCCGCATGCACCGCCGCGAAGACGTTTATCGTGCGGCACCTATTCTTCGCGCCGCCGGGATCCCGAATCTAAGTTTCGATTTGATCATCGGCTTGCCTCATCAGACGCCGGCGTCCTGGCGTAATTCTCTCGACGAACTGCTCGGTCTGAAACCCGAGCACGTCTCCATCTATATGCTCGAAGTGGACGAGGGCAGCCGCTTAGGCAGGGAGTTAATTTCGCTCGGCACAAAGTACAGCGCACCCGCAGTTCCTAGCGACGAACAAATGGCCGATTCCTACGACCTCGCCTGCAGCCTGCTCGCATCAGTGGGCTACGAACACTACGAAATCTCCAATTGGGCCAAGCCTGGTTTCGCCTCGCGCCACAATCTCAAATACTGGCGCCGCGAACCCTATCTCGGATTTGGCGCCGGGGCACACTCCTTCAGCGGAACAACTCGCTGGGCCAACGCGCACGACGCTGCTCGATACGTCGTGGCCCTTGAATCCGGGAAGCTTCCGGCTGAGCAGATAGAAACGGTCTCCACGCAACAGGCCCATGAGGAAGAAGTTTTTCTCGGCTTGCGCCAGCTTGCCGGCATCAATCTCGACGCGATCGAAGCGCCTTACGCGCACTTCCTCGAAAGCAAACTCGCGCCCCTCCAATCCGCCGGCCTTATCGAACGCGAGGGAAGCATCGTTCGTCTCGCGCCCAAGAAGCTTAGTATTTCGAACGAAGTCTTCGTGGAACTGCTTGGCTAGAAGAAATTCGCAACAGGGGCAATCGGAAAAAATGTCAACATCCCGACCCGAAAGCATAGTTGACCTTCGCAGCGATACCGTGACTCGTCCCACGCTTGCCATGCGTCGCGCCATGGCCGAAGCCGAAGTCGGCGACGACGTTTACCTGGAAGACCCGACCGTCAATCGCCTCGAAAAACGCGCCGCGGAGATCTTCGGCAAGGAAGCCGCGCTTTTTGTCCCCAGCGGCTGCATGGGCAACCTTATCGCCATCAAAATCTGGACGCATCATGGCGCCGAAGTCATTTGCGAAGAACGCAGCCACGTCAATCTCTACGAACTCGCCTCCATGTCCGCAATCGCCGGCGCCATGCCGCGCATCGCCCGCTCCGACGACGGCATACTCAATTGGCAGCAAATCGAAGCTGTGATTCGGCCAAAGATTTACTACGACTCGCAGACGGCCCTCATTTGCCTTGAAAACACGCACAACATGGCCGGCGGCGCGCTTTATCCGACTAAACAAGTCGACGAGATCTGCGCCCGGGCACACGCCGCAAATCTGAAGGTCCATCTCGATGGTGCGCGCATCTTCAACGCGTCCGTAGCCCTCGGTGAACCCGTCGCGCAAATGACCCGTAACGTCGATTCCGTCATGTTCTGCCTTTCGAAAGGGCTCGGCGCTCCAGTCGGCTCCATGGTCGTGGGCACGCAGGAATTCATCGACAAAGCCCGCATCTACCGCAAAATGTTTGGCGGCGGCATGCGCCAGGCTGGGGTTATTGCTGCGGCCGGCCTTATCGCCTTGGAAGAATCGCCCAAGCGTTTGCATGAAGATCACGCCAACGCGCAGTTTCTCGCTCGCGAAATCGCGAACATTCCAAACCTTCGCATTGAGCCAGTTTCCGTCAAAACGAACATTGTCATCTTCGATTGCGAACAGACTGACTTCGACGCCGTTCAACTTTGCGGAGCCCTGCAGCCGCACGGCATCTGGGCGCTCGACACGGCGCCGTATTCCGTTCGCTTTGTCACGCACTGCGACGTCGATCGCTCCGGCTGCGAGCGCGCCATCCACAGCCTTCAGCAGGTTCTTCAAAAATCAAATCGGAGAAGCGCATGAGACTGAATCCATCCGTCCGCTGGATGTTCTGTGTTGGCCTCATTGCAATATTCGGCTCCGTTGCTCCTGGCTCTTTGGCGCAAAACACCTCGCCCACGGTTGCAGAGGCGAAGGCATTTCTCGACAAGGCCGAGCAAGAGCTCTATGACCTTGGCGTGAAATCGCAGCGAGCCGGCTGGGTGCAGGAGAACTTCATTACTTTCGACACGGAAGAAATTTCCGCAGAGGCCAACGAAGCGATCACTGCGGCGGGCGTCCGCTTGTCGAAGGAAGCCCACCGCTTTGACGGCCTGAAGCTTCCGCCCGAGCTTGCGCGCAAAATGACGCTGCTCAAGCTCGCAACGATTCTTCCGTCGCCAACCGATGCCGCCAAACAATCGGAGCTTGCCCGCATTGAAGCGTCGCTTGATGGCGACTACGGAAAAGGGAAGTGGTGCCCGGACGGCGCGAATGGAAAGTGCCTCGACGTAACGGCTGTCGGCTTGCTCATGGCCCAAAGTCGCAATCCGGAAGAATTGAAGAAAGCATGGATCGGCTGGCATGCCGTGGGAGCGCCAATGCGAGGTCGCTACGCTCGGATGGTGGAGCTCACCAACGAGGGCGCGAAGGAACTCGGCTTTCAGGACTCCGGCGAAATCTGGAAACTGCAATACGACATGCCCGCTGCCGACTTCGAAAAAGAATTGGACCGCCTCTGGGACCAGCTGCGGCCTTTCTACCTTTCACTGCACACCTATGTTCGCGGTCAGCTTGTCAAAAAATACGGCAAAGACATTGTTCCTGCCAACGGCCCCATTCCGGCGCACTTGCTCGGCAATATCTGGAGCCAGGAATGGAACAACATTCTTCCTCTTATGGACGTTCCGAAATCAGCCGAAAGCTATGACCTCACAAAAATCTTGCAGGAACGCAAGACTGACGCGCGCGGCATGGTCCGCTATGGCGAAGGATTCTTCACTTCACTCGGCTTTGCTCCGCTTCCGCAAACTTTCTGGGAACGTTCGCTGTTCACCAAGCCAGCCGACCGCGACGTTGTATGCCACGCCAGCGCCTGGGACATCGATTCGAAGGATGACGTTCGCATCAAAGTGTGCGTTCACATCAATGAAGAAGATTTCATCACCATTCACCACGAACTCGGCCACAACTTTTATCAACGCGCCTACAAAGATCAGCCGCCGCTTTTCCAAAGCAGTGCAAACGACGGTTTTCATGAAGCTGTCGGCGACACGATTGCGCTCGCGGTCACACCGGAATATCTGAAGCAGCTCGGACTCATTCAAAATGTGCCCGCTCCGGGCGCAGACATCGACTACCTGATGGGCAAGGCCCTGGAGAAAGTAGCGTTCCTGCCCTTCGGCTTGGTAATTGACAAATGGCGCTGGCAAGTTTTTTCCGGGCAGATCAAACCTGCCGACTACAACAAAGCGTGGTGGGCACTTCGCCTCAAATATCAAGGAGTTGCACCACCGGTAGAACGGGGCGAGGAATTTTTCGATCCCGGCGCGAAAACTCACATCCCCGGGAACACTCCCTACATGCGCTATTTTCTCGCGCGCGTTTTGCAATTTCAGTTTTACCGCGGCCTCTGCAAAACGGCCGGCTACACAGGCCCGCTCTACCGGTGCACCTTTTATGGCAACAAAGCCGTGGGCGAAAAACTCAACAAGATGTTGAGCATGGGCCAAAGCAAGCCGTGGCCGGAAGCCCTCGAAGCTCTGACCGGCGAAAAAACAATGGACGCCAACGCCATTGCCGATTATTTCGCCCCGCTTAAAACCTGGCTCGACGAGCAGAACAAAAAGAACAACTACCCGCTTGGCTGGTAAACGGATCTACCACCCAAATTGGCGGCGCAAACTCTGTTTGTAGTGTGCGCTTTTCGGCAACTGCCCTCGCGCCGCACGTTCGCTCGATATAAAATATTCTTTAGCTCACTATAGTCAAAACTTAGAGCTTCGAACTGACGACTTGTAACCTGGGGGCGGCGTGGATTTCTCCTTTACTGATGAACAGCAGCAACTCCGAAAGAGCATTCGCGAATTTGCCGAAGGCGAAATCGCGCCGCACGTAATGGAGTGGGACGAAACTTCCCATTTCCCGCACGAAATCATGCCCAAGCTCGCGGAAATGGGACTCCTCGGCATCATTTTCCCCGAGCAATACGGCGGCGCTGGTCTTGGCTACATTGAATATGTCATCGCTATTGAAGAGCTATCGCGCGTCGACGGCTCCGTCGGCATCATCGTCGCCGCGCACAATTCGCTCTGTTCGAATCACATCTACAAATTCGGCACCGAAGCGCAAAAGCAAAAATATCTCGTCCCGCTTGCACAAGGAAAAAAGATCGGCGCCTGGTCGCTCACCGAACCCGAGGCGGGCTCCGATGCTGGTGGCACGCGCACAACCGCTCGCCGCGCCGGCGACCACTACATCCTCAACGGCTCAAAAACCTTCACCACAAACGGCCATTACGCCGACACCTGCGTCGCCATGGCCGTCACCGACAAATCCAAAAACTCGCACGGCATCAGCGCATTCATCCTCGAAAAAGGCATGCCTGGCTTTCGGCCTGGCAAAAAAGAAAACAAACTCGGGCTTCGCGCCAGCGATACTTCCGAGGTCATCTTCACGGATTGCCGCGTTCCGGCCGGAAATCTCCTCGGCCTGGAAGGCGAAGGTTTTACGGGTAGTCTAGCCATTCTCGACGGAGGCCGCATCTCGATCGCCGCGCTCGGCCTCGGCATGGCACAGGGCGCACTCGACGCGGCAACGAAATACGCCAAGCAGCGCAAACAGTTCGGCAAGGCCATCAGCGAATTTCAAGCCATCCAATTCAAGCTGGCGGACATGGCCACGGAAGTGGAAGCCGCGCGCCTTCTCGTCTATCAAGCCGCCTGGCTCGCCGACAAGAATTCCGCCCGTTTCACGCGCGAATCGAGCATGGCAAAACTATTCGCCAGCGAAGTCGCTGTCCGCGTCGCCAATGAATGCGTGCAGATTCACGGCGGATACGGTTTCATCAAGGACTATCCAGCGGAAAAGTTTTACCGCGACGTGAAGCTGTGCACGATCGGCGAAGGCACCAGTGAAATCCAAAAGTTAGTTATCGCCCGCCAGCTTCTCGGCAAGAAATAATAGATAATAGAGAAATGCGTCTCGCGCCGCTCTGTGGCCCTCAGGAAAATCATGTCTGCGCCAACTGAAATTTGGGCGCAGCAGGTGCGCGCCGGCGAAATTCGCGCCGTCTCTCGCGCTATCACCGCAATTGAAAATCATGCGTCCCAGGCAGAATCGCTTTTGAAGAATTTATTTCCGCACACGGGCACGGCCTATCTCTCGGGTATCACCGGCGCTCCCGGCACGGGCAAAAGCACTCTGGTTGATCGTCTCGCCTCCCACTACCGCAGAGCGCAACAAAAAGTCGGCGTCATTGCCGTCGACCCCACAAGCCCCTATTCCGGCGGCGCCATTCTCGGCGACCGCATCCGCATGCAGAGTCACGCAGGCGACGCCGGTATCTTCATTCGTTCCATGGCCACACGTGGATTTCTCGGCGGTCTTTCGCGCGCCACGGCGGAAGTCGCACTCGTCCTCGACGCCGCAGGCAAAAAACAGATCCTCATCGAAACCGTCGGCGTTGGCCAGGACGAGGTGGACATCGTTCGCCTCGCCGATTGCGTTGTCGTCGTCCTCGTTCCCGGCCTTGGCGACGACATCCAATCCATGAAAGCCGGCCTCATGGAAATTGCCGACATTTTTGTCCTCAACAAAGCCGACCGCGAAGGTGCGGACCGCCTCGAAGAGCAGCTTCATGCCATGCTTTCGCTCGTCATGCCGCGCGACGGTTGGCATCCTCCGGTCATTCGAACCGTCGCAACGGAAAACGCCGGCATTGACACGCTCGCCGCCGCCATCGAAAAATTCCGCGTGCATTTCGAATCGAGCGGCCAGCGCGAAAAAAAACATCGCGAGCACTGGAAGAATCGTTTACTCGGGCTTCTCGAGTCACGTTTGCTGGAGCAGGTGCTCCATGGCCCCGAAGGCGAGAAAAAACTCGAGCACCTCGCCGCCGAAGTTTCGCAGCGCAAAAAGGATCCTTTTACCGCAGTCAATGAACTTCTCTCGGTGGCAAGCGCAACCAAATGAAGGAAGCGCTGACATCTAGTGGCGGGTCTTTAGACCCGTGCTTTTGTGTGCGACAAGCAAGTACATCCTGCAATTTTCGGAGTCTAACGAATGCCTAAATCAGTCAAAAAACGTGCCAGCGCAAAGCCCCACGCCACCATCGGCGTTATCGGCGGCAGCGGCCTTTACGCCATGCAGGGCCTCACAAGCGCGCGCGAAGTCCGCATCAAAACGCCTTTTGGAGATCCTTCCGACGCGTTCGTCGTCGGCACGCTGGAAGGGAAGGAGGTCGCCTTTCTTGCGCGCCACGCGCGCGGCCATCGCATTCTACCCACCGAAATCAACTATCGCGCCAACATCTACGCCATGAAGCTCCTCGGGGTCGAACGCATTATCTCCGTGAGCGCGGTCGGCTCTCTCAAGGAAGATCTGCGCCCCGGTGAATTTCTCGTCGCCGACCAGTTCGTGGACCGCACCAAACACCGGGTCTCCACTTTCTTCGGCAACGGCATCGTTGCCCACGTCACGTTCGACAAGCCTACCTGCGCCCAAGTCTCCCGCGTGCTAGCGGATGCCAGCGTTCATTGCGCCGTTCCCGTCCACCGCAAGGGCACCTACATCTGCATGGAAGGCCCGCAATTTTCCACGCTCGCGGAAGCCCACATGCACCGCAGGCTCGAATTTGACGTCATCGGCATGACTAACGTGACGGAAGCTAAGCTCGCGCGCGAAGCTGAGCTTTGCTACGGCACGATGGCCATGATCACCGACTACGACTGCTGGCATCCGGATCACGAATCCGTCACGGGCGCGCAAATTATGGCTACGCTTCAGCAAAACGCTGAAAACGCCCAAAGGGTTCTGCGTGAAGCGATCAAATCCATGCCCGAGCGCCGCGAATGTAAGTGCGGCTCGGCGCTGGCGCAAGCGCTCATAACCGATCCGAAACTCGTTCCCAAATCAACCAAGAAGAATCTGGCCGCCATTATCGGAAAATATATTCCGTGAATTCTGTCCCATACAAAAGCGAAGTTTGTCATTCCGAGCGGAGAGCTGGCCGAAGGCTGGTTCGAAGCCGAGGAATCTTGGCGTGATTGCTGCCATTTACAAACCCATGTTCAGGAGAGTCCTTTGTCACTTCTGGTGGTAGGTTCCGTCGCGTTTGACGCCATCGAGAGCCCGTATGGAAACGAAGATCGCATTATCGGCGGGGCGGCAACGTATTTTGCCGTCGCGGCCAGCTTTTTCACGCACGTCAATCTCGTCGGTATCGTCGGCGACGATTTCACTCACGACGATGAAAGGATCTTCCGCGGCCGTAAAATTGACACCACTGGGCTCGAGCGTGCTAACGGCAAGTGTTTCTTCTGGGCTGGACGCTATCTCCAGAATCTCAACGAGCGCGTCACCATCACCACGGAACTAAACGTCTTCGCCAATTTCGACCCGAAGCTGCCCGACAAATACAGAGACTCCAAATACGTTTTCCTTGCGAACATTGCCCCAAATCTTCAGCGCAGCGTCCTCCATCAAGTCAAGAAGCGCCCTAAACTCGTCGCCCTCGATACCATGAATTACTGGATCGAGCGAACGCCTGCCGACCTGAAGGAAACTCTCAAGTATGTGGACATTCTCGTCATCAACGATTCCGAGACACGCCAGCTTTCGAACGAACACAATCTCCTTCGCGCCGCAAAACATATCTTCAATATGGGCCCGTCCGCTCTCGTCGTAAAGCGCGGAGAATACGGAGCCATGCTTGTGGACAAAGACGGCGTCTTTTGCGTTCCCGCTTTTCCGCTGGAAGAACCGCACGATCCCACCGGCGCGGGCGACGCGTTCGCCGGGGGCTTCATGGGCTATCTCGCCGGTGCAGGCAAACACAACGACGCCGCGCTGCGCCGCGCCATGGTTTATGGCGCAGTTTTGGGCAGCTTCACGGTCGAAGAATTCGGCCCCCGGCGCCTTACGCGCCTCAAACCCAAAGAGATACACGCCAGGGCACGCCACATCCTGAAATTGAGTCAATTCAAACTCTGACGTG
>Ga0126376_10000226_pt1 | contig 26457 bp, 17 predicted proteins | sample PanSoiMetPlot_15_FD_92760 | JGI IMG/M metagenome (GOLD analysis project Ga0126376, IMG submission 92760) | Tropical forest soil microbial communities from Panama - MetaG Plot_15 | ecosystem: Environmental > Terrestrial > Soil > Tropical forest > Bulk soil | place: Panama | collected 2016-02-17 | reverse complement strand
TCGCCACACAGCAGGCGGTCCATCGGCACCGGCTCTTCCATGTCTTTCTTCACGTCTTCAATCGCTGTTTCCTGATCGGGTGTGAGGACAAAAACAAACCCATCTTCAAACTCCTGCTGCCAGGGTGTGTCCGCCGCGAAGGCATAACCGCCGACGAGTTTCCGTTCGGCGTAGAGACGCAAGAGCTCGTCGGCCATGTCGCGCATGGCGCGTTTGGCTTTGGCTTTCGTCTTCTGCCAGCCGAGACCACCGAGCCGGTCGAGTTGTGGTTGATGTCCTTCCGCGCTCGAGTAACGCTGCACCAGATCCAGTCGCTCGACCGGAACGTAAAGCTTCGCCTCGTCAGCGTAAAAGAGAAGCATGAACTCGCCCGTGCGTGGTCCGAGATCGAGAGTTTGAAGACCGCCGAAGCGCGCAACGCCGTGATCGATGTGAACCACGTAATCGTCCGGCTTGAGGTCCCGGAAGTCGGAGAGAAAGGCAGCGGCTTTTGACTTGCGCTTACGCTTTTCGGACTTTTGCGTTCGCTCGGCTCCAGCCGGTCGTCGCTCGAGAGTGTCGGCGGTTTCGTCAAAGACGTCCGCCTCGACGTGAACGATCAGATGCGAATGCGGAAGTTCGAATCCACCGCTCAGACGTCCGACAGTCACAACTACCGGTCGTAAGCCCGCCGCGTCAGAAGTTTCTGACGTAAACGCGAGGCGAGTTTCGATGTTGTACTCATTGAGGATCTCGACAATCCTCTCGGCAACACCGAGACTCGGCATCACGAAGAGCGTCGTCTTTCGTTCCTCAATAGAACGATGTACTTCAGCGGTGAGATCCGAAACACGACCGTGATAACGAAGTGTTGATTGCGCCTGCCACTCGACCTCAACCGCGCTCTCGACCAAGGGAAACAGAAAAACCGGTTGTCGTGTTCCGCGAGCGCGCCCGAGCTGAACCGCGGGCGCTTCAGCTTCGAGTGCGAGAGTCTCATCTGTTTCCGCAGCAGCACGGCCCAGCGTGCGCAGCTCGACTCGCTGCCGCGTCTGAATAAACTCGCGCAGCTCTGAAGCAGTCACAAACAGCTCTTCGGGCGTGAGCGCGATGTCGTCTGCTTCGTCGATCTCTCGATAACGATCAGACAGGCGTTCGTAAAACTCGCTCAGGTACGACTCAATCCCGCCCGGCTCATCAATGACGAGCACAACGTCGCCGAGATGCTCGAACACATTCGAGTTGCAGTTCATTACGAGGGGAATCAACCACTCCCAGCCTGTAAACGCTTCTCCTTCGTCTGCGAATGCAGTTCGATCACGAAGCGAGCGCGCGTAACGCTCGTCGCCCCAACGCTCACGTGCAGCTTCGCTCCAGAGCTGGAAGTCGAGTAGGGTTACGGCGTACTCGTGCATGGGCGGCACTTCAACTTCTTTGAGTTGCGCAGTGGAGAGTTGATTCTCGGGATCGAATTCGCGCACTGAATCAATTGTGTCGCCGAAAAACTCGAGGCGCACGGGCGCCTCTCTCCCGGGCGGCCAAACGTCAACAATGCCACCGCGCATTGAAAACTCACCCACTGCGCCTACCGGATCTTCGCGCATGTAACCGGTGGCCATCAGTTTCTCGACCAGTGCTTCGGGTGAATGATCTTCGTCCCGCCGCAAGACTGCGCCCGCGTTTGCGATAGCTGCGGGATTAACTGTCTTGCGAGCAAGGGCGCGTGCGGTCAGCAAAACAAACCTGGAGTTTCGTTGCTGTAATCGCCAGAGTGCGAGCGCGCGTCGTTCGAGTGTTTGCGCGTGCGGCGATGTGCCGGCGTAAGGATCAGTTTCGGAGGCTGGGAGAACGAGAATTTCGTTGTCGGCGTTTTCTATTCCTGAGAGGGCAGAGTGCCAGAACTGTAAGTCGCGTTCCCACGACTCCAGGTCACGAGTGGACTGAGCTACAACGGCGAATGACTTGCTGGTCTCACGCTGGAGTGCAGCCACTGCCAGCGCTCGCGACGAGGCTGCGACGAGCCCGCTAATCGAGATCACACGTGCATTCGACCGCAACTCCGCCAGCAGTTTCTGGTACGCAGGCGTCGCTGTGATCTGTTGGAGCATGTGCTGGTTCATCACTAGGGCTTATCTTGTAAATCCTGAAAATCCTGAAATCCTGTCTCACATTTTGACCAGGATTTCAGGATTCTCAGGATTTACAAGATACGTTAAAGCTCACTTGTTCATTCTTTCGATCAGCGCTGTGGTCGAAGCACCTTGGACAAAAGGCAGTGCGATTACGTTGCCTCCCGCGGCCTCAACCTCTTCGCGCCCGTGAATCTCATCGAGTCCGTAATCACCACCCTTCACCAACACATCGGGAAGTAGTTCCGCTATAAAACTTCGTGGCGACACGTGGTCGAAGACCGTCACGTAGTCGACACATTGCAGTGCGGCGAGTATCTCGGCACGTTCCGTCTCATCAAAAATTGGCCGGTCCGGCCCCTTTAACTCGCGCACTGTCCGATCGCTGTTAATTGCCACGATGAGCGCATCACCGAGCGCGCGCGCCTGTGCCAGGTAACGCACGTGACCCACGTGCAGAAGGTCAAAGACTCCGTTTGTGAAAACGAGTCGCTTGCCGGCGGCGCGCAGACGTTCGCGCTCCCCGAGCATCTTCTCCGGGCTAAGAATTTTTTCTATCACTAGCCCAAGATTACAGGATTTGCAGGATGTCTGTATAATCGGCCCTTTTATGTCAATTCCGTTTATCGAAGAAAATGATCAAACAAACGCGCGGCGGGAGCATCTCGAAGCGTTGCGCGCGCTTGTCGGCAACGTCTATCCAAACAAGTTCGAGCGCAGCGAGATTGTTGAGCCTGGAAAAGAGGACACGATCACCGCAGTCGTCGAGAAGTTTCGCGACTTCGAGCCGAAGGAAGAGCTGAACAAGTTCCACGTTCGACTTGCCGGCCGTCTCGCTACACCTCCGCGCGCGATGGGTAAGTCGGCATTTGTTCACTTGTCCGATGGTATTTCCCGGTTGCAGATATACGTGCGCAAGGGCGAGTTCACGGCTTTGCCTAACGATCCCGATCGGGCAGAGGTTGACGGCTGGGAAGTGTTTCAGTTGCTGGACCATGGCGACTTCGTGGGCGTCGAAGGTTACCTGTTCGTCACCAGGACCGGCGAGCTCTCGGTGCACGTGCAGAAGATCCAGTTTCTATCGAAAGCGCTGTTGCCGCTTCCCGACAAGATGCATGGCATTAACGATCCCGAGATCCGGCAGCGCCAACGCTACGTCGATCTGATTGCCGGAAGCCTGAAGCATGAGAAAGACGAGACGCTGACCTCGCGTGAAGTGTTTGAGCGGCGGGCTGCGGCTGTGCGTGAGCTGCGGCGTATTCTCGAAGACCATGGGTACATCGAAGTTGAAACGCCGATGTTGACGCCGCTGGCAACCGGCGCCGCCGCGCGTCCGTTCAAGACACACCACAATACGCTCGACATCGATCTCTACGCACGCATCGCGCCGGAGTTGTACCTGAAGCGACTGCTGGTGGGCGGCTTTGAAAAGGTTTACGAGCTCAATCGCAACTTTCGCAACGAGGGTACCTCAACACGTCACAATCCCGAGTTCACGATGCTCGAGTTTTACTGGGCCTATGCCGATGTGAACCAGATGATGGATTTTTGTGAAGAGATATTGCGCGCGGTTGCGTTCACTGTGCTGGGCCACACGCATGTGAGGTTTGGCGATTACGAGATCGATTTCGGAGCGCCGTTTCGTCGCGTCGGTATGAAGGAGAGTTTGACTGGTTTCGTTGAACCGGATCAGATCACTAACAATAAAGTTATCGAGCTGTTCGAGCAGCACGTCGAACACAGTCTGATACAGCCCACGTTCATCACTAACTTTCCGAAGCCCATCTCACCGCTATCGAAGGCTTCGCCGTCGAACCCGGCCGTGGCTGAGCGTTTCGAGTTGTATATCGCGAACATGGAGATCGCGAACGGGTTTTCCGAGTTGAACGATCCGGCCGAGCAGTATGAGCGTTTTCGCGATCAGGTGAAGCAGCGTGAGCGAGGCGATGACGAGGCGATGTTGATGGATGAAGACTACATTCGGGCGTTGTCGTACGGCATGCCACCCGCGGCGGGGATCGGTATCGGCATCGATCGGCTGGTAATGCTGCTGACAAATAAGACTTCTATCCGCGACGTGATCCTCTTCCCTCACATGCGCCCCAAAGAGTAGCCACAAAAAGGCATAAGAGTACACAAAAGGCACAAAAGATTTTCTAAAAAGGTTTGTGCCTTTTGTGCTTTTTGTGCCTTTTTGTGGCTACTCCTGTTTCGCGGCTTTGGTGCGGAGGTCGGCGAGGCGCTCGTCGGACCAGATTGGTTTTTCGCCCCGGTCCTGCATGAGTTTCAAATACTGCTCCATCGCTTCGAGCGAGCCTTTGAAGTCGCCAAGCTTTTCGCGTACGCGGCTCAGGTCCAAAAGGAACTGCGCGTTGACGGGTACATACGTTGTGGCGGCCTGTGAGAATGCGGCTTCAGCAAGTTTCAGCTCACCCTTCAACTCATACAACCGCGCCAGATGATAGTAGCTGATCGGATAGCGAGCGCCGTCACGCTTCGAAACTTCGAGCAGATTGGCAAGCGCTTCGTCGTACCGCTTCAGGGTGAGTAAGGCAAAACTCATCTCGAGATTCGCGGGCGGAAAGTAGCCACCCTGTCGATTCAGTAAGCGCTGGAAATTATCCACTGCTTCCGGCATCTTGCCGCGTTCTGAGGCACTGCGAGCACGCTGGAGCAGATCGTAACTGGTCTGATCGATGGTGAAACGCTTCGGCGCAGGAGCAGACGAACGAGCAGAAGCAGATGCGGGTGCAGCACTTGGACTACTAAGCGCGGCAGCCGGTGTCGCGGTTTTCTTTTGTGCCGTCTTTGGTTGCGGCTCGACAACAATACTTTCTTCGGTTCTTCCGCGCGCCAGCGCCTGCGCTGCTGCGTCGTGTTGAGGATCGACAGCCAACGCCCGGCGCCACTCACGCGCTGCGAGATCGTGCTGACCCCTGGCGGAGTAAACGCGCCCGAGGTTGTAGCTGGCTTCGGCGTAGTGAAAGTTTTCGAGCCGCAAAGCAGACAACAAAGCTTCCTGCGCCTCATCCCACCGGCCGGCACGCAGCAGCAAAACACCCAGATTGTTGTAAGCGCGAGAGTAGCGGCCCTTGCGTTGCTCGATGGCGGTGCGATAGGCATTGATGGCCGCCTCGGAATTGCCGATGCGTGCGAAGAAATTTCCGAGATTGTAGAAGCCGGTCGGATCGAAGTCGTTAGAGTTTGCGATGGAGTTCAACTCGGCGAGTGCTTCCGACTGGTGACCGGTGGTTAGCAGTAGATTTGCGAGCTGTAATTGCAGTTGATGGCGCTCAGCGGGACTCGGGGCTGTTTCGATCTGGCTGCGGAGTGCGGCGACCGGGTCGGGCGTGTTTTTGACGTCCTGCTCAGTGGCAGTCGTGCGAGAGCGTGATGGTGTTGGTTTCGGTTCCTGCGCAACAGCGTGGAATGAATACAGAGTGATGAGGATCGCAAGCAATATCAGTTTCTTCATGGCTTTGCACTTAACTTAGACAGGATTACAGGATTAGACAGGATTTGCATGATAGGCGACGACGGTGCCGCCGAAGCCGACGGCCCAGCCATGATTCCTGTCAGTAAAGAACACTCGCTCCAGTGGATGCTGCGTATCGCTGCGCTCGGCGGTCCAATGATCGCCACCGTCAGTAGTGTGAATGATTGTGCCTTCGGCGCCCACGGCCCAGCCTTCGAGTGCGTCAACAAACTTCACGTCGAAGAGATCCACATCGACAGTTGACTGCTGACGCAGCCACGTGCGGCCGCCGTTAGTCGTCTGGTAGACGCTGCCGCCACTGCCGACAGCCCAACCCTTACGATTATCGACAAACGCCGTGGCCGTAAAGCGAACCGATTTTTCAACCTGCGGCAGTGTCGATTGGTACCACGTCTCGCCGCCATCAGACGTTTGAATGATCGTGGCGCCGGCTCCGACTATCCAACCACGATCGTCGTCGACGAACATTCCGCCGAGCAATAGATGGCGCGTCGGTGATTGCAACTTAACCCAGTTGTTGCCGGCGTCGTGCGTCGCATAGATCGAGCCGGCTTCACCGAAGGTCCACCCGTGGCCATTACGGCTGAACACGGCGCGAACCAGAATCGCATCGATGTCGAATCCCTTGATCTCGACTCGTTTCCAGTTCTCGCCGCCGTCGATAGTCTTTAACAGGTAGGCGCGTGGCTCTTCCTCGGTTTTCAACTGGTACGCATTTACCTCGACGACCATCCAGCCGTTCTGTTCGTCGAGGAAGAAGATGTCGCGCACCACGTCTTCAGTAGACGCGCCGTGTAGTTTCCATGTCTTGCCGCCGTCGAGCGTTTGCATCAGAGTGCCTTTACTGCCGGCGACCCAGCCACGTTTTTCATCGAGAAAGAAGACGCCGTGAAGCCACGCCATTGTGCCGGCTTGCTGCTTCGTCCATGTACCCGTGTGGGCAAATGCGGACGAGGCCACGAGCAATAGCAGCAACAATGCGGTAGGCGTCTTCGTCATAAATTACAATGGCGCGCCGAAGATGCGAGCAAAGCCGAGCACTGACGTGAAGCTCAGCCACTCCTTAACCTTCTTCATCTTGTTTCCGGGCACGATGATCTGGTCGCCCGGTATGAGATAAGTGTTATCGGGAACTTTGCCCTTGTAAATTGCGGACACATCAACCCGGATCGGAGCGACGAACCCGGTGGTTTGCCGCCTGAGAACGTAAACCTTGCTCCGGTCGCCGGTGCTCAGCACGCCGCCCGCTTCCGCGAGGGCCTCGGTCACAGTCATGCGGTGGCTCATCAGACGAACGCCGGGTTGACCCACGTCGCCCAAAACACTGTAACGATATGACGAAGCCTTATCGAGCGAGACAGTAACCTGCGGGTCGATGATGTATTCGTCGTAGCGCTTTTTAATGATCTCGGCTACTTCGTCGACCGTTTTGCCGTTTACGAAAAGTCCGCCGGGTATCAGCGAGAGTGAAACACGGCCACTCGGAGGAATCGTGATTCCTTTACGCGAATAGCGCTCCTGGTTGAATACTTCAACCGAGATCACGTCTTCGGGTCCGAGCCGGTAGGTGCTGAAGAAGTTATTGTAGACAGGCGCAATCGCCGCTTCTTCGGAGAGTTGCTCCTGCCGGTTCGCCTGTATATCCGGGGGGACGTCGGAAGGCGGCCGCGAAGTGTCGTCAGGCTCGAGCCTGTCGCCTGGGACCGGAGTCTTGTTGTCTTTCTTGTCTTTGTCCTGGCCGCTCGTAGTGGTGCGCGGACGTGCCTTTTGCGTATCGTCCGGCGTCTGAGCCGCTACGCTTACAGTCAATGCGATCAAAGTAACGATCGCGAGCGCCATTCGTCTGTACATAGTCATTTCAACCTCCAAACCAGGCATTATTGGGCCCCCCGCCCAAACAAAATGATCTTGATCGTCTCAAAGATGATGATGGCGTCGAGAATCAAGCCCTGGTTCTTGATGTAGAACAAGTCGTACTGAAGTTTTTGGCGAGCATCTTCGGTCGATGCGCCGTAGGGGTATTTGATCTGTGCCCAGCCCGTCAGACCCGGCGCAATCAAATGTCGCTGTTCGTAGAAAGGAATTTCCTCAGACAGTTGGGCTACGAAATGAGGACGTTCAGGCCGTGGACCCACGAAGCTCATTTCGCCCCTCAGGATATTCCAGAATTGCGGGATCTCATCGATACGAATCTTGCGGATGATGCGGCCGACGCGCGTCGTGCGTGAGTCGTCTTTACTGGCCCAGACCGGACCATCCTGTTCCGCATCAACTCGCATCGAGCGAAACTTCATCAACACGAAAGTGTGACCATTTTTGCCGACTCGTTCCTGCTTGTAGAAGACCGGACCATGCGACTCGAGTTTGATCAGGACAGCCGTGACGATGACGATCGGGAACGAAAGAATTGCGCCCACCAGGGCCACGAGCCAATGCACAGCCGTGCGCACGAGGCCGGCAACTTTTTTCTGCCGTCCGCGCCCGGTAAAGATGAGCCACGACGGACGAAGCATGTTCAAAGAGACGCGCCTAGTGATGCGTTCGTAGAACGAGGCGCCTTCTTCGATGTTCACCTCGCCGGCCAAACTCAGTTGCAGCAGTTTGTTCGTCGGCAGTTGTCCACGTCTCTCGCCCATCGCCACCACGATGCGGTTGATGTTTTCTCGCTTGACTATTTCGTCGAGATCCTCGGTCATGCCGATCACTCGTGGATTGATCAGGCTCTTTCCCAACAGGTCGGCGTCAGTGCCCACAAAGCCAACGATGCGATAACCCGCGTCGGGACGATTCAACACTTCACGCGCGAGCTCTACTGCGAGATTGCCGGAGCCCACAATCAGAATGCGCTCGCCAAACTCCGGATGGCCCAGAAACCAATGAATCGACACGCGCCACAGAACCATCAATGCGAGGGCGAGCGGCAATGCGATCAGTGAGATGCCGCGACCGAGCTTCAACACCGGGAACGCATAAATCGAGAATGCCAGCACGATCCACGCGAGTCCGAGGGCCTGGATCAACCGCAGGACCAGCTCGCGCCGGTCATGGATCACGAGAAAGTCGTACAGATCGAACAGGTAAAACGACATCAGGCAGAAGAAAGCTGCCACGGCTGCTTTCAGTAAGCCATCCCCCGTGACCAGCTCAGTATAGGTATCGGCCCTCCCGAGGCGCAGGTATACCGCGCCGATGATCGCGCCGTAGACGAGCGCCGCCTCGGCGCTAATCAGCAAGATCGTTCGTCCGTTGAGGCGTAAGGCTCTCAATTGACGATTGCTACCTCCTCTTCAAGTCTGTCCGCCGGCGGTACCGGCGGTATTTCAGTCCTCTTTCGTTCGCGGTTGTAGTAGCGATGGTAATAGTAAGAAGCTGCATCAGGCTGTTCGGCAGTACGATTCAGGACGACTCCGAGCAAACGCTCTTTGGGCATCTGGTCCAGCAGCTTATCGACTGCGGAGTAACGAGTCTTTCCGGCACGCACCACTAAAAGCCCGCCATCGGCACGAGACATCAGCACGTTTGCATCGGTAAAGATTCCCAGCGGCGGAGCATCGATAATGATGTAGTCGAACATGCGCCGCACTTCGCTAAGGATGCGCTCGTAAGCTGGTCCGGAAAGCAACTCGGCCACGTCATCGCGCGGACGCCCACCGGGCAACAAATGCAGGCCGGCGGGCTCGAGCCGAACGATCGCATCTTCGACGCCGATCTGACCGCCAAGGATCTCGGATAGACCAACTGGCGCGTCGATGCCCAGGTAATCAGTGGCACAGGGCCGTCGCAGGTCACTATCGATAACGAGGGCCCGCAAGCCGTCGGTTTGAGCCAGCAACCAGGCGAGATTGAGTGCCGTCAGCGTTTTGCCTTCGGCGATTCCCGCACTGGTGACGACGATGGCCCGCATCTGCAGGCGCTCTCCAGCCTCGAGAATTCTCGTGCGCAGCGAGCGAAACTGCTCGGTGTAAGCAGAGCGAGGCTGTTTGATCGCAATCAGGTGAGGCTCGACGCGCGACGGAGAAACGTCAAAAGTGACGAACCCTCCGGCGCGCGTCGCCTCGGCAGCGCCCAAAGTTGCCCCAGCATCACGCGAAGCAATTCCGCCGGGGAGTGCCGACCCGCCGGGTACATCCGCAGTGTGCGCAGTGGACGCTGAACTTTGCACCGTCTGACCGGTAACAGACATGATTGAGGAGCCGCTGAGCAGTTGCTCCTCGATCTGTTGCGCGGAAGGCAGCCCGGAAACCCGCGGGCTGTCGTCACGGTGCTCTGCATCTGCTTGTGGTTTCGCAGCACCACTATTCTCGGTGGTGCTGTGTCGTCTCATGGCATCAAAAACTCTTCCCATCGATTCACCTCGTTACAATTAGGTGTGTGGTTGTCAGAATCATTGTTAGACAGGATTTACATGATTTTTCAGGATTAACATGTAAATCTTGTTCAATCTTGTAAATCCTGTCTAACAACTGCTCTGAACATCAATCTGTATCCCCTGTGGTCTTTCCGCCGTTCCACAACTCGGCTCGTCCGGCGGGCGAAAAAATTCTTGCGGGAGCTTCGCGTTCCTCGCCGGCTTGCCCTCTTCCGCGATCGGCGCGAGGCAGCATGTCAAACGTGTCTGCCACGTCCTCGATGGTGGTGCGTCCGATCGTTGCGTCACCCGCCGCATAACCGGCCAGGAGCGCGTTGTCGCAAAGATTGTTTATATTTCGCGGAATCCCGTCAGAACATCGAAATATGAAATCGACGGCCTCGGGCGTGAAAATGTCAGTCCGCTCGGCGCCCGCTACCAGTAAACGAGAAGTGATGTAGCGATCCGTTTCTTCAACGTTCGGCAGCGGCTTGATTACGCAGCGCAACGCAATGCGTTGTTTCAACTGTCGCAGATCCGGATTGTTCAGGACGTCGCGTAATTCCGGCTGGCCTGTCAAAACGATCTGCAACTGCTTGGCTGTGTTTGATTCGAAATTCGAAAGCAAACGAATCTCTTCGAGCACATGTGGAGACAAGCCCTGCGCTTCATCTACGATCAGCACGGTGCGCAAGCCGCGCGAGTGGCGCGACTCCAACGCTCTGCCCAGTTCAAGCAACAACTCGGATTTTGTTTCCCACTTCTGCACGTCGAGCAAAGTGGCCACGTGCTGATAGAACTCCGGCACCGATAGACGCGGGTTGAAGATGTAAGCGACGAGCACGGTGCGGTCCAGACGCTCCATCATCCAGCGGAGAATCGTCGTCTTTCCAGTGCCCACTTCGCCGGTCACCACCACGAGTCCCTTGCCGCTCTCGATGCCATAGTGCAGATTGGCCATCACTTCCGTGTGCGACGGAGTGAAGTAGATGAAGCGCGGATCGGGTGTCAGCGCGAATGGCAATTCTTTAAGACCGTAAAATTCTGCGTACACGCTCTTGGACCTCCAGTTACAGCGAACAAACTCTTACGACGCGCCTGACGATGCCTGCATCAGGTATTCGAAAACGTGCGTGAGCTTGAGCGCCAGCGCCAGCATAGGAATACTCACGAGGGTTGCTACAACGCCGGCTGCAAGCAAGAGCTTGCGACGTCGAGGCACAGCGCGCGCTTCCTCCGGCGTTAACAATTCAGGCACTGCGAGAAGCACTGGGAGACCGGTGTAGTGCCGGGCGTCTTCACTGTTCTGAATCGTGAGCAGGCGTGGCCCTTCGAAGAACACGACGAGCAGTAGTCCCAGCCCGAGGCCGGCTCCCAGTCCCAAACTGGCAAGCTTCAGGCGCTTCGGCGCGACTGGTTGCGCCGGAAGGTTGGCAGGGTCGACTACCTCAATCCCTTCGCCCTGTTGCTGCGTGGCCGCTTCCTTGCCTAGGTTGATGCTTTGCTGTTGCTGCAAAAGACCATCGAGGGCGTTTTTCTTCGTTTGATAATCACGCTCGATTTGGGCCAGCCCTACTTCGACTCCGGGAACCTGGTTCATGCGCTCAACAATCGCCGCGATCGCTTTTTCATTGTCCGCCAGCGCTTGCTGCTGTCGTTTGATCTCGCTTTCCGAAAGCTTGAGCTCAGCTTCTATGGAGCTGATTCCCAGGTTGGGTCTTTTCGAGAGTTTGTCCTGCTTCTCTTTAATTTTGTCTTTCCATTCAGCAATCTGCTGATCCATCTCTTCCTTGACTTGATCGATCTCCTTCTGTTTCGCAATCACATCCGGATGCTTCTCTCTTAACTCCTGTTTGAGTCGCGTCAGTTCTCCTTCGAGTTGGGCCTTGCGAGTGACAAGGTTAGACCAGGCTACGGTGGTTTTTGGATCCGTCAGATTCTGGGCCGCTTCTTCGATTACCTGCTCGTTCTGCTGTTTGATGAGGACCAACTGATTAGCAGCAGCGGCGCGACGGTCCTGCAGCCGGCCGACTTCTGCCATGAGAGCTTTCTGCTCCTCGCGCAACCCGGAGAGCTGGTTGAAGAGCGACTGGGCTTCAGAGGGCAGAATACCGACGTGGCCGCTCATGAAGTCGACGCGCTGCTTATCGACGGCTGCCAATTCATCTTTCGCTTTGTTCACCTCGTTATCGATGAAAGCCTTGGCAGCGATCTTTGAGTTCACGACGTCAGACGTTTGCGCGTTGATGTACTTAGTTGCGAGCTCTGTAGTAACCGCCTGCGCCAACTTCGGATCCTGATACCTGAAGGCGATGTTGAAGCCATTCGCGATATCGTTGCGGGTGGTGTTTACCTCGACCTTAATATCGGTGCGCAATTTATCGATAGTAGTTTCCATCGCCTGACCACGAGTGCGCTCTACTTTGTAAAGCTGATATTTTTCTACCAGCGGCTCGAGAGAGCTGCGGCTCGTCACCACCTGCGTGATACTTGATATCTGCCTGGTCAAAGTATCTTCAGTACCCTGTGGTACAAAAGTGGGCAAATTAGAGGGCCTGACGACGATGAGCGTCGTTGACTCGTAGACGTTGGGGAGCCGGTAGACGACATACGAGACAGCCGTCGTGACGGCAAGGACAGGAAGAATTAACAGCCATTTTCGGCGCCGTAAAATGTCCAGGTATTCACCCGGTCTTCTTTGTCTGAAATCAACGCTCATAACGCACTCCTATCTTTTCGGGTATGCCACGGGCTTGCCCCGTGGAGCCTCACGCTTGTTCCTAAAGGGAAGCCAATGCCTTCTTCGCTTCCTCGAGATCTGCAAAGGGCGACTTGTCAGCAAGCCGTATCGCAGTCTCCAGCTCGCGCCGCGACTCTTCCTTATTGCCTGTTCCTTTTAACGCCATACCGAGGTGGTAGTGATAACTTGCGCTCGGCGGGACGTTTGCTGCGCGGGCGTCAGCTTCATTTAGCGACACCGCTTTGCGCAGTTGCTCGACGGCGGCCGCATGCAAATTCTTCTTGTAGTAAACCCATCCCAGGGTATCGATGAATCCGGCAATATTCGGATTCTTTTGCACGACGTTTTGGGCCAACCTTACCGCTTCATCGAGATTGCCCTTTCCGGTGGCTGCGTACAGCCAGGCGAGATTGTTGGCAGCGATGACCGAATTCGGATCCTTCTCGAGGGCCTTGCGGTAGTTCTCTTCCGCAGCGTCGTAGTTCTTTCTCTGGTCCTCGAGCATGCCGATCAAGGTGTAGGGCATCGCGTTCTCGGGACGGATGGCAATGATCTTCCGGTACTCCGCAATGGCGCGGTCTTCCTGCCTGGAGTTCACGTAAAGAGAACCCAGAGCGGAGTAAGCGGGCAGATAATTTGAATCGATCTCGAGTGCTTTGTTTAATTCAGCTTCCGCATTCTGTGCGTTGTGCTGGAACCCATAGACCTGCGCCTTCAGATAGTGCAATGAGGCGTTGTTCGGGTAGGCTGCGAGGGCCTGGTCGACTCGAGCGTGGGCTTTGTCGTACTCCTGTGTTTTGGAGTAGAGCGTGATCAGGCCGTTGAGCGCGTCGAAGTTAGTGCCATCAACCTTAAGTGCGGTTTCGAAGAAATTGACCGCGTCCTGGGGCTTGTTCTCAGTAAGCGAAGCCAGGGCGAGGCTGTTGTAAACGACCGGATCGTTAGGATTGGTGTCGCGGGCAGCCTCAAAATCTTTACGCGCCTCGGCGTAATTCCTGAGTTGAAGATAAGCAGTGCCGCGGGTCAGATGAGCCCTCTCGCGAACTTCCCTGAGCATCTGAGCCGTGTTTTCGCGATCAGGTGCTGTTTTCTCCACGCGCGTGAGCAGGTCGGAGGCAGGGGTTATGGTCGCTTTCGGATCGCCGCCGGCCAGAGTTAGCTGGACCTGCATCAACTGGCCCGGCAGGTAGTCGGGATAATTCTTGTTCAGATCCGCAGCGAAAGCACGGGCTTGATCGATCATTGACAGGCCGAAATGATATTTGGCCATGAGATACAACGCCGGCTTTGAGTTCGGCTCCTGCCGCAGCACTTCTTTCAGATCTTCTATGGCGCTCTTGAGATTGTCGGCCTGCTCATTTTGGCCTTTCAACTGAGCTCGCAGTAACAGTGCCTGGCGATCGTTTGGATCTTTTTTGAGTGCTTCGTCAATCTGATTTTTCGCATTTTGCGTATCGCCCTTCATCAACAGAATCTGTGCGAGACGATAGCGACCAGGTATGTAATCAGGAGACTTTGAGACGATGTCCTGGAAAATCCTGGCCGAATCATCAAGACGGTTGACGGATGCATAGAAGTCGCCCAGCACAGCCTGACTCTCGGGCTTATCCGGTTCCAGCGCCGCCAAAGCTTTATAAGCCTCTTCCGCTTTATCCAATTGCTTGTTGACGAGGTAAAAACTTGCGAGCGTGAGCTTCGCGTTGTGATCGGTTGGTCCAACCTCGACGGCTTTGCGCAGCTCAGCTTCCGCTTCTGCGGTTCGATTCGATTGGGCCAAGAACTTGCCGTATTCCGTGTGAGCGAGGGCCGAATTATTGTTTACTGAAATGGCCTTCTTTAAAAGCTCTTCGGCCTTCTGTGGTTCCTTATTGACGACGTGGAAGCGGGCCAGGCTCAAGTACGACTCAATCCGCTTCGGATCCAGCTCGACGGCGTGGTTTAGTTCTGTAAAGGCCTTGTCTTTCTGGTCCTGTGCGAAGAACACGCTTCCCATAAGGATGTGGCCTTCGATGTTGTTCGGATCTTTCTGAAGGACTTCCTTGGCGAGTCGTTCCGCTTCTGCGATGACGTCCGCACGACCGCGACCACCAAGCAGATAATAATTACCAAGCCTGATACGTGCGTCGAGATTGTTCTGATCGAGAGAGATGGTCTTGCGCAACTCGTCAATTGCCTCGGGATAGCGCTCGAGTCCCTCGTAAGCGCGGGCCAGGCCCCAGTGGGCTGCGGCATTCGTGTCCTCAATCTGGATCGCATTGCGAAACTCGAGCGAGGCTTCCTGAAACTTTGAATCCTTCAGGTAGGCTTCGCCTTTCTCCAGATGTTGGGTTTTCGCTTTTTGGGGATTAGTGCAGCCGGAGAAAAAGATAGTTGCTGCGACAAGAAGACAGAAACTTAGCTGGTAAACAAAACCACGGCACTCGCTTTTCATTAAATCACTCCGTCAAAAAGCTGCCTGTTACCGATCCGGGCAGCGTTAATATTGTTTCGAGCCACTCTGGAATGCCGGCGGGCAATTGCCGAAATCCCTTAAACCCGAGACAATTCTCAAAAATAGTTAATTACCTATCAGTTCCATTCTTACCGTTCCGCTATTAGGTTGCTGTTTCTACGGTACGAACTGCGGCAGAACTGCCGAAGCAGCCGATGCAAACTCGATGGCTGCTTTTTCGGCTTCCGCCTCTGACTTTCTAACGGGTACTGTTACACGGACCATCGCGCCATCGGACCGGCGCAGTCGAACGCTATCGAACACTGTGTAAAACTTGCCCCAATATTCGCTGGCGACATTTCGTCCTCTTCCCTGGTACCAATAAACCATCACATTCTTATAGTCGCCGCTTTCTATTACATATTTGTTAGCAACGAAGCTCGAGCCATCAGGCAGCGCGATCGTTGCCTGGCCGGGCTCACTCAATACCCATCCTGATCCCGGCAGGCAGTTCAGTGGACTGTGATAACTGGCCCCATTGCTTTGCGTGGCGTAGTAGCCCACGTACAAATTAGCGACTTGCCCCTGAGCTTTGCTGAAGTCGCGGATCAGGTAATCGCTGGCCCTTAATACCTTGAGAGTCTCATCGTCGAGTCGTTGATCGCTGCCCGTCTTCTGCCAGGCGCCAATAGTTTCGGGAAAGTCTTTCAGCTCCCTGCGCTCTACATGCGCTTCACCAAGATAGGACCAGGTGTTGACAAGAACGCCGGCTGCGAGAATCAGCACCAGTAGCACGGCGAAACGCAACGAAGATTTCATAGCTCTGAGCCTTCGGCTGAAACCACTGGACTGATCGATACAGCAGAGTCAGGTTGAGGCGATTGCCTTTCGACTGCCTGTTCGCCTTCCGCCTGGGCCGGCTTAAAGCGATCAAGAACTATGCCAATACCAAACAAAAGGATAAAAGCCACGATATAAACGACCCAGCCTGAAAACGAATGGAAAAACCCATCAGCTACAGCCGTTCCATAATAGTGCGCCAGCACGCCTGTACCACTCACTCTGAATGCATTAGTCAAAATGGCAATCGGCACCGCCGAGAGAATGATGATCACCGCGCGCCAGAACCAGTAGTTCCTGAGGAACCCAAAGCGTTTACCGGAACCTGGTCCATCGCCGGAAGGAGAATGGCTGAAGTAAGCAAACACGACGGCGAGCGTCACCAGGGTCATCAGCGATCTGATGCCACTGCATGCTTCGACCACTTCGAGCTTTTTCGTCCCAATAGAGTTAAGCGGCTTGAGCTCGATGATGTTTCCCTGCCGCAACACCGGCATACCCAGCATGCTCATTGACCACACTGCACATTTTGAGGCAAACAACTGTAGCGGAAAGGCGATTTTATTGAAGACGATGGCCGGAATGGGCATGGCCAATAGCAACAGCGCGAATGGGACCAACAGCAGCCGTAACAAGGTCAAACCCCAAAAGTAGACCACTGTGCCGGCCAGGAGCAGGATCAACGAAAGTCTTTGTGTATATAGCTCAGCCCCGGCGACCCCTGCCCAAAGCGCGAACAGACCCAGGACCACCGCAGTGCCTCCTAAAAGCACCGACGGATGGACCTGCGCACGGGCAAGCTTTTCCCGTTGGGTCCAAAGGATGTAGCCGATAATGAAGGGGATTAAGAGGCCGTGGGAATAGTTTTCGTCGGTCCACCAGTCATGGAGGAGCTTCGCCAAGACAGTGGCGTAGGCAAAAATAATGGCGAAACTGATAGCAAGACCTTGCCACAGTTTCCTTGCGGCCGGGACACTCATTCCGAATTCCTTGATGGATTTTCGCAGAAAAGGGCAATTTTTCTTACGAAAAACCAGAGGTGACTATCGACTTTGCACCCCAAATTAATTAACGTGACAGAAGCTTATCTTAAGTTGGCGTCAAGTGACAATCACCCAGCGCTCATTTCAACACATTTATGAAATGATTAAGGGGTCCCTTTTTCCAGAATCTATTAGCCGCAGATTCTCCGGAGCTTAATTGATCGCGATCGTCGAAGTGTTGCTCCTTCGTCCGCCGGCAATCACCGTGATTTGCACGTTGCCTGCACCTGCCAATTCAGGCGTCAAACGGAAGGTCACCTGGTCCAACCCGCGTATCGTACCCTGCGAGCCGGCAAACTCTACCGGCAGGTTGAACACCCTGTTGTCCGCGAGACGCACCTCCACGATTACAGAGTCGGCATAATTCGGAAGAATCTGTCCATTCGCTAACCAAAGGTCATTACTGGCGCCGGTATGGACCAACCCACTACTGATGCCCGTCGCCAGGACTGTCAATCGAGTTGAGCCATCAAACGCATACCACAGCGAACTCGACGCTGAAATCCCACCTCGATGCAGCAGCACTGATTCAAAGATTGCACCCGACGAATCACCTTGTTGCACAAAGATCATCGGGTTCAAACCAGTGACACTGGCAGTCGTATGCACGATGTAACCTTCGCGACTGGTGACGATGACGTCCGCAATGCCTCCAGGCAAATCAGCAGGCACATAGAAAGTGATCGCGGTGGGCGAGACTGAAAGCATTGGAACGGCGGTTCCACCAACTGTAACAGTAACGCCATCGAGCTCGTACGTCGTATTTGCAGATGTAACATCGGTGGCTGTGGTCATCGGGCGAGAAGACGAGACTGCAGCAATACCCTTCTGCAGTAAATTGATGCCGTTGTTGTCCAGCGGAATAACGTCGGCATGGTTAATCGAGAGATCGGTAAACGCGCCGTCTTTATTGCCCGCGGCGATGCTCTGGTTTGAGACTACGCCATCAACCATGAGGTCCTCGCAGAACGTCAAATAGGCATCAATCTTGTTCAGTCGATCAACCACTCCTGAATTAGGCGTCTGCTGCTTCGCCAAACCTGAGCTCGACTTGGCAAGATACAGAGCCGCAAACAGGAACCGGTCAATATCTGAGGCTCGGCCAAACATCGTCCTCTCATTTGAAAAATCGACGTAGGCCTGATCAAGGACCGCGACTAAAGAATCTACATCACTGGTTTTGACTGATTCGGTTGAGACAGTGTCGGAAATCAAATTGGCAAGCGAAGTCTCGAGTATTGCCGTGCTGGACCTGCCATTACGAACAGCCTTCAGAGCTTTACTGATCTTGATAGTGATCGGACTGGACGTGACCATGACGCCGTTACTGTCTGTCGCAGTTGCGGTCATCGTGTAAGTGCCGGCGGCCGGCGTATTCCAAACCATGCTGTAGGGCCCACTAGTCACCGTTCCGATTACTTGTGTGTTGGCTTGGAACGCAACACTGGTCACGACTCCATTAATTGACGATGCTGACACCGCAAGATTCGGGCTGGAGCCAAAGCTGTACGTCGTGCTCGCGGCAGACGGGGTCGTGTATTGGACTGTAACCGGAGGAGTCGGTGTTGGAGTTGGAGTTGGAGTTGGAGTAGGTGTCGGCGTCGCAGTGGGCGTTGGTGTCGGCGTCGGAGTCGCCGTCGGAGTCGGTGTTGGCGTTGGTGTAGGCGTCGGAGCCGGTTGCGATCCATCCCAAACACCTGAAACCGCTCCGCGCGTCATGTAACTTACAGCACCCATATCAACGCCGATGTCGGTGCCATCCGTGGCGTTACCTTTGCCCGGACTTCCCGCGACGAGAGTGAAATTCCCGTGGGCGTAGTCTACAAACTGTCCCGGCCAGGAGCCGGTCGACATGTACGCTGAGGTCGGATAAATAGCGCCTCCTGAATTGACGATGAAGTTTCGATTCCAACTCGAGTTGTCACCTGGCGGCAGGAATGTGCGGATGTTGGCGGCGTTATCTACTACGCTGGCATTGCTGCGGAAACCGTAACCACCATGCTGGTGCACGTTGTTGATCCACAGCGACTGATCTGCACCACCATTGTCACCGAAGTCTGTGATCATTCCATAAGTATCATCAGGCGTGCCGTTGTCGTGCGTGTTGTGGATCAGGAAGATTCGCTTCAGCCGCACGGTGCTGTTCTGCATATTGATCAGCATGTGCGCTGCACCAGTATCGTCAAAATTTATGCCGACATTCTGAAATACATTGTTGCGAAACGTGATGTCGCTGGTCGCCTGCGTCGCTCCAAAGTAGTCATCCGATAACAGGTTGATCCCCGCTCCCGCATTACGAATGATGTTGTTGCTCCACTGCATGTCCCGTACTACTGCCGCCGCTGATTCGCCACCATTCTGATTTCGCGCCGTCAGCGCTATCGCATAGAACTGGTCCGCGATCCAACTGTTCTCCATTACATTCCCATCTACTACCACGTAGCGGCTGAACTTCGTCTCCCAAAGGTTCTTGATTTGATATGTGATCCCATTCCACGTCGGATGCTTCGGCCACCACTTCAACGGCTTATACAGATAGTTGCCCCTAAACTCGATGTATGAAGGCGTCGCGCCCCACTGCGCCGTACCGCCGTTGTCAGGTGCTACCGGTATCGGATCAAACGTTACTGTGTTGCCATTGATCGCACGCACGACCGTCGTCTGTGCCGCACTGTATTTGCCGCCTACAGGCACGGCGATATTCTCGTCCAGCTCCAGGTTCGTGACGCTGGAAAACGTGGCGCTTGTCGTGGTCGCATTCGAGATCGTCGCACTGTCCAGTTCCGTCGGCCCACCCGCGATATTGAAGTTCTCTGACGTGGCAATCAGCGTGTTATTCCAAATCGCAATCGGCCCCTGCCCGGTGGTAACCGAAATAGCCGCCGCATCCACACCTGTCCCGATTAACCTTGTCTCGCCGATGTAACTGTCCATCACCGAGACTGCATTGGCGTAGATGCGCAGTCCATTTGTCATCTGCGAACTGTCGCTTGCGCCGCCGTCGAACCAGCAGCGGTCCACGATGAAGTGATGCGGTATCTTCGATATTTGGACCTGCCCACCGCCGCCGTCTATGCCGATATTCATCAGGGTCGCAATCCGCTTTGTCTCATCATCCTTTCGAAAATGTATGCCCTCGATGCGATAGTGATGCGGCGGAGTCGCAGGGGCCGGCACTGCCGTCCCAAGCGCGGGCAATACCGCCGTGGTAGAACTGGGCGACGTGATCACCGGCATCAAGCTGCCACTGCCTGGTCCGACTCGATAACCAGCCGTCATCGATCCCAGACTAGCACTGCGGATCGTGATGTATCTTCCTCCGGTTGGTGTCGGCAAGTAGATTGGTCCGGCAAATACGGCTCCCGCAGGCAACACGATCTCCTGCTCCACGGTGTTTCGGCTTGCTGCAAGATTTAATGCGTTTTGCAGGTTGGAAGCGTTGGTAACGGGATTACCGGTATCTGAGAGGGTCTGCACACTGCTACTGACGGCCACTGGAACAGGAGAGATGACGATACTCCTCTGCGCTACGGCAGTTGCGCCCGCGCTGTCCATCGCCGTCAGCGTGATCGTGTAAGTTCCCGGCACGCGGTAAGCGTGTCCGGATGCAGCAAGGTTCGCAGTAAAACCATCCCCGAAATCGATCGTCAACGAAGGCGTGCCATTTGCTTGGGGAAACTTCGAGACGCCTGACGATTGACGCGCATCGACCAGAACTACTTCATCCACGAAAGCGCTTGCCGGCGCATTGATTGAAACCTGTGGAGTACTACCATCCGCAACTAAACTATGGCCACCTGCAATGATGAATAAAAGCGTAATAAGAGATCTGAACGTCGAAACGAACCTGGGGGAACGCGACATTTGAATTCCTCGCCTGCGGACGCTCTCCGAGTCTGTGAACAGAGATTGTCATTACGGACCCACATGAAAGCGGGGGTGCGTTTCATCGGCGATTGCTCCATTCCAAAAATGTTCGGCTGCAGATGAGGTTGGTCAGCAGAAGCTGAAAAGCGAAACCACAATAACTTATTGAAACGTGTCGAGTGTTGCAGCGTTATTGTCGCGCGCTTACAAACTCGCGGAAAGTTGGACCACGTAATTGATGGAAGCAGAAACGATCACTGTAAATAAAACCTACAGTCACAGCTCGGCCGTGGTTGTGGAGATGGAAGAGAGAGCACTTGCTCAGATGCACGCGGACGGATCGCGAACGAGGAGGGAAACAGGACCTTTGACAAACCGAAAAGGTCATGGGGGCGAATTGGCAAAGAAATCCAATCCGGTTTCTTCGATCGCCTTCGGTAACCAGACTATCTCGAGGTCCGTACCCATCGAGACTCACGGCTTTGCAGTCCCCGCTTCACAGCGAGTTTGCCTTTTCGGGATGCCAATCGCTTGGGAAAGAGCTTGTTCAAAACGACTAGAATGTCGTCAAACAGACTTTAACATGGTTTGCCTCAATGCGGTCAAGCATTATTTTCGCCAGCAAATCCGGGTATATTGATGATTTTGGTCAGGTCAATCTGACATGGTTGGGACTTGCTGGCCGATTCCAGGATGCGTAAGCAGACCACTGTCGCACGGGCGCCGTCGATGACGTCCACGTCAGGTTTCTTGCCTTCGCGTACGCTATCCAGAAAGCCTCTCAGTTGTTTCATGTAGCCCTTATCTGCCCACCACAGTAATTTACCTTTACGAACCTTGGTTTGAATATTGAGGTGCTTGAAGTCATGAGTTTCGACGCCGAGTCCCTGGGCAAACACCTCGACGCGTTCTCCAGCCGAGCTCTTGCTCCCGACCGTGCAATAAGTGAGATTGCCGATTGAGCCATCCGCGAAGCGAATACTCGCAACTATGTTGTTCTGCCCGATCGGCTCTTCTGTGTCAGTAGGAAAGGAATAAGCAAAGACCGATACTGGCTCGGAGTCGAGTAACCAGTGCATTAAATCTACAAAGTGACACGCTTCTCCGAGAATTGCACCGCCGATCGAAGGATCAGCCATCCAGTAAGATCCGGAGATGCCCGGCGAATTGACGCGACAATTGATCACAACCGGGCCCGCTCGCTTTGCGAGTTGACGTTTCTGCTCGACATAAAACGGCGCGAAGCGACGGTTGAAACCGATCGTCAACTGTTTCCCTGACTCGTTCACTGCCTGATATACCTCGCGACACTCTGACTCAGTTAGAGCCATAGGCTTCTCGAGGAAAACGTGCTTGCCCGTTCTTAACGCTGCGACTGCCTGCTCAGCATGGTATTGGTTGCGACTAAGAATCAGCACCACGTCGATGTCGGGGTCTTGCAGAATCTCATTGAAATCCGAGCAGCAATAGTCTGCTCCGAAACGTCGTGCATAACTCTTACCGCGCGCACCGGAGGCTGAGTAAACTGCATGAAGTTTTGCATGTGGGATTTTTTTTAGATTTGGCAGATGCGCCCAACGCGCGAGATTGCCTGCGCCTACCAAAGCAACTCGTAAATCGGAAGCTTTCGAAGTCGATTCCTTAACCTGTACTTTTCTGGCAGGTGAAAAACTGTCAGCCGAAGCTTCGGCTGCTGCGTTATAACGAAGCACAACTGCGAGACTATTCGCTGCCGGGTCAAGAATGGTTGAATACGCCTCGGGAGCGCGTTCGAGCGGAAATTCGTGAGTAATCAACGGAGCTAACCTGACTTGCTCCGTGGCGACGAGGCGAAGGAACTCGTCCATGTTGCGATTTTCAGTCCAACGCACATAACTGTGCGGATAGTCCTGCCCGCGACGCTCATAATTTGGATCATAACTGCCGGGTCCGTAAGCTCTGGACATGAAGAGTTGGATCTCTTTCATGTACATCACGTCCCAAGGAAAACTCATTTCGATTGCGCCTACTACAACGATTCGACCGCGGTCACGGCAAACATCAAGCGCAAACCGCGCCGGCGCCGAAGATTTTGCCGCCGCAGCTACGATCACGCAGTCAGCTCCCTTGCCGTTGGTCAACGAAAGAATTTCCTTGGCTGCTGAATCGGATCCTTTTACGGCATAAGTAGCTCCGAGCTCGCGCGCAAGTTCGACGCGGTCATCTTTCAAGTCAGTGGCAATAACAACACCGCCTTGAAGACGAGCAAGTTGCGCTACAAGCTGACCGACGAGTCCCAAACCCACGACAACAACTACATCACCAAGACTGAGTGTTGCCGTTCTAACTGCATTGAGCGCGATGCTTCCGAGAGTGGCGAAGCAGGCGTGGTCAAAAGGAACGTTGTCTGGTACGCGCGCAACTAAATTACGACCAGTCAGAATAGTTTCGCCGTGCCCGGTTCCTTCTCCTCCATAGCTCACTCGATCACCAATCTCGAGGTCTGGCACGGATGGATGTTTGTCGACGACTATCCCGGCTCCGGAATAACCTATTACGGCGTATTCACTAAATTTTGCGCGCACTTCAGCCGCAGTCCTGACAGGACCTTTGTCCTTCATCACGTTCCAGATCATTTCGAGGTGACGAGGATTCTCACTTACTTCTTTAATTAGGCCGTCAGTGTGAATGCTCGCCGTTTCAGTGCCACTGCTAATCAGCGAGCAATGAGGACGTACCAGCACGTGATGAGGTGTGACCACCGGATCAGGCACCTCATCTACGATGATTTCTTTTAGTCCTCTTCTGATTACCTGTTTCATTCTCCAGGACTCTTAGACAGGATTTACAAGATTTGTCAGGATTATCATGTAAATCCTGCCCAAATCTTGGTAATCCTGTCTAATGGTGAACAGGAAAGAGCGCGCTTAAATTCGAAGATCGCTCCGGGCAAAGCTCTTGATATAGTCGGAGCCACTCGGCACGCACTCCCGCGCTGGTAAATTTCTTACTCGACTCTCTGGCATTCCTGGTGAGTCTAACCGCAAGCTCGGGATCGTCAAGTAACCGGAATGCAGCTTGAGCCATTGCTTGATGATCGTTTCGCGGGACCATCAAACACGTCTCTTCATGCGTGACGATGTAGGGAATACCTCCTGCATCTGTCGTAACCACCGGCACACCTGAAGCCATGCATTCGGTAATGGAGCTCGGCATGTTGTCGATGTCAGTTGCGGTCAGATAAATGTCTGTCTGATCGTACAAAGCAGGCATTTTGTCAAAGGGTACGAAGCCAATGAACTTCGTGTCGCGCAACTCGAGCTGCCGGGCAAGTTCTTCCAATTCGGAACGAAGCCAACCGTCAGCAGCGACGGTCAAGTTCGCTTCCGGATAGCGTTGCTGAATGATTGCAAACGCGCGCAGAACACAGGCCACGTTGTAAAGCGGCTCCAAAAGCCGGCTTACAAGAAACACGGGACGAAGTTCGGTTCTTTCTCTATAAGAGAACCGATCCAATTCGACGATGTTGAAGATGGGTCTCGCCTTCAAACCAAATTTGGCAAAAACATCGACCAGATAACCTGACGGCGCAACGACGACGTCGGCCAGGCGGATTATTGGAATAGCAGTGAGACGCCAATTCTCCAGATGATCTTCCGCCTCGCCGCTGCGATAGTTCAAAATGCATCGCTTACCGAATAAGCGTGCGACCAGTATGGCTGGCGCGGCGGAAAACAGATAGGAGTAATAAGAAGCTGAAAAGATGTGAACTATGTCGTACCGAGGAATTCTAACGAGCAGTAGCAGGAGGTAATAAACGGTTGTGAAAACTGTACGGAGATACTTGATTCGCTGAAGCAATCGTAAGAAACCGGGCAGCCGTGGATTGTGTGGTAGAAACCCGACTTCTAACGTAGGCTCAGCGCGGAATGCCTCCATCAAACGTATTGCCTGGCGAGACTGGCCTCCAAGGATATCGAGTGAGGGAGCAACGATAACAACCCTGATCTTGCGGTTTGTTTCTGAGACTTCACTATCCGTGCCAGTCATTTCATTCGAATGCGGTTGCCCCTGGTTCAACTTCGACGCTTTCTCCTGATTTTCAGTAACCCCACCAAGCTGGCGCTGAATAGTAATAAGCTGGCGGGCTCGGGAACTGCCTGCACACTCACGCCCGAAACGGTTTGACCGAAAACGAAAGTTTGAGCTTGAAGCTGGTATTGTCCACTGCCAGTACGGAGAAAAAACAACGTGGTGGTTCCACTACCGGATAAGGGCGAGCTGAACAGCGCGACACCTTCACCTAAAGCTCCCGGATAGCCTTCAATCAGGCCCGAAGTAAGAGTGAACGGCGCTGTAACTACGAAGCCCGACGCCGTTTGAAGCGGAGCAACAAACGACGTCGAATTGAAATTCAATTGTAGAAGCGTGTTGGCTGGTGAAAACAGGGTTCCGCCTACCGTTATGGGTGATGAAGCAAAGAGGTCTCCATCTTGCGTATCGAGGCTGCCGCCTGTTGAGCCAGTACCACCCGCCGCAATGAACCCATTCGACAAGAGACTTACCGAAGCATTCAAAGGTGCAGTAAATCCAGTGCTATTAAAGCCAGAGCCATTAAGGGTAAATGTCATGACTGTGGAACGCGAATACTGGATTGTTCCACTGGCAATCGTAACCGGATCGGCATGGACGCACGGAGCGAGTAGCAACGTCGCCGCGAGAATAGATAACTTCATAAATGATTTGATGGCATTCATCTGGTTGTGTGAAGCTACTCGCGCAGGCGTATGCAGGGCCTCATATCTCCCAATAAGAAATGTCCAACAGTCAACCGTTTCCAAAGAATCGCCGATCTCAGTTTGGCGGACGGACTACTCTCGGACGCGTTAGGGGCGCAGGCTGTGGCAACTGGGAAGAAGCTGTTGATTGTCCACGAACTGTACCATCCGTTGCCGCTTTCAGGGCCTCCATATTAACACCGATATCGGTCCCGTCTAAGGCTGCATTCTTACCAGGGCTTCTGGGTGCTAAGGTGAAATCACCGCCTTTGTAGTCAACGAACAGAGCCGGCCACGAGCCTGAGGGATAAATTCCCCGGGGTCTCTCAGGATAATTCGAACTGCCAATATTTACTACTAAGTTTCTGTTCCAGACTGATGGACCGCCGGGCGGCAGGAATTTGCGAATGTTCGCGGCTGCATCGACCACGCTGGCATTGCTGCGGAAACCATAGCCACCATGCTGGTGCACGTTGTTCAGCCACATCGACTCATCTGCACCGCCCGCATCTCCGAAGTCTGTGATCATTCCGTTAGTGTTATCGGGCATGCCGTTGTCATGCGTATTGTGGATCAGGAAGATGCGTCGCAGTCGCGTGGCGCCGTTCTGCATATTGATCAGCATGTGCGCCGCGCCCGTCCCGTCGAAGTTCACTCCCACATTCTGAAACAGGTTATTGCGAAAAGTGATGTCGCTGGTCGCCTGCGTCGCTCCAAAGTAGTCATCCGATAACAGGTTGATCCCCGCTCCCGCATTACGAATGATGTTGTTGCTCCACTGCATATCTCTTACTACTGCCGCCGCTGATTCGCCGACATTTTGATAT
>Ga0126376_10000225_pt1 | contig 26469 bp, 21 predicted proteins | sample PanSoiMetPlot_15_FD_92760 | JGI IMG/M metagenome (GOLD analysis project Ga0126376, IMG submission 92760) | Tropical forest soil microbial communities from Panama - MetaG Plot_15 | ecosystem: Environmental > Terrestrial > Soil > Tropical forest > Bulk soil | place: Panama | collected 2016-02-17 | reverse complement strand
TGTCGTGCGTGCCGCTGACCGATGGAATGAAAACGGGAGAATATGCCGTGCCGCCGCCGAACGTGTAGCTCCCGCTCGGATTCGTTCCAAACACAGTCGCATCCTTGTTCAACCGAATTTCCGCGCCCCATTTGAAAGTGTGTGCGTGGTGCGTGTAGGTCATGTCATGTTTGATTTGATAGACACCGCCGTACGAGCCGAAAATCGAACCATCTGCTGAGTTGAACGATTGAAAGAGCCCGTCGCCAAAGCTCAAAGCGACGTCAGTATGATTCGCCGCGGGAAAGACCGGCGTGCTGCGAATGAATCCGAGCGCCGTGGCGAAACTTAGATTGCTGGTGACCGTGCGCGTGTAGCGGGCCGCCGCGCTGCGTTGATGATCGAAAAAATTGACGCCAAACGTCGGATCGATGACGGTTTGATCGGGATTCGTCGTGGGCCCGCGAACTTGATTCAGGCTGAACCGCGTGAAGAGGTTGGCTTTGTCCGAAATGCGATGATCCAGGCGAATAGAAAACTGGTCCGTGTTGGTCACGACCTTGGACGAAGTCGCAAAGGTCCGTGCGCCATACGGGCCGGTGGGAAGATTCGGCAACGGATAGCGAGCGAGCATTGGCGCGATTGTCGCGTTAACGGGGACCGTAAGCGTGTCGCCCGGAAAAGTGAGCGTATCAAAGCCCTGCCGTTCTTCAGCTGTAGGAACGGGAATGACCTGCGTCGTGCCCAAGACTTGCCGGAATCCCTGATACTCGCCAAAGAAGAAGGTTTTATCGCGGCCGTTATAAAGATTCGGGACCAAAACAGGGCCGCCGATCGTGGCACCAAATTCATTGCGCGCGAACGGCGGAATCCGCCGCGGGTTCACCGCACTGGCATGGTCAAAGAAATTTCTCGCGTCGAGCGCCGCGTTACGCAGGAATTCAAACGCGCTGCCATGAACTGAATTTGTCCCGGACTTGGTAACGACGTTCGTATACCCCGCGGCTCCGTGCCCGATCTCCGCGGGCATCACTCCGGAGCTGGATTGCACTTCCTGCATCGCGTCCACATTGAAATTCGAAAAAGTCGCCCCGCCGAGTTCGGGGTCGCTCGTGTCCGCCCCATCCATGGCGAAAACCGATGCCACGCCCCGCTGGCCGTTCACCGCGAACTGTTGCGTGAAATTCGCCGCGCCATTCGTATCCGTCATCGTGCCGGCCGCGAGAAGCAGCAGTTTGCTGAAGTCGCGCTCGTTCAATGGAAGGCTCGAGACTTCCGCGCTGGAAAGATGCTCGCCGCCGCTGGCTTGCGGAGCAGCCTCCGTTCGAAAACTGAGAGTTTGACTCTCCGAGGAAAGGACGAGGGAAGAGCGAATAGGTGCGCCTTCTGGGATGACAAACTTCGTTGCCATGGACCATGTTTTTCCAGCGTAAGCCACCGAGATTAGGTACGAACCGGACTCAATCGACTCAAAGCGAAATTCGCCTCTTGCCGAGGTCGTTGTCTCATAAGTAAGTGAGTCGGAGGGCTTCTGTAAGCGCACAATTGCGCCTGCGACAGGCTTGCCGGACGCTTCGTAGAGCGTTCCAGACCACGAGTTGTTGGCAAAACATTGGCAAGGCGAGAAAAGGGAACCGAGGAGAACCGCTGTCGCCAGTGCCAGGAATCGGAAGGACATAATTTTTCGCGCCAGTATAGCCGGGTTTGACGCAAAAGCCGGAGAAAGGCGCTTGGATTTCGCACTGAAAAAGTACTTGACATATTCCTATATGGGAATATATTGGAGGCATGCCAAGGGCAGCCACCACTTCCGATGCTTTCAATGCCGTCGCCGAGCCGCGCCGCCGCGACATTCTGAACTACATCGCGATGCAAGAGCGCTCAGTCAATGAAATCGTCGACGCCCTGGAAATGGAGCAGCCTTCCGTTTCGAAGCACTTAAAAGTGTTGAAGGACGTCGGACTGGTGGAAGTACGAAGGGAGGGCCGGCAGATGCTCTACCGAGTGAATGCGATGGCGATTCGGCCTCTGTGGGAATGGACGACCACGTTCGAACGGATGTGGCGTCATCAGCTGTTGAAGGTGAAGGAAAACGCCGAGAAAAAGTCAGGACTGTAAGCTCATCCAAAAGGATTTCGTGAAAGGAAAAAAGGAGAAAAGGAGAAAAGGATGCCCGCTGCAAAACCCGCTTCAAAACTGAGTATCGAAGACTTGACTTTGAGTATTACGGAAGAAATTCATGTCCGCGCCTCGATCGATAAAACGTTCGAAGCCCTGCTCGAACAGCTCGGGCCTTTGAACGTAACGCCGGAGAAGCCCATGCCAATGAGGCTGGAAGCCTGGCCCGGCGGCCGCTGGTATCGCGACCTGGGCGGTGAGGATGGCCATCTTTGGGGACACGTCCAAGCCATCAAGCGGCCAACATTGCTCGAATTTTATGGCCCGCTCTTCATGTCTTACCCCGTTTCCTCCAACGTGCAATACCGTCTCAGCGAGGAACCCGGCGGCACGTTGATCAAGTTCCGCCATCTCGCGCTCGGCCTGATCGAAGACGAACATCGCAAAGGAGTCGTCACAGGCTGGGGCAGCATTCACGCTCGCGTCAAAGCTGCGGCCGAACGCGGCAAAGCGAATTGAACTTCGGCTGAGAAGAGAGAACATCGATGTGCCCTGCATGCATTTCAACCACGGCTTTGCTGTTAGGCGGATTTGTTTCAACCGGGGGCGTGGCAGCGCTCCTTGCTAGGCTCCGGCTCAAGCGCAATAAGAAGAAAATTTCCGGCGGTTAAATTCAAGGAGGAAAAAATGAGTGAAGCAACGTTCGAGCAAGCCAATCTGCAAATCAAGCTGTACGACCTGCGGCGCGAGCCGAGGCTGCGCGAAGCGAGGGAATGGTTTTCTGACCATTTCCATCCGCAGACACCGGACGACGTGATGAAGATTTGTCCTCCAGGCAGCAAAGAAAACGCACACATGCGCCAGGTCCTCACATACTGGGAAATGGTCGCCAGCATGTCCAATCGCGGCCTTTTGAACGAAGATCTCCTCTTCGAAAATACCGGCGAAGAGTGGGCTGTGTTCCAGCAAGTGAAGCCCGTCCTCGCCGGCTGGCGCGAAATGTTTGGCAGCAGGAAATTTCTCGGAAACCTCGAAGCGCACTGCACGCGGCTCGAAGCCTGGCGCGAAAAGACCAGCCCAGGCTCCAACGCAGCCATCCGCAAGGTCGTTGCGCAGATGCAAGAAGCCAAGCAAACCGCAAAGGCGAAAGCCGCAGCGTAACTCCAGCTCGCAAGGGCGCGGCCCACTACGCGCCCTCGCGACACAAAGAATCAAGGAGAATCAGAAATGGCAACAAGCGCAGCAGTAAGCAGAAAAATCGTATCCCACGCGGAGTGGCTCGCAGCGCGGACTGCATTCTTGAAGAAGGAAAAAGAGTTCACGCGTCTCCGCGATGAACTCAGCAAACAGCGCCGCGAACTCCCCTGGGAAAAAGTAGAAAAGAATTACGCCTTCGACGGCCCGAACGGGAAAGTGAAGCTCGCAGAGCTGTTCGAAGGCCGCAGCCAATTGATCGTCTATCACTTCATGCTCGGACCGGATTGGGTTGAAGGTTGCCCGAGCTGTTCGTTTCTCGCCGATCACTACGACGGGGCTATTCCGCACTTGAATGCGCGAGACGTGACGCTCGCGGTGATTTCACGAGCGCCTCTCTTGCAGATTCAGGCCTTCCAGAAGCGCATGGGTTGGAAATTCAAGTGGTATTCTTCGAATTCGAACGACTTCAATTTCGATTACCGAGTCTCTTTCACGCAGGAAGATATCGACAAGAAAGAGCCGAACTACAACTTCGACACAATTCCATTTAGCATCGAAGAAGGCCCCGGACTTAGCGCATTCTACAAGGACGAGGCTGGAAACATCTTCCACACATATTCAGCCTACGCCCGCGGCCTCGACATTCTTGTCGGCGCGTACAACTTCCTTGATCTCGCTCCGAAAGGGCGCGATGAAGATGGCCTTGCCTTCACCATGGCCTGGGTCAAGCATCACGACAAATACACTGGCCAAGACGCTGTAGATACCAAGCGCGGCTACGCGCCTCCAGCTAAAATGCGCGATTGCTGCGAGAAGTAAGAGCTTGCCTGTGGAGTTGCCCGCTCCGCACAAACAAAACGGGCCGGCAATTTTGTCGGCCCGTTTTTCCTTTTACCCAGTTTGCATGGACAATGGGATGTCACTCCGTCTTGTGCTTTCTGGGAGCGAAAAGCTTTGCGAACAAAATCCGCTAGCCGAAATATTTTTATCGCGGCCGTGCTCCTTGGAGCCGCGTGTACAAGAACGTCGGCGCAAAAACCTCCATCGGCGGCGGATTTGAACGCTATCACCGAACGCGGAATTCTGCTTAACGAATACGATCAGGCTGCCTGGCACGCCTCGGATGCCGTACAAACCGCAAATCCCAAAACAGTCGAAGGCCAGCGCTATGTCGCGAAAAAAGAAAATGGAAAATGGAACGTAGTGTTCGGGAAACTGAACGCGGAGAAGAATCTTTTTCAGATTAATTACGAAGCGGTGCAACAAGCCAAACCGCAGGAATTTTCCGTTAGTGCGGAACCAGCGCAGCGCACGGACAACGGATTCTATCTTTTTGCCGCGCGTGCGATTGATGCCGCGCTGCAGGATTTCCAGGGCGAAAATCATCCTTACAACGTCGCCGTCTTGCCCGCGCCGCAAGAGCAATTGTTTGTTTACGTCTATCCCGCGCAGACCAAACCACGAATCTACCCGCTCGGCGGCGACGTGCGATATCTGTTTTCCGCGGATGGAACGAAGATTATGGAGAAGCGGCAAATGCACAAAAGCATCATCGAAGCAACAAGCCCGCCAAAAGAAAAAGTTGTATTTGACTACCATACCCATGTACTGAGCGACTTGCCGGAAGATACGGACGTGTTTCACGTGTTGACGCAGGACCCGCGCAAGCCGTGCATGGTCATGACCGCCCATTTCATGTATGAGATCGGCTCCGACGGCGCAATCAGCATAAAGAAATCACGCAAGTGAGTTTTCATCGTGGGCGAAAAATCTATCTTGCAAAAACCCTCGAATGGAATTGCAGCGAAGCGGGAAGATGCGTCGCGAAGTATTGCCAGTCGTGGCGGCCGGAATAGAGGTGGAATTCGTGCGGAATTCTTCGTGAAGTTAGCACACGGTCTAGCGCCGCAGCGCCGGATTCAAAACCGAAGTCGTCCTGATCTCCACAATCAAAATACATTTTCAGACCGGCGAGCGAGGTGGTCTTCGCGATCGCGATAGGCGAGTTGCGATCCCAAAACGCGGGGTCAGAGGGAATGCCGAAGGTGCTGCCGAGGACGCGGGCGCGTGGAGAGTTTGGCGCCGAACCTCCAAGAAACGTCGGAAGTTTTTCGATGAGCGCGGCACTGTGCGCGCTCACAGCGGAAAAAAGTTCGGGATGCCGAAAAGCCAGATGCAGAGCGCCGTAGCCGCCCATGGAAACTCCGGAAACGGCGCGGTTCGCGCGGCCCGGTTTGACGCGGAATTTCTTTTCTATTCCTGGAAGAAATTCCTGCACCAAAAAATCCTCATAGCGCACTTTTCCGTCGTGCGAGTTGATGTAGAAGCTCGCACCCGCCGCGGGAGTGGCGATCAAGAATTCACCGAGTTGTTTCCTTTCCCAAAGATCTTCGACAAGATTCCAGCCGCCGGAGTGAACGAACATTTGCTCGTCGTCGCCAAGTCCGTGAAAAAAATAGAGTATGGGAAATGTTCGTGATTTTTCTGCGTCGTAGCTCGGTGGAAGAAGAACGCAATAGGGAACGGACCTTGAAAGGATTTTGCTCGGCAGAGAATTGCACTCGACGCGGCCGGAAGCTGCGAACGATGCGGGTAAAAGGAAGAAACAGCAAAGGCAGAGAGCGAAAAATCGACGAGAGATCCCTCGACTGTGCGAACCAGCCCAAAGAACGGGGCGAAAGAATCCGGTTCGCTCCGCTCGGGATGACAGCGCTTTGGAGTGGACATTCACGATGTGAGTTTACTCGTAGCGGAGGGCCTCGACGGGGTTGAGTTTTGCCGCTCGCGATGCCGGGTAGAGGCCGGCGATGAGACTGACAAGAACTGCAAATGAAATTGCGCCGAGGACGAGCCACCAGGGCACCGACGAAATTTCGACGCTGGGAAGATCCTGCCGTTTCAAATAAATATTTGTGGCGAGCGTGAGCGCGCGCCCGATGAGCCAGCCGAAAAACACTCCGCCGAATCCGCCGAGCAATCCCATCACACCAGCTTCGACGAAGAAGAGCCTCTTTACGTCGTGGTCCGCCGCGCCGAGCGCTTTGAGGACGCCGATTTCGCGGCGGCGCTCGAGAATGGCCATGACGAGCGTGTTGACAATGCCGAGCGTGGCAACGGCAAGCGCGAGGCTACCGAAAATTCCGAGAAGTAAATCAAATACCGAGAAAAAAATGCGCAAACTCTTAGAAGCATCGAGCAGAGAAAATGCGCCGAAGCCCATTTTCTTTACGGCTTCTTCGATGGCGTCAACATTGGAGGGAGATTTTGCGCGGACGGTGAGGCTGGCGAAGGTAGGCTTTGCGGGCCCGCCGCGGACGGCGTCGCGAAGATCATTCACTTGCGTCGCGCGAAGAGACAACGCAGTGCTAAGAGGAATCAGCAGGCGTCCGTTGCCATAGCCGCCGAAACCCGCGGCTGGTTCCGTTTCGACCACACCGATAATTTGAAGCTGCTTTTCTTTCGGCACAATGCTGAAGCCGCCGGAATTGTCGTCTAGGGCTTGGCGCTCGGCATAGCGGATCGAAAGCGTTTTGCCGACGAGCGAGGCGGTATCTTTGGAGAGTTCCTTTGCGAATTCCACTTGCAGGATGGCTTCGTCGGCGGATTCACCCGTAAAGAAATTTCCTTTCATTCCGTCAAACGCGCCGTTGCCTTTCGCCGATTGCGGCATGCCCGCAACCATCGTGGCGAACGGCTTATCGTTGAAGCGCACCTCGCTGAAGAAGCGGACTTGAGGGAAAACTTCGATCACGTTTGGAAGTTTTGCAATTTCCTGGCGCGCGTCTTCATCGAGAAGACGTGTATCCCCTTGCTGAGTGGCCATCGAGGGAGGGCCGCCGCGTACGTTGAGCTTCGGCGTAACAAAAACGGAGTCAAAAAGACCGCTCTTCGTGAGGCGGCTGCTGGCGAGCTGTTGCAAGCCGACGCCGAGAGAAAGCATCGCAACGAGAGACGCGACTCCTACTGCGACGCCAAGCGTCGTCAGCGAATTGCGAAAAAGCGCTTCGCGGAGATTGCGCACGGCGAGTTCGGTCATATCGCGGAGTTTCATCGCACTGCTCCGTTGTTCGCGCCGTCGCTGAGTAGCTTGCCGTCGCCCATCATGACGAGCCGCGAAGCGAATTTCTCGGCAAGCGGCCGCTCGTGCGTGACCATGACGATGGTCATGCCCAGGCTCGATTGGATTTCGGAAAGGAGATTCAGAATGCTTTCGCCCGTGGCGGAATCGAGATTGCCGGTGGGCTCATCGGCAAAAAGAATTTTGGGGCGATTGACGAGCGCGCGGGCGATGGCGGTGCGTTGCTGTTCGCCTCCGGAGAGTTCGCTCGGGCGATGCGCAGTGCGTTTGTCGAGTTTGACGCGAGCGAGGGCTTCCGCGACGCGCGCTTCCCGCTCAGCGTGATCCACTTCGGCGAGTCGCAGAGGCAGCTCGACGTTTTCCGCGAGAGTCATGCGGGGAAGCAAATTGAAGGACTGAAAAACCATGCCGACCGTGTTGCGGCGGTAGCGGGCCAGCTCGAGCGAAGAGAGTTCGGCGAGATTGCGGCCGTCGGCGTGAATGGCGCCGGAGGTTGGGCGGTCGAGGCCAGCCATGAGATTCAGAAGTGTGGATTTGCCGGAGCCGGAGCTGCCGAGCAGGGCAACGAATTCGCCGGGGCGAATCGTCAAGGAGACATCGTCCACGGCGCGGATCGAAGATGTCCCGAGCGTGTAGTGGCGGGAGACGCGATCGAGCTGGATGGCGGAATTGTTGGCTGAGCCGGGAGTTGGGGTCATAGCGGAGTTAGGATGCCCATTAAAGGGTACTACGTTGGTGGTTCGAAATTGTGTCGCCCGATTTCGAGAATCGGGCAGCTGTACCAAATCTCTCTCTTCGTTCAAATTGTTTCGAATCGAATTTTGTTCTAACGTGTCGCATGTTTCTCGCGCCAAATCGTTTGCCGTCTGCTCTGAGTTCCTTTCAGCATCTAACTCTCTTATTTGCCACTCTTACGCAAACACCGCGGGTGTACCCAAACTCTTCCCATTTTGGAACCAACATCCCTCGTTCTTTCACCTTCTTCAAAAAGAATGAAAAATATCTCCCTTCTTTTCTTTGCCTTGCGCGATCTTTGCTCAAAACTGCCGGGGTGTACCCCTTTCCTTCTCAAAAGCCTTCCAATCTTGCCGTTGGCTTGTCAGCGCAGTTTGTGCCACTGTCTTCCGCCGGAGGGATTCGTGAACCGAGCAATGTGGGTATTGGCTGGTCTGACTTTGCTGATGGGGTCAGAGATTCAGGCGCAGAAGCCGCCGCTGTTGCCGGAGAAGGATGTGGCGGCGCTGGCGAATGAGGTGAGCGGGGAGACGGCGAAGCGGAATCTGGAAGGGATTGCGCGGTTTCACCGGCAGCGCGGGTCGAAAGGATTTCATGAGGCGATAGAGTTGGTGGCGGAACGTTTGCGGGCGTATGGATTGAGCGATGTGGCGATTCTGCAATTTCCGGCGGACGGAAAGATTTTTTATGGAACACAGAGGTCGCGGCCAGCGTGGGATGCGGAAGCGGGAGAACTGTGGGAGATCGTTGACCCAAAAGCAAAACCCGTAGTCGCCGATGAGAGCGGCGAGACGGCAATGACTCGCCAACACAGACAAGGTCAAGCGAGCGGTTCGCCAGAGGCTTACGACCTAAAGATTGCGAGTTATGAAGCGGAGCCGGTCGCGCTTGCGGAGGATAGCGAGAGCGCGGATGTGACTGCCGCGTTAGTAGATGTGGGCGCCGGAACCAAGGAGAGCGATTACGCCGGAAAGGATGTGAAGGGAAAGCTGGTACTGGCGAGCGCGCAGCCGGGGGCGGTGCAGGATTTGGCGATTGGGAAGTTTGGCGCAGCAGGGATTGTGAGCTATGCGCAGAATCAGAAAACTGCGTGGTGGGGTGAAGACGAGAATCTGATTCGCTGGGGACATCTGGATACGTTTTCGCCGAATAAAACGTTTGCGTTCATGGTGTCGTTGAAGACGGCGCGTGGACTCAGAGAACGGTTGGCGCATGGAGAAAAAATTCAGCTGCATGCGGTCGTGAAGGCAGGGCAGCATCCGGGAAATTATGAAGTTGTGACGGCGACGATTCCAGGCGCCGACCCAAAGCTTAAAGACGAAGAGATTGCGTTTAGCTGCCATTTGGATCACCAGAGGCCTGGGGCGAATGACAATGCGAGCGGATGCGCGGCGATTCTGGAGGTGGCGCGGACGCTGCAGAGATTGATTGACGAGAAGAAACTTGAACGGCCAGCGCGCACAATCCGATTTGTGTTTCCGCCCGAGATTGAAGGGACGATGGCGCTGCTGTATGCGAAAACAGCCGGATTTGTGACCCTGCTGGCCAGACGACAGGGCGCGCCTGGAGCTCCCGCCGTACCAGACTCAGGCAGGCTCTTGTATGGTGCGACGCTAGCTGCACGGATAAAGGCGGTGATTCACATGGACATGGTGGGAGGAGGGCTGGAGACGAAGGCGGTGTTCCACGTGACTCGAGGGCCGATGAGTTTGCCGAGCTTTGTGCATGATGTGGCGTGGGCGTTTGCAGATTGGGTTAATGAGGAATCGTACGAATTCGCAGCGATCGGCAAAGCGGACTACCCGATGGTGGCGCCGGACGGCGGGAAAGAGCCGCTGCGGGCTGAGTATTCGGCGTACACGATGGGAAGCGACCATGATGTGTATCAGGATTCGTCGTTCGGGATTCCGGCGATTTATTTGAATGACTGGCCGGACCGGTACATTCATACAAATTTCGATTCGGCGGCGAATATTGATCCGACGAAGTTAAAGCGGGCAGCTTTTATTGGGGCGGCGAGCGGGTATTTTTTGGCGGGGCTAACTGACGTAAGCGAACTCAACCTCTTTGCCGCGACCGTGATCGGTCGAAACGAAAGGACGATCCTTTTGGATAAGCACTTTCTGGCTCTTGATAGAGGGGAATCAATGAGACTTCAGCACGCCAGAGTGCAATATGAGCGGAAGTGGGCACTTTCCTTGGAGGAATTTGCGCCAGCTAAGGATGCGCAAGAAGTTGTGAACGACAAACAAAGTCGCTCCCCAGACGAAGAAAAGACGAGTGGGCCTGAGCTTGTTGTCTATTCGAGTAGAAACGCGCCAAAAGGGCCACTAGTGGTGTTTGGGTATGACTATTTTTCGGAGCATGCAAAGGCAGCGGGAATTGCAACGCCGAAATTACTTAGCTATGAAGGACTTTGGGGAAGTGGAGAAGAGTACGCTTATGAAGTTCTTAATTTTGCTGATGGGAAACGCAACGCGCAGGAAATTCGCGACGCTGTTTCCGCAGAGTACGGGCCGGTACCGCTGGAGATGGTGGTGGAGTATTTGAAAGCACTGGAGAAGATTGGAATTCTTGAGGAAATAAAGAAGTAGGAGAATTTGCACCAAGTCACAGAGCGCACAGAGGAACATAAAGGAGGAACGCGTGCCGACTATTGAAGGGAAAGAAGGAAAGTTGTGGATCGATGCGTATGTGAAGAAGGCAGGGAAATTTTCCGGCGTGGCGAAGGCGGTGCGGGCGCTGGTGAAGAAGACGGCGTCGGACTGCGAAGAGTATGTAAGCCCGTGGAAGACTCCAGCGTTTGATTCGAACGGACCGCTCTGTGTCTACTTGGTGCAAAAAGAACACGTGACGCTTGCATTTCTGCGCGGAGCGATGCTTCCCGATCCGGACAAGTTGCTGGAGGGAAAGGCGAAAGGCGTGCGCAACGTGAAATTGCAAAGCCTGGCGGATGTGAAACGGCCAGGAGTAAAGAGGCTGATTGCGGAAGCGGCGAAATTGAACAAAAAGGATCCACCATCGGGCAAGATGATTGGGATGAATAAGCGAAGGGAGAAGGAAGCATAGACCAAAGAGAGATTTCTCTCTCCATAAGCCAACCGCTTCGAAGGAGCGAATCGGGAGGAAAGCATTGGCTTATTGCGCTCGAAATGACAGGCGCACGGTAAGCCAGGTAGTAAAGCAGTGTGCTAGCATCGGAATTCTCGCGTGTCGGTAGCGCGTTGCGAGCAAACGAACACAATGAGCACGAACATGAAAGCGTTGCGGAAAATGCAGCCCGCGCGCGGGCTCTCGATGGAGCAGGCGCAAGTGCCGGCGATTGGCACGACGGACGTGCTAGTGCGCGTCAAGACTGCTTCGATTTGCGGAACGGATTTGCATATTTACGGGTGGGATCGCTGGTCACAAGGGCGAATCAAGCCTCCGGTGACACTCGGGCATGAATTTTGCGGCGTGATTGAACGCGTTGGCGAGGAAGTCGCGGCGCTGAAGGCCGGCGATTTTGTCAGCGCGGAGATGCACGTCAACTGCGGGCATTGCCATCAATGCCGGGTGGGCGAAGCGCATATATGCCCGAACGTGAAGATCATCGGCATTGACCAGGACGGCGCCTTTGCGGATTTCGTCAGGATTCCTGCGGCGAACATCATCAAACTCGATTCCGGAATTCCGGAACATTACGGCGCGATTTTGGATCCGCTGGGAAATGCGGTGCACACGGTTCTTGCGGGCGAAATTGCTGGACAAAGTGTTTTGGTGACCGGCTGCGGGCCGATTGGACTGATGTCCATTGTGGTGGCGAAGGCTTGCGGCAGCTCGACGGTTTTTGCCACGGAAACGAACGAGCACCGGCGCGCGATTGCCAAGAAAATGGGCGCAGACGTTGTGATTAATCCTGCTGCGGAAGACGCCGTTGCGAAAATCTTGAGTGAAACTTCCGGGACGGGCGTGGACGTGCTGCTGGAGATGAGCGGTAATCCCAGCGCGATACAGCAGGGTTTTAAGGCTTTGCGGGCCGGCGGGCGCGCTTCGCTTCTCGGGATTCCGACCGAAAGCGTGCCGCTCGATTTGGTCAACGATGTGATTTTCAAAGGCGCGACGGTGCAGGGAATTTACGGGCGGCGGATGTACGACACGTGGGAACAAATGACGGCCCTGCTCAAAGCGGGACGGCTGAATCTCGATTCACTCTTTGACGAACGAATCAGCCTGGAAAAATTCGAGGACGCTTTCAAGAAACTGCAAAGCGGGCTTGCCGGGAAGATTCTTTTGTATCCCAACGGGATTCCGCACTAGCTTCGAGTTTTTTCGTTCGGACGCTTCGAGAAGGTTTGCGGAGCGCCTTCTGCTGGCGCACAATAGTTCTTCCACCCTCAAAAGCCTACTCAGGAGCCTTTCATGTCAGAAACAGCGTTGCAAACCGTGAGAACAAATCCGCTTCAATACGTCACCGACCAGCTAAATAATTTGAGAACCAGAGGCGTGGCGCCGAAACTGCACATTCTTGAGGGCGAACAAAAACCTGTGTGCATTTTTGACGGCAAGGAAGTGATCAATCTTGCGTCGAACAATTATCTCGGTCTCGCAACCGACAAGCGGTTGCGGAAGGCTTCGCTGGAAGCGGTGAAGAAGCTTGGCGTAGGCGCCGGTGCAGTGCGCACGATTGCCGGGACGATGCAGTTGCACATGCGACTGGAAGAACAGATTGCGAAATTCAAGAACGTGGAAGCATGCGTGGTGTTTCAGTCGGGTTTCACGGCGAATGCGGGAACAGTTTCGGCGGTGCTCGGAAAAGAAGATTTGATTATTTCCGACGAGCTGAATCACGCGTCGATAATTGACGGCGCGCGACTTTCGAAGGCGACGATCAAAGTTTTCAAGCACAAAGATGTGAAGGACTGCGAGCGGATTTTGCAAGAGCATGCGAATTTTCCCGGAAAGAAGCTGATTATCACGGATGGCGTGTTTTCGATGGACGGCGACATAGCGCCGCTGCCGGAGCTTTGCGATCTCGCGGAAAAGTATGGCTGCATCATGATGGTGGACGACGCGCACGCGAGCGGCGTGCTGGGACGCGGCGGACGGGGAACGATCGATCATTTCAATTGCCACGGGCGCGTACACATTCAGGTTGGTACGCTAAGCAAGGCCATCGGCTCAATGGGCGGTTATGTTTGCGGTTCGCGTGACTTGATTGATTTTCTTTATCTTCGTGCACGGCCGTTTTTGTTTTCAACTTCGCATCCACCCGCGACGGCGGCGGCATGTCAGGCTGCTTTCACTCTGCTCGATTCGCCGGACGGAGAAAAACTCGTCAAGAAAATGTGGGCGAATACAAAGTTTTTCAAGCGCGAACTGAAAAAGCGCGGATTCCAGTTCAAAGTCAGCGAAACGCCCATCATCCCGATTCACGTTGGCGATGCTGCGAAAGCGTTCGAATTCTCGAGCAAACTTTTCGACGCAGGAGTTTTCGCGCCCGCCGTTGGATATCCCACGGTGGCGGAAGGAAAAGCGCGGCTGCGCGCGATTGTCAGCGCTGCACACAAGCGGGATCAATTACTGAAGGCGGCAGAGATTTTGGAGCAGGTGGCGAAGCCGCTAGGAATTCTGTAATTAAGACCGTTCGAACGGGGTCTGTAAAACCTGCCTGGTACTGGCGAGTTTTGCTCGCTTTGGAGGAAAACTCGCTCCAGCCTCGTCCGTAAACTGTTGATAACAAGTGCGTTACTTATGGCAAAGTTTTTGCGCTATCAAATCTTTGGCTAAATACCCCTATGCATGGGCGACCTTATTTTGGGGATTCTGGCTATTCCATAAGGAGGGAACTCTATTTATGAAACGTATGTACTTGGCAGTTTTTGTGGCGGCACTTTTTGCCGTCGCGAGCGCCGCGCAAACGCAAGCGGGTGCACAGAGTGGTGCTCAAGCCGGAGCACAGGCGAGTGTGGGTGACAACAAGGCGCAAGCTTCGGGCGGCGCGTCGGCGTCAACTTCTGCGGCGGCGCAAAACAATGGTTCAGGCGCAACGATCGCGGATGGAACGACGATCAACGCGGCGCTCAACGCCTCGGTGGATTCGAAGAAAGCAAAACAGGGCGACGAAGTGGTTGCACGCACCACGGAGGCGATCAAGTCAGACGGAAAGACCGTCGTGCCAAAGGGAAGCAAGCTAGTCGGGCACGTGACTCGCGCATCCGCGCGCGGTAAAGGCGATGCGGAATCGGCGCTTGGAATCGCCTTTGACAAATGCATCCTGAAAAATGGGCAAGAGATTCTGTTGAACGGAAACATTCAGGCGCTGGCGGCGGCGGAGTCTGCAGCGAGCGCGGCAGGCTCTGATACGGACGCATTTGCCGGTGCTGGAGCCGCAGGCGGTGCGCGGGCATCTTCGGCTGGACGCGGTGCGTTGGGCGGAGTTGGTTCGACCGCAGGCGGCGCAGTTGGCACTGTTACGAACACAGCCGGCTCGGCAACAAATGCAGCTGGCGGAGCGGTTGATGCAACGGCACGCACGGCCACTGGAGTCGCGGGCTCAACGGGCGGAGCGGTCGGCGGTCTGAATGCCGCGGGGCAGTTCGCTTCGAACAGCCGAGGCGTATTCGGATTGAACGGACTGGGCTTGAGCGCTGCCGGTTCGAACAGCACCGAAGGCTCGTTAATTACTTCAAGCGGCAAGAACGTTCATCTGGACAGCGGAACGCGAATGCTGATCGTCTCCGGCGCGCAAGCAGGACAGGCGAATCCATCACCTGCTGCAACGCAAAAACCGGAGCCGAAACCGAATTCCCAAAAACAGAACAAACAATAATTAATCAATAGGGAGAAGGGGCCGCTCGATGGGTCACCCGGGCGGCCTCGATTTTTTTTGCGCTGGATTCTGTGGAGTTAGCGTTCGAAGAGGCTTTGCTATACTCGCGCGATGGCTTCCGAGCGCAAGAAACTCTTTCTCGTCGATGCGATGGCGCATGTCTATCGCGCCTTTTTTGCGCCGATGCCGATGCGCCTCACGGGCCCCGACGGGGTTCCGACGAATGTTCCCTACCTTTTCGGAAATATCCTGCGTCGCTTGATTAAGGACTATCGGCCGGACTACATCGGCATCGTGTTCGATCCACCGGGCGCAACTTTTCGCGACAAGCTCTTTGAAAAATATAAAGCACAGCGACAACCCATGCCGGATGAAATGCGCGTACAACTTCCGCTTGTCCGGCGGCTTTGTGAGGCGCTGCAATTGCCGATCTTGGAGGTGAAAGGGTACGAAGCCGATGACGTGATCGGAACGATGGCCGTCAAAGCGGGGAATCAAGGTTTTGACGTGCTAATTATTTCGAACGACAAAGACATGATGCAGCTCATCGGGAAAAACGTGCGCACGCTGCGCACGGGTTCCGGCGGACTCAAAGGCGACGTGATCGTTGATGAAAAAAAAGTTGAGGAAATTCTCGGCGTGCCACCGGACAAGGTCGTGGACTACATGGCGCTGCTCGGCGACACGATCGACAACATTCCCGGGGCAAAAGGAATCGGCGAAAAAGGTGCGGCGGAACTGATCAAGAAATATGGAAGCGTGGAAAAAGCACTGGATCACGCGGACGAAGTGCCGAACAAGCGCTACCGCGAAGCGCTGCAGCAGCAGCGCGACCAAGTGATGATGTCGAAGCAACTCGCCGCAATCGCTACGGATGCGCCCGTGGAAATAAAACTGAAAGAGCTGGAACTGCGCCCGCCCAATACCGCCGCATTGGGAGCGCTTTACCGGGAACTTGGGTTTGCTTCCTTGTTGCGCGAACTCGGCGGGGAAGCCAGCGCGCCGGCTCCGGCTCAGAGCGAGGCGCCGTCCAAAAAAGACTACATGCAGTTTGCAGATGCGAACGAGTTCCGCGCTTGGCTGGAGAAACTTCCTGCAAAGGCACCGCTGGCGGTTTGGTTGCAACTGGACAGCGGTGGCAGGGAGGTCGAGGGTTTTGGGACGCGCATTACCGCGATCGAAGTTTCCAGCAAGCCCGGAGAAGGGCGCGCCATTTGGGCGGACGAAAAGGGTGAAGTGGAGAAAGCCCTCGCGCCCTTTCTCGCCGATTCGAAGCGCGCGAAAATCGTTCACGACCCGAAGCTGTTTCAGTTGCTGGCCGGCCGCGCGAAAAATATTCAGGATGCAACGCAGCTTTATTCCTACCTTTTGCGACCCACGACGTCGAAGCACGATTTTGCCGATGTTGTTTTTCGGCAATTCAATGTTCCTATCGGCGGTGGCTCGGGAGAACGTGCCGATTTTCTGCAGCAGCTCGCGCCCGTTTTGCGGGCACAAATAAAGGAGCAGGATCTCGAAGGCGTGTACGAAAAAATTGATCTGCCTTTGGCGCCGGTTCTGGCGGAGATGGAGCGTATCGGGGTCCGCGTGGATCCGAAAGCGCTCGAGAAAATGTCGCAGTCCATGGAAAAAGAAGTCCGCCGGCTGGAAAAGGAAATTTGGGAGCTTGCCGGAACGGAATTTAACGTCAATTCGCCAACGCAGTTGGCGGAAGTTCTTTTTGACAAACTGAATCTGGCGCCGGCGGCAAAACGCGGCAAAGCAAAATCGCGCTCGACCGCAGCCGATGTCCTGGAAGAACTGGCGGCGACGCATCCCTTGCCGGGGAAGGTGATCGAGTACCGCGAAATTGCAAAACTCAAATCCACGTACGTTGACTCGCTGCCGAAATTAATTCGCCCCGAAACCGGGCGCGTACACACCAGCCTTTCGCAAACTGTCGCTGCCACTGGCCGCCTTAGCTCCAGCGATCCCAATCTGCAAAATATTCCGATTCGCACGGAGCTTGGCCGCGAAATTCGCGCCACTTTTATCGCCGAGAGAGGAAAGATTCTCCTTTCCGCCGACTATTCGCAGATCGAGCTGCGCGTGATGGCGCATTTTTCGAAAGATCCTGTGCTCATCGAGGCATTTCGCAATGGCGAGGACATCCACGCCCGCACGGCACAGGAAGTTTTCGGCGTAGGGCCGCTCGCGCAAACGGCAGAGCATCGCCGCGCCGCGAAAGCGATTAATTTCGGAATCATTTACGGGCTTTCTCCTTTTGGCCTCGCGCAGCAACTCGGAATCGAGCAGCGGGAGGCGGCTCAGTTCATCAACGCGTATTTCACGCGGTACAAGGGCGTGAAGGCTTACCTCGAGAGCAGCCTTGCCGAGACGCGCAAGACCGGCGTGGCCAAGACGCTCTTCGGGAGAATTCGCCCGATTCCGGAAATTACCTCCCCGCAAATGCAGCTGCGCAATTTCGCCGAACGCACAGCGCTGAATTCTCCGCTGCAGGGAACTGCAGCGGATTTAATCAAGCTCGTCATGATTGCCATCGATCGCAGGCTTGCCGAGGAAAAATTCGAGGCGAAAATGATTTTGCAGGTGCACGATGAGCTTCTTTTTGAAGCACCAGAGAAAGAAAAGAAGAAGCTAGAAAAACTTGTGCGCGAAGAGATGGAAGGAGTTCACAAACTCGCCGTGCCGCTCGTCGTGGAAATCGGCAAAGGACCTAACTGGCGCGACATTGATTGACATTCGTCACAGCCGTTGCCAGTCCTCGCTCTAGGATGAGAAGCATACAGGAAATGTTTTCTTGCGCCGGGTCAGCCGCGAGGGTGTAGAATCCGGCAAGATGGTGGTGCCTACCGGTTTGTTCCGGCGACAGATCGAGGTGATTCGCCAGTTCTGCCTGTTTGGAGGATGCGATGCGGCCCGCATTTGTTTGTTTGATTTTGATTATCCTTGCGACGATTTCCACTGGATTCGGCCAAGAACCCACCCAGGAAAAGCCGAAAGAGAATCCACCGCCGGCCACTGATGCCGCAAAACCACCCGCAACGGACGACGCGAAGGCTGGCGAAGCCGCGAAAACCGCTGATTCCGCGAAGCCTGCGGGCGCAGATCGCAAGAATCCAGTCACCCCGACTCCGGAAAACCTGGCCTCTGCCAGAAAAATGTTCGGTTACGATTGTGCGATGTGCCACGGTGCCGCCGGAGACGGCAAGGGCGATATGGTTGAATCCATGAAACTAACGATGAAGGATTGGCGCGAACCAACTGCGCTCAAGACAATTTCCGACGGAGAGATGTTCGAAATCATCGCCAAGGGCAAGGGAAAAATGACCGGTGAAGGCGACCGGCTGCCCGCCAATCAAGTCTGGGGCATGGTGAATTACGTACGTTCTCTCGCGAAAAAAGGAAACGCCTCGGCTCCCGCCGACGCAGCGCCCAAGCAATAGAACTCCACTTCCGCGCTCAGCCTCCAGCCCCGCTTTCGATGTGCTAGCCTTTGTGTGGAAACGCAAAGGAGTTGTCATGCAACACTCGCCACAATTTCTCAAGCTCGTAAATGATGCAAAAACGCGCGTGAAGGAAACCAATGTTTCCGAAGTGAAACACCGCATGGATGGGGGCGAAAAGTTCCTGCTCGTGGACGTTCGCGAAGACAATGAGTGGGCAAATGGCCATTTGCCCGGGGCAGTGCACATGGGCCGCGGAGTTATTGAGCGCGACATTGAGAAGGCCGTTCCCGACCCGTCAACGAGGATGGTTCTGTATTGTGGAGGGGGTTTCCGCTCAGCATTAGTTGCGGATAGTTTGCAAAAGATGGGCTACACGAACGTGGAGTCCATGGATGGCGGCTGGAGAGGCTGGACAACAGCCGGGCTGCCGACTACCCAAGGATAAGAAGAGCTTAGCTTCTTTTCGCTCCGCTATCTCATGCATGCCGGATCTAATTGAAAAGAAGGCAGTTAGAGCTATATAATTGTTGTAACGAATATCGTCATAACACATCTAATTATTGCTGGTTCAAATCCAACTCTTCGAAGGAAAGGAACAATTTTTATGAGCACTTCCGCAACTCCGCAAGTTTCCGCAAAAAGCACGTGGGGCATAGACCCCGCGCACTCGGTCGCCGAGTTTAAGGTCAAGCACATGATGATTTCCAATGTGAAGGGGCAATTCTCCAAAATCTCTGGAACGCTAACCCGGGACGAGTTGGATTTGACAAAGTCCAGAGTCGAGGTGCTCATTGAGGCGGCCTCGATTGAGACCCGCGAACCGCAACGAGACGCTCATCTGAAGAGCGCGGATTTCTTTAACATAGAGAAATTTCCGACACTTTTGTTCAAATCCACGGGCGTGGCAGTGAACTCAGATGGCGATCTTTCTCTCGAAGGCGACCTGACCATTCGCGACGTGACGCGCAAGGTGACGTTTGCGGTGGACGGGCCGACTCCAGCGGCAAAGGATCCCTGGGGCAACACGCGAATCGGAGCCTCCGCGACGACAAAGATCAACAGGAAGGACTTCGGGTTGACCTGGAACGCAGCTCTGGAAGCCGGTGGAATTCTTGTCGGCGAAGAAGTGACGATCACTCTCGACATGCAATTTGTGAAAGTTTGAAGGTCTAACGCGGCGTACACTGGTTTCCTGCCAGCGTTACGCCGAAGGGAGAAAGAAGAATGTCTCTACGGCCAGTGAAAGAAATCATTCAAACGAAGACTACGATGGAAGGCGCGGGCGTCAAGCTGGAACGTGCCTTCGGTTTTGGCAAGACGAAAGAGTTTGATCCTTTCCTCCTGCTGGACGATTTTCGCAATGATAATCCGTCAGATTATTTGGCGGGTTTTCCGTGGCATCCGCATCGCGGTATCGAGACGATTACGTATGTGCTTGCGGGTTCGGTTGAACACGGTGACAGCCTGGGCAACCACGGCAAAATGGGCCCGGGCGCCGTACAGTGGATGACAGCCGGCAGCGGCATTCTTCACCAGGAGATGCCGAAAGGCGATACCGCGGGTCGCATGCACGGCTTCCAATTGTGGGCAAATCTTCCGTCATCTCTCAAGATGACGGACCCCCGTTATCAGGACATTCCTTCGAATGCGATTCCCGAAATCACGGAGGATGACGGCACTCGCGGGCGCGTCATTTGTGGAGAATTTTGGGGCCAAAAGGGGCCGGTCGAGGGAGTGGCTGCGGATCCAAGTTACGTGGACATTTCCGTGGCACCTGGGCACCGGAAGCGCATCAAGGTTGATGTCACGCGAAATGCGTTTGCCTATGTCTTCGCCGGTTCGGGGATATTCCGCGATGCTTCCGATCCGCGCGCAGTGTTGACCGAACAGGCGGCCGATCCGAACGCGCCGGCTAAGTACGATGCAACGAATCACTCGCTAGTGTTGTTCGACAGCGGAGATGAAATCGTAGTTCGAGCAGGGGACAAGGGCATCCGCTTCTTGCTGGTTTCCGGCAAGCCGCTCGAAGAGCCGGTCGCATGGTACGGGCCGATTGTGATGAATACGCAGGCGGAGCTGCGGCAGGCAATGGACGATCTGCAAACGGGCCATTTCATCAAACGCCGCTAGACGGTGTCAAAATTGGCCGCGCCCAAATTTTGACAGATTGGACGACCTCTTCTCTTCAGCGCAAAGTATCCAAGTAAACGGGGTTCGGATAGAGGACAGAAGCAATTTTTGTAATCAGGCCGGTTGTCGATGTCCGAGCCATTGGTGAGGATTACCAGTCCAGCTTGACGACTGGCAATAAACATGGCGATGAAATTGGCTGGCAATTAATATGGTGGATCGGCAGCCCAGACGATACGAAGAGAAAATTGGCTGGGGCGGAAGGATTCGAACCTTCACCATCCTCATTAACAGTGAGGTGTCCTACCGGTTGGACCACGCCCCAGCGGGGGCCGGCCGCGGGCGGCCGTGAACACAGCATCCGACAGGGTAGACTTCGCCGCAACAGAGCAACGAAGAATTCATCTAAGATAGCACGCGGAGGAATAAGTGGAAATGCAGGGCGATGATATTTTGCATAAATTTCGCTTTGCGTGCGCATAAGCCTGCTTTAAGAACTTTCCCGCAAAAAAATTTGAATCGTTCGAAACGTTCTTCCCGCATATCCCTTCGAAGACAAAAGACTTTCCGAAAGAGATTTCTCCCGAAGTGTTGCATTTCGAAAAGTTTTGGTAGACACTATCGCGTCAATCACGACCCGGGTTTTTGCGCTGCCCGGTGACTGAGGGTGATCTCCCGGTGCCGCAGCCTTCATAAAGGAGATGGCCGCCACAGCGCAACGCGAACATGGCCCAGATTTTTCACCGCAGCACGAATTTTGTCTCCCGGTTCAGTCTGTTCTCGGCAATTTTTCTCGCCGGGTTAGCGCTAACTGGAATTCTGGCGCTTGCGCGCTCGCCGTATCTTACGCGCCAAAATATTTCGCGCGAGCAGCCGGTGCAGTTCAGCCACAAGCATCATGTGGGCGACGACGGCATTGATTGCCGCTACTGTCATACTTCGGTGGAAAGTTCCGCGACCGCGGGCATTCCCCCCACCAAGACCTGCATGAATTGCCATTCCGTTTTGTTCAATAATTCCGGCTATTTGGAACCGGTGCGCGAAAGTTACCGCACGGATGAATCGATTAAATGGGTGAAAGTGCATCGCCTGGGGGATTTCGCGTATTTCAACCACAGCATTCACTTGAGCAAGGGCGTTGGCTGCTCAACGTGCCACGGTGCCGTGAATCAGATGCCACTGATTTTTCAGGCGAACACGCTGCTGATGCAATGGTGCCTCGATTGCCATCGCAATCCGGAAGCGGTTTTGCGCGAGAAGCCAGACGACGTGTTTGACATGAACTGGAAGGCTCCGGCGGATCAGGCAGAAATCGGCAAGAGACTAGCGCAGGAACGAAAAATTCGATCGACCATCGAGCTGACGAGCTGCTCGACGTGTCATCGTTGATTGATGAGATGAGCGATCACGACCACAAATACGACGTTTTTAACTCGGGGTTTGTAAGTACGAACTCCGAAGCCCCGGACAATCATCCGCCCACGGCGGAAGAGCGCGAATTGCGCGAGTATCCGTTGGACATGGCCGCGGCGAACGCGAAAGCGATGAGCGGCACAGGCAAAAAATACTGGCGCTCGATTGAAGAGCTTGCGGGTGATCCGCATTTTGAAGATTTGCTCCATCGCGAATTTCCCCGTGCTGCCTCCGAATGGGACGAATCCGTTGACCGCCGCAACTTCTTGAAGCTGATGGGCGCTTCGATGGCGCTTGCTGGCATGGCCGGATGCGGACGCGCACCGGAGCAACACATCGTTCCGTATGTGAAGCAGCCGGATGGCATGATTTTGGGAAGGCCGCAGCAATATGCGACGGTGATGCCGTTTGGCGCCGACGCGGTTGGCGTTCTCGTGGAAAGCCACGAAGGGCGCCCGACAAAAATCGAAGGCAATCCGGATCATCCATCGAGCCTCGGCGCAACGGATACATTTGCGCAGGCGGCAATCCTGGATTTGTACGATCCCGACCGGGCTAAAACGCCGACCTACGCAGGCGATATTCGGACGTGGGTGATGTTCCAGGAAGCGGCGGCGGGACTAGCGACCTCGCAAAAATCGGTGAATGGCGCAGGGATGCGAATTTTGACGGGGACAATTACTTCGCCCGTGCTCGCTGCGCAGATAGATTACGTTCTGAAGCTCTTCCCGCAAGCGAAATGGCATCAGTGGGAGCCGGCCGTTAGCGATGGCTCACGCGAGGGCGCGAAGCTAGCGTTTGGCCGGTACGTCAACACCGTCTACCGAATAGAAAAAGCGGACGTGATTCTGTCGCTCGATGCGGACTTCATGGCGAGCGGGCCCGGCCGCGTGCGTTACATGAAGGATTTTTACAAACGGCGGAATTTGACCGGCCCAAACGATGAAATGAACCGGCTGTACGTTGTAGAACCGACTCCTAGCGTGACAGGTTCGTCGGCGGATCACCGGTTACCATTGAGGGATTCCGAAGTCTCGCTTTTTGCGCGCGCGATTGCCGCGAAGCTCGGTTTGGGAGGTTCAGCGGCGCTCTCGGGTGCGGCGGAAAAATTCGCGGAAGCCGTTGCAAAAGACTTGCAGAAAAGCCGCGGGATGTCTCTCGTCGTTGCCGGTGAGCAGCAACCTGCCGAAGTGCATTCTCTGGCACACGCAATTAACGGGGCATTGGGCAACGCGGGCGCGACGGTTTATTACACCGAGCCGGTTGAAGCGAATCCCGTCAATCACGCAGAATCGCTGCACGAACTTGCCGCGGATATTCACAAAGGCAAAGTGGATTTGCTGCTGATTCTGGGCGGCAATCCCGTCTACGATGCGCCGCGCGACTGGGCTTTTTCGCAGTTCGAGCAAAAGCTGAAAAAAGTGCACACGGTTGTGCATGTCAGCTCGCATTACAACGAGACGAGCGAATTTTCACGCTGGCATATTCCTGAAACACATTTCCTCGAAACCTGGGGTGATGCGCGCGCGTTTGAAGGCACGTATAGCGTGATTCAACCGCTGATCGCGCCCCTCTATCAGGCGCATTCCGCGTTTGAGGTTTTGGCTGCGTTCACGGACAAGCCGGGTGTGACGTCCTATGAGGCCGTTCGCGAACACCTAAAAACAATTGTGGGCGCTGGCGATGTCGAAAAGAATTGGCGCAAGACGCTCAACGATGGCGTTGTGGCGGGTACGGCGCTTCCGCCGCTGTCAATTTCTGCAAAATTCAATCCCGCAGACCTGGCCCCAGCAAAAGCGCAAAGCGCGGAGGAGCTTGAATTTATCTTCCGTCCAGACCCGACGATTTACGACGGACGCTTTGCGAACAACGGCTGGCTGCAGGAACTCGCGAAACCGGTGACGAAACTTACTTGGGACAACGCAGCGCTGGTGAGCCCAAAGACGGGGCAAAAGCTGGGTATCGGCCGCAAGATTCAATCGCGCGGCGGCGAGCATGGCCAGGTTCGATCTTCTGTAGTAGACATCGAACTCTCGAATGGGAAAGTTACCGCCGCGGCATGGGTTGTGCCGGGCCAAGCAGATGGAGTCGTCGTGCTTCCGCTTGGTTATGGCCGCAAGAGAGCCGGCGAAACGGGGACGAACAAGGGTTTCAATGCGTACTCAGTGCGCGCTTCGAATGCGTTGTGGACCGCAACAGGCGGCAAAATTACCGTCACGGATGATGACTATCCGCTTGCCTGTACACAGTTCCACCACAACGTTGAAGGCCGCAAAATCGTCAGCTCGGCTTCGCTTGAGGAATACAAGAAGAATCCGAATTTCGCGCACGAAAAAGATGAAACGCCACCGACAGGCTTGACGCTCTATCAGAACTTCGAAGAACTCGGTTATTACAAAGGCTACAAGTGGGCGATGGCGATTGACTTGACAAAGTGCAACGGTTGCAGCGCTTGCGTCGTGGCGTGCCAATCAGAAAACAACATTCCCGTTGTTGGCAAAGATCAGGTGATGCGCGGCCGCGAAATGCACTGGATCCGCATCGATCGCTACTACGAATCTGGGCTTAAAACACAAGCGGATGAAGATTCGGAAATCCCCGCGCTCGCGAACCCACCGACATATTTCCAGCCGGTACCTTGCCAGCAATGCGAAAACGCCCCGTGCGAGCAAGTTTGCCCGGTGGGAGCCACGGCACACAGTGCAGAAGGCTTGAACGACATGACTTACAACCGCTGCATCGGCACGCGGTATTGCTCGAACAATTGCCCGTACAAAGTGCGCCGCTTCAATTTCCTGCGCTTCCAGGATTGGGATACACCTTCGTTGAAGCTGATGCGCAATCCGGAAGTTACAATTCGCAGTCGCGGCGTGATGGAAAAGTGCACGTATTGCGTGCAGCGTATCAACAACGGGCGCATTAACGCAGAGAAAGAAAATGGCGGAATCGGCCGCGAGATTCGCGACAGCGAAATCGTGACCGCATGCGAACAGGCTTGCCCGTCCGAAGCGATTGTCTTCGGCAACGCGAATGATCCGAACAGTCGTGTTTCGAAATTGCGCGCCCAGCAGCGAAACTACAACATGATGGGCGAACTGAACGCGCGCCCGCGCACAACATACCTGGGCGCAGTTCGGAATCTGAATTCTGACTTGGAGAAAGCATGAGCGAGAGGCCCGTAGACTCGCCCGAAATTCCTCGTCTGCCGCGCGTGCTCGAGCCTGGGCACAACTATGCCACGGTCACAGACAAGATCTCCTCCATCGTATTGACGAGGCCGGTTTCTCTTGGCTGGCTCGCCGGTTTTAGTATTTGCTTCATCATCGTGATGGTGCTGCTCGGTTCGATCTCATGGCTCATTATCAAGGGCGTCGGAATTTGGGGTATCAATATTCCCGTTGGCTGGGGATTTGCGATCGTCAACTTCGTTTGGTGGATCGGTATCGGCCACGCAGGCACGCTGATTTCCGCAATTCTTTTCCTTCTGAATCAACAGTGGCGCACTTCCATCAACCGTTTCGCGGAAGCGATGACGCTCTTCGCGGTGGCTAACGCCGCTATTTTCCCGGGGATTCACGTGGGCCGCCCGTGGATGGCGTTTTACATGTTCCCGTATCCGAGCACGATGGGACTTTGGCCGCAGTTTCGCAGCCCACTCATCTGGGACGTGTTTGCAGTCTCGACATACGCAACGGTTTCCGCACTGTTCTGGTTTGTTGGACTGATTCCTGACCTCGCCACGCTTCGTGACCGCTCGACCAACAAAGCAACCCAAATTATCTACGGCATGCTTGCCATGGGCTGGCGGGGCTCCGCGCGACACTGGCATCGCTATCAGTCCGCGTATCTCTTGCTCGCAGGCCTTGCAACGCCGCTGGTTCTTTCCGTGCACACCGTCGTGAGCTTCGATTTCGCAGTGGGCATCGTTCCCGGCTGGCACACCACGATCTTCCCCCCGTATTTCGTTGCCGGCGCCATTTATTCCGGTTTCGCAATGGTGCTCACGATTGCCATTCCGTTGCGCAAAGCCTACGGCCTCGAAGATTTCATCACCATGCGCCACCTTGAGAACATGGCGAAAGTCATGCTCGCCACGGGGCTCATCGTCGCGTATGGCTATTTCATGGAGTTTTTCCTGGCACTGTACAGTGGTAACAAGTTCGATGTCTTCCTCGTTCAGCAGCGCTTGCATGGACCCTACAGCGGTTACTACTTTGCTTTGATTCTCTGCAACATTTTGGTGCCACAGCTTCTGTGGATTCAAAAAGTACGCACTTACGTTCCGGCGCTCTTTGTAATGTCACTGGTCATTAATCTCGGCATGTGGCTCGAACGGTTCGTAATCGTCGTCATCAGCTTGACGCGCGATTTCGTCCCCGGAGCATGGGGCCGTTATCAGGCGACTTTTTGGGACTACAGCACGTTTATCGGCACGATGGGCTTGTTTGTTGCGCTGCTCTTCTTGTTCGTCCGAGCATTGCCGGCGATCTCCATTGCGGAAATGCGCGAACTTGTGGCGCACACCTCTGAGGAACACGAATGAGCGAGACGCGTCAAAC
>Ga0126376_10000224_pt1 | contig 26496 bp, 26 predicted proteins | sample PanSoiMetPlot_15_FD_92760 | JGI IMG/M metagenome (GOLD analysis project Ga0126376, IMG submission 92760) | Tropical forest soil microbial communities from Panama - MetaG Plot_15 | ecosystem: Environmental > Terrestrial > Soil > Tropical forest > Bulk soil | place: Panama | collected 2016-02-17 | reverse complement strand
CTACGGCAAGCCCGGCGGCGGCGGGCGTGGATGATTCTGGCGCCGCTCGGAGCGCTTGCGGCGGCCGCGGTGCTGGCGCTGGGGCTTACGGCGCCGCTGCGCCGGCACGCGCCCGCGGCGCTTCGGTCGGCCACCCTGCCGCGACCGAGCACGGCCCTGATCGAGGCCCAGCTGCAGGCTGCGCACGGCCAGCCGGCACCGCTCGACGCCGAGATGCGTTCTTACCGGCGGGCGCTCTACGGCGCGCTGGCCAGCCGCTACGGAGGCGGGCAGTGACAAACCGGTTCATGCTCGGGCTGCTCGGCGCCCTCTGGGCGCTGGCCGGGTGCAGCCACTCGGGCGGTGCGCCCGAGGCTGCGCGCTGGATCGCCGGGGCCGCGGCCGCGCACGAGCACGCCGACCAGGCGCTGGCACGCGGCGATCGCGAGGCCGCGCGCGCGGATCTATCGAGCCTGGTCGCCAGCCCGGCCCCCGACGCCGTGGCACCCAGCGACCGGCGGCTGGTGCTGCAAGATGCACTGGCGCGGTTGGCTCATCTCGAGCTTCTGGCCGGGCGTGCCGAGCAGGCGCAGGCGCTGGCCGAGCGCGGGCTCGCGCTGGGCCGCGAGCGCGACCTGTTCGCGGCCAATCTCTTGACGGCGCGCGGGCAGGCGCGCGAGGCGCTGGGCCAGGATCGGGCGGCCGCCGACGACTATCACGAGGCGCTCCTGATCGACGAGGCGCTTTTGCGTGAAACCCTGGAGGGGTCAGCACCATGAGAGGCCCGCGCAGGCACACGCTGCTCGCCCTGCTGCTTGCCGCCGGCTGCGCCGCCCACCAGCCGTCCGCGCCGCCCATGACCGAGGTCGATCGGGACGCGCGCGCGATCCGGGTGCTGGAGCAGGAGCTGTATGGGACCGCCGCCGCACCGGCCGCCCCCGAGTGTGCGCGCGCGTGCGAGCTGTCGAGCCGCATCTGCGAGCTGGCGCGCCGGATCTGCGCCATCGCCCAGCGCAACCCCGAGGACGCCGACGCACGCATGAGCTGCCAGGACGCGCACGCGCGCTGCGCACGCGCCCGTACGCACGTTCTGTCCCGCTGCACCTGCGCACCCTAGCTGGATAGACCAAGCGCCTCCACAGCCGCCGCGAAATCGACACCCGGCGGCAGGCGCCCCTCGGCGATCTCGGGGCGGCCGCCGCCGCGCCCACCATGCGCGGCTGCAAGCTGCTTCACCAGCGCGCCGCAATCAACCGCGCTGCCCTGCGCGCGCGCGATTACAACATGCTGACCTTCGCTCGTCTGCGCGGCCAGAAGGGCCACCATGCCCGGTTGTGCGGTGATCCGGCGCGCCAGCGCGCGCAGGAAACCCACGTCGACCTGGTCGAACACGGCCACCACTCGCGGCGCGCCCAGGCTGCGTGCATCGGCCAACAGCTCCCGGGCGGCCTGCTCGATCAGGTGGCCCTGCACGCGTCCGAACGACTCGCGGGCTCCCGAAAGCTCACGCCGCAGCTTCTCGATGGCCTGCGGCACCGCTTCTGGGCCGCAGGTCAGCTCGCGCGAGAGCACCCGCAGAAGCTCGCTGTGCCGCCCCAGCTCCTCGCGCGCACGGCGGCCGGCCTGGAAGCTGATGCGCGTCATGCCCTTGTAGCGCTCGACCCCGGTCACCTTCACGAGCCCCACCTGCGCGCTGCGCTCGCAGTGCGTCCCCCCGCAGGGCGACACATCGAAGTCGCCAATCTGGACCACCCGAACCTCGCCCGCCACCTTGGGCTCACGCCGCAGGGGCAGCTGCGCGAGCTGGGCCGGATCGGGGAAGAACGCGCGGATGGGAACGTCGTCATCAATCACCGCGCTGGCCAGCGACTCCGCGCGCGCAATTTCGCGCTCGTCTATCGGATCGCGCCCCAGATCGATCGTGCACACGGTCTCGCCCAGGCGCGACGACACGGTTTCCGCGTGCGCCTCGTCGAGCAGGGCGCGCGAGAGCATGTGCTGCCCGGTGTGCAGGGCCATGTGCAGGCGTCGCCGCGTGCGCTCGATCTCGCACGCCACCTCGCCGCCGACCGCGGGCAGAGCGCCCTCGACCAGGTGGTGCACGACGCCCTGGTCGTCGACCTGGACGTCACGAACCGGCCGTCCCCCGAGCGCGCCCCGATCGGCCATCTGCCCGCCCGATTCCGGATAAAACCCCGTCTGATCGAGCACCACCGAGGGCTGGCCCGCGAGGCTACCGTGCGCAATCACACGGGCCCGGAAGGCCAGCAGAAGCGAATCGTCATAGTACAGGCGCCGCGTCGCCGCCATCGCAGTCAGAGTGTAGTCGAAAGTCATGTTAGCCTGCATGCAGTGAGGGGAGTCGTTCTCGCGCTCGCGCTGGCGCCGGCGCTCGCGCTTCTGGCGGTGCCGGCCCGCGCTGCCATCCCGGTCCGACGCTACTTCGAGCCGACCGATCTCGAGCTCGAAAACCCGGGCGTGGTGGAGCTGGACCTGCAGCTCGGCTTCATCCGCAGCCAGGGCCCTTACCGTCTGGTGGTCCCCGACTTCGAGGCCGATCTGGGCATCCTGCCCAACCTGGAGCTCGACATCGACGGCGCGCTCGCGATCGAGGGGCCGCAGGACGCGCCCTTCGCGCTCGACCACGTGGTGGCCGACAACCTGTGGGTGTCGGTCAAGCTGGGCCTGTTCGACCTGCGCAACGAAGCCGCACGCAGCGCCTGGGCGGGCGGCGTGCAGGTGGGCCCCAAGCTGCCGCTCGCGCCCGGTGCGGACGGCATCGGGGTCGAGGGGCTGCTCCTGCTCGGGCGCACCATGCCCGGCGTGCAGGTCGTGCTCAACCTGGGCGGGCTCTACGATCCGCCGGTCGCGCCGACCGGCAGTCGGCCCGCCGGGATCGAGGGCGGCTTCGACCTCAAGTTCGACCTGCCGCCGAGCGGCGTGCTCGCGATCCTGGGCGAGCTGGCCGGGGTCGCGTTCGTCTCGGACGACCCCAACCAGCTCCTGGTCACCGCGGGCATCGACTGGCAGCCGCGTGAATGGATCGAGATCTCGCTGGTGGGGCTGGTCGGGTTCTTGATGGGCAGCGATCAGTACGGCCTCCTGCTCGGCATCTCGCCCAAATTCCGGGTTGTGCCTTGACCTTTGGCTGACCTATCCTGGGCGCGTGCGGGCGCGAGCGGCGCTGGCGATGGGAGCCTTGGCAGTGGCGCTGGCGGCACCGCGGGTAGGCGCTCAAATCCTGCCCCAGTCGCGGCGCGATCGGCAGACCACGGCTGCGCGCAAGCTTCTACCCGCGCAGATTCAGTTGCGGCCGCCCCGGGTCGAGGCCGAGGCTACGCAGTCGGGCGGCGAGCCGCGCGTGGTGCGTCTGCGCGTGTACGCGGCCCGCGACTTCCGCGCCCAGACTATGGGCTGGCAGTCGCGCGTGCGCAGGCTGTGCGATCGAGTCGGTCAGCTCACGCAGCGCTGGCCGGGCGTCCGGTTCGAGGTCGCCGAGCTCAAGGGCTGGGACCGCGATTCGGCCAACGTGCCGCTCGACAAGCTGGTCGACGACCTGCAGGCGCTGGATGCGGGCGCGGATGTGGACTGGGTGGTCGGCCTGGCGTCGGCGGTACCGGTCATGCCCGAGTCGATCCACAACCTGGGCGCGGCGCATGTGTTGGGGCGGCACTTCGTGATTCGGAGCCTGCACGACCTGGCCGAGTACCAGCTCGTGCGCAGCCAGCTCGATCTGCTCGACGACGCGCAGCGCGAGTATCTGGTCGGCGAGCGCAAGGCGCACAAAGAGGTGGTGGTGTTCCTGCACGAATGGGCCCACACGCTGGGCGCGATCCACGCCACCCATCCGTCGCTCATCATGAACCCATCCTACTCGGCCGAGCAGTTCCAGTTCGACGACGCCAACGCGCGCGTCGTGGAGCTTTCGCTGCGTGAGCGCAGCCAAGGCCGCTGGCTCAGCGATCTGCGGGCGCTCATCGAGGGCACCCGGTTTGCGGAGTGGGACGAAGGCGATCGGAAAACTTTGCTTCGGTTGCTGCGCGGCGAAGCCGCTGGCGGCGGCGCGCGGGCGGGCACGGGGGCTCGATCCGGGCGCGCCGAAAGCGGATCGGCGGCCTCGGAGCCGCCCCTGCCGCCCGAGGACGCCAAGGCGTTCAACCAGGCGGTGGACCACTTCAACGCGCACGATGACGAGAAGGCATGGGCTGCTCTTTCGCCCCTGCTGTCGCGACAGGCCAACCATCCGCGCGTCGCCGAGCTGGCGTGCAGCCTGGCTCACCGGCGCTCGCGTGGCCCCGACCGCCTGGCGCAAGTCGAGCCCGCGTGCACGCACGCGGTCGAGGTTGCGCCCGCCGATCCGTGGTCGCCCCTTCTGCTTGCCGACGCCTACCTGGGCGCGGGTCGCGTCGAGCGCGCGCTGGCTGCGATCGCGCAGGGACGCGAGCGGCTCGAGCATGCCGGCGACGCCCTGGTCGAGCAGTGGCGCCTTCTGGCCAGCCTGTACCAGCGCACGGCCTCGCCGACGCTGGCGGAGGAGGCGGCCCACCATGCCGGTGGCGCAACCGCCGATCAGGTGGCGGCCTGGGCCCTGAACACGCGGCGGCGCTTTGCCATCCCGCCGCAGGCGGCGGCGCTGGGCCTGTCGCGCGAGCACGAGCGCGACTACATCCGCACGATCGAAGCGGCCCGCCTCGCCATCTCCGAGGGCAAGACCGCCACCGCGACGCAGCTCATCAAGCAGCTCCAGCAGGAGTTCGGCAAGCTGCCGGCGGTCCCGCTCCTGCAGTGCGAGCTGTACGTGCACCAGGGCCGCTCGGCGGCCGCCGAGGCCGCCTGCACGAGCGCGCTCAAGCTGCAGGAGGACGCCACGATCGCGCACCTGATGGCCGGCCTGTGCGCGGCTCGCACCGGCAGGCCCAAGCCGGCGGCCCTGCATCTGCGCCGCGCGCTCGAGCTCGATCCAACGGACAAGGGCGCCTGGACCCTTTTGGCCCAGGTGTATCGGCGCAGCGGCCAGCGGGCCGCCCTGTCGACGCTGGAGGCGGACTATCGAAGGCAGTTCGGCGCCGCCCTGCCCTGAAAGGTGCGACGGCAATGGCGATCGCGATCACTTCCGACCTGCATCTGGGCATCACGTCGCCGCGCGTGCTGGGCGAGCTGGCCGACACCATCGAGTCGGCGGCGCCTGAGGCGCTGGTCCTGGCCGGCGACATCGGCGAGGGGCCCGGCGCGTTCGCCGAGTGCGTGCGCCTGTTCGCAGATGCAGCCCCACGGCGCGGCTTCGTGGCCGGCAACCACGACGTCTGGGCGCGCGAGGGTTTCTCGAGCGAGGAACTGTGGCTGCGTCGGCTGCCCGGGCTGGCCGGCCAGCACGACTGCGCGCCGCTCGAGAACCAGATCTGGCGGCTCGCGGACGGCGTGGCCCTGGTGGCGTCGATGGCCTGGTACGACTATTCGGCCATCGATCCCGCGTTTGCGCACCTGGACGCGGAGACGATCGCGCGCAAGAAACGCGACCTCAACAACGACGGCGTGATGATCGATTGGAGCTTCAGCGACCGCGAGCTGGCCGCGCGCTGCGCCGCCGGCGTGGTGGCGCGCCTGGAAAAAGCGCAGGCCGACCCGGACGTGCGCCGCGTGATCGTGGTGACGCATGTGCCGCTGTTCGAGCAGCAGATCCTGCGTCGGCCGGAAAACGCCGTGTGGGGCTTCTCCAACGCCTACTTCGGTCACCTCACGTTGGGCCGGGCGGTCGAGCGCTTTGACAAGGTCAGCGACGTGGTGAGCGGTCACACCCACTACGGCCGCGACGCCCTGGTCGAGCGGGCCGGCCAGGCGCCCATCCGGACTCGCGTGATCGGGAGCGAATACGGCGCGCCCGCGTGGGTCCTGGTCGAGTAGCCGTCAACCCCAGATGTCGGCCGCCGCCTGCGCAACCAGACCCAGCTTGGCGGCCTGGTCGGCCTCGCTGAGCGCGTTGCCCTCGAGCGAGCTGGCGAAGCCGCATTGCGGGCTCAACGCCAGCTGCTCGCGCGCCACGTAGCGGGCGGCCTCGCCCACGCGGCGCGCCAGCTCGGCCACGGTCTCGCGGCGCGGTGATTTGGTGGTCACGAGCCCCAGCACCACCATCTTGTCGGCCGGAACGTGGCGCAGCGGCGCAAAGTCGCCCGAGCGCTCGTCGTCGTACTCGAGCAGCAGCCGGTGTGCGCGCACGCCTGCGAAGACGGCGGCCGCGATGGGCTCGTAGCTGCCCGCCACCAGCCAGCGGCTGTGCTGGTTGCCCCGACACAGGTGAAACCCGAACGTGACGCCAGGCGCGGCCGCCATGACCGCGTTGTCGAGCTCGATGCCGCGCGCGAGCCAGCCCGTGGCCGAGACCCCGGTGCGCTCGTAGAACGCGCGCGCCTCCGGGTCCAGGAGCAGCGGGTAATGGGGCGCATCGAGCTGCAGATAACGGCAGCCCAGGCGCTCGAGCTGCGCCACCTCGTCGCACAGGAGATCCGCCACCTCGGCCAGAAACCCGTCCAGGCTCGGGTAGGCCGCGCGCGACTCGGCGGCCGACCAGAAGTTGGCCAACAGGCTCGGGCTGGGCAGCGTGACCTTGAGGATCCGGCTCGAGCGGCCGCGCAGGTACGAGAATTCCTCCACGAACGGATAGCGCTGGCGCTCGAGGCGCGCCCGCACGCCCAGATCGGGCGGCCGCGCGCGCCGCTCCTCACCCAGCGCGCCCTCGCCGTGCCAGTGGCCCCACAGAAAGGCGCCCATGTCCCAGGGACCGAACCCGCTCGCTGCCTCCACGAGCGGGCTCTGGAAGGACAGCCGCCGGAACTCGCCGTCGGTGACCGACTCGCATCCGGCCGCGTGCTGGAGCTCGACCACGTGATCGACCGCGGCATCCTCGCAGGCCCGCAGCGCGGCCGCATCGATCTGCCCCTGGGCGTGCTGGCGCCGCGCGGCCAGAAGCCGGGCCGGCCGCAGCAGGCTCCCCACGTGGTCGCTATGAACGGTGACCATGCGCGCCCATGGTAGCAGGTGCGGGTGCAGGCGCGCGCGTAGGCGTCACCGGCCGCGCAGACGCCGGCGTGTGACGAGGAGCGCGAGCCCGCCCAGGACAAGCAGGCCGCCCGTGCCGCCCGTGCCGCCCGCGCCGTCCGCGGGCGCGCGTCCGCCGACCCGACAGCCGCAGCCGCTGCTGCTCGAGCCGCCGCTCCCGCCGGTCCCACCCGTGCCGCCGGCGCCGCCCGCGCCGCCTGTGCCCCCGGCCCCGTCTCGGCGTGCGTCTACCGGAAGGAACGAGTCGCCCGATGCATCGGGCGGCGCATCCGCGGGCGCGTCCAGCTCGGCATCGGGCACCTCGGCCGCATCGGGCGCGGGCGCGTCGACGGCCGCGTCGGGTGGCGGCACCACTACGGTCACCATGGCGGTGGCGGTCTGGGTAATCGACGGGGCGAAGGCCGTGATTGTGATCGGCCCCCCCGCCGCGACCCCAGTCACCAGGAAGCCCGCCATGGTTCCGTTGTTCGCAATCACGACCGATGCCGGCACGCTGGCAATGGCGGTATCCGACGAGGTCAGGTTCACGGTGGTATCGGATGCGACCGCCATCGACGCCACCACCTGCATCATGCCGGTCGAGCCCGCGGTCACGGTCAGCGTCTGGGGCGAGAGCGAGAGGGTCGGGATTCCGCGCGGCCGCGCGGCCGCGTGTGCGTGTGCTGGCAGCGCCGCCAGCGCCAGGGTCAAAAAAACCGATCGTACGGTGCCCATGAAGCCTCCTTATGGTGTGGCGGTCACGGTCAGCACGAACGAGCCCTCATGCATCATGTAGCCATCGACGAAGATGTAGTAGTTGCCCGCTGCCACATTCGACAGGTTCACCACCGACTGGGTCATGCAGGTGTCGTCGTCGCAGCCGATCTCGGTGCCCCGGCAGCTCCCCTGCCGGATGTAGAGCGCAGTGTCGAAGCTGGGGTCGGAGCCGCACAGCGACGCGGTGAGCCGGCTGACCGGGCGTGCCAGCCGGTACAGAAACACCCGCTCGGGAGCATTCGAGATCGTGCAGGCGGGGGTGAATGCATTGCCAGCGCCGACCGTGGTTCCGGTCGCCATCCCGGTCGCGGTGATGTCGGCCACCGGTACGCTGGGTAGCCCGGGCGCGGGCACACAATCGTCGTTTTCGTCCGGATCGGCGCGGTCGAGGCATCCCGGATCCGAGGGCAGCGGCGCGCCCACCGGCTGGTAATCGATGAGGCCGTCGCCGTCGTCGTCGATACCGTTGCCGCACTGCGGACAGTTGTTGCCGGGTCCGGTGGGATTGGTCCGGCAGGTGTCGTCGCCCTCGTTGTCGTCGTCGAGACTCGAGCAGCCCGGATCGAGCGGGTAGTCGATCCACAGATCGCCGTCGTTGTCGATGCCGTCGGCGCACTGGGTGGGCACGCACAGGTTGCCGGCGCACTTGAGCCCGGTCGCACAGTGGCGCCAGGTGACCGCGGGATCACAGGTCGCGCCCATCTCGAGCGCGACCTCGAGCTGCAGGTCGAACGGGCCCCACTGGGACGGCATCTCGCTGTCGACGACGAGGAACAGGTTGTCGCCCGGAACCAGGCCCTCCGCGAGCGCCCGCGTCGACAGGCCCGGGCCCGCGCAGGCGAGCTGCGCGGTCACGTCGCTGCACACGTTCCGGCGCACGTACAGCAGCGCGCCGCCGCCGAACGCGGGCGCGGAAAGCACGGCCGCCACCTGTCGCGTCGGCTGGCTCACTCGATAGTGAAGCACGCGCTCGGGGCCCGCGGTCATGTAGCCGCCGCAGACTCCCATGAGGTTGCTCATCCCGGCCGCGGTCGCACCGGTGGCGTGGCCGTTGGCGTCGAACTCGTCGACCGGCACGCCTGGGATGCAATCGTCGCTCTCGCTGGGGTCGCTGGCCGAGCCGCAGCCCGGATCGGCCGGGTAATCGATGCGCCCATCGCCGTCGTCATCGATGCGGTTGCCGCACTGCGGGCAATTGGGACCGGCCGGCCCGCTCAGCCCACAGTCGTCGGATTCGTCGTCGTCCTCGGGATCCAGGCAGCCCGGATCGTTCGGGAAATCGATCTTGCCGTCGCCGTCGTTGTCCAGGCCGTCGGCGCAGCGCGCACGCTCGCAATGGGTGCCCTGGCCGGGCGTGCGCTCGACACAGAGGTGCCCGGGGCCGCACGAAAAGAGCGGGCTCTGCAGGTCGCAGGGCTGCCCCTCCGGGATGAGGCCGCTGACCTTGAGCGCGTACACGCCGCTGGGCCCACCCGTGTTGGTGTCGACGAACACGTAGTAGTCGCCGAGCGGCGGGTTCGGCAGCGTGACCGCCGGTGGCCCTGCACCCGGTATCGCGCACCCGCGCTCGCTGGAGGGCTGATCGCATACGCTCCGCAGGTACAGAACGGGGCTGATCGAGGTCTGCGGTAAATCGGTGGTCGCGGTCAGGCTGGAAAGCTGCACGCCGATATGAAACTGGTAGATCACCTCGGCGCCCGAGCCGCCGCAGCTCCCCATGGACTGGCTGGGACCGAGCGGCGCCGAGCCCGATGCGATGCCCGAAGGCGGAAGCACCATGACCTCGGGTCCGCCCAACCCGCAGGTCAGGACCATGGCGTCGCCCGCGGGCGCGTCGGCCGGTGCATCCGGCAGCGCGGGCCCGTCGGCAGGCCCGGGTGCATCGGCGGACCCGTCGGGCAGGTGGTTGGGCGGGATGGTGCTGCTCGAGTCGGAGCAGGCCGCGCCCACGACACACAAAAGCAAAAGCCCCAGTCTTCGAAACATGCCCTCTTTCTTCGCAGTCCCCATCCAATAGTAACATAGCCGCGAACGGCGAGCGCGCCGCGGCCGATCGTGCCAAACTGGTCTCGTGCTGTGCTTCCAGCAGCAGCCGGCAGATCGCGAGCGCCTGCCGATGGGCGCCCCGATGGAGCTCGTTGATGCCGGCACCGGCCCGGTGCTGGCGTGCGCGCGCTGCCGGCAGCACATCACCAGCACGAGCGCGCGCATCGCGGTCGGCGGCCACCACGAGCACACCCGCGAGAACCCGCATGGCTTTCAGTTCCACATCGGCTGTTTTGCGAGAGCGCTGGGCTGCGTGGCGGTGAGCGAGCCGTCGCTGGAATGGACCTGGTTTCCCGGCTACGCCTGGCAGATCGAGCTCTGCACCGGCTGCGCCGAGCATCTGGGCTGGCGCTTTGCGTCGTCCGATCACCATTTCCATGGCCTCATCCTCGACCGACTGGTCGAGCTTGCAGAGCTCACGGATGCGGCCTCATGATCGAGATCGAGCCATGAGCTGGCCCGCCTACCTCGACACCCATCGCTCGGGCGAGCTCGCTCGTCGGGTCGAGCAGGCGCTGGCGGGTCTGGCCTCATGCACGGTGTGCCCGCGCGACTGCCGGGTCGATCGGCTGGCCGACCAGAGCGCGCTGTGCAGGGTGGGCCGGAGCGCGCGCGTGGCCAGCTTCTTCCCGCACTTTGGCGAGGAGGACTGCCTGCGGGGCTGGAACGGCTCCGGCACCATCTTCTTCAGTTGGTGCAACTTGAAGTGCGTATTTTGTCAGAATTGGGAGGTATCGAACGAAGGCGCGGGCGAGGCCCTCGATGCGCGCGGCCTGGCCGCCCTGATGCTCGCGCTGCAGGGTCAGGGCTGCCACAACATCAACTTCGTCACGCCCGAGCATGTGGTCCCGCAGATCCTGGAGGCGCTGCCCTACGCCATCGAGGGCGGCCTGCGGGTGCCGCTGGTCTACAACACCAGCGCCTACGACTCGCTGCATAGCCTCGCGCTCATGGACGGGCTGGTCGACATCTACATGCCCGACTTCAAGTACTGGGATCCGCATCGCAGCGCCGCCATCCTCAAGGCCAAGGACTATCCCGAGCGCGCGCGGGCGGCCATTCGCGAGATGCACCGGCAGGTGGGGCCGCTCGCGGTGGGCGAAGATGGATTGGCCCGGCGCGGCCTGCTGGTGCGTCACCTGGTCATGCCCGAGGGCCTCGAGGACACGCGCGCCATCCTGGGCTGGCTGTGTCAGGAGCTGGGCGCCGACACCTACGTGAACGTGATGGATCAGTATGCGCCTGCGGGTCTGGTCCTGCGCCGGCCCGACAAGTATGCCGCGCTGAGCCGGATCATCAGCGCCGCCGAATGGGAGGGCGCGCTCGATGCGGCCCGCCAGGCCGGCCTGCGCCGGCTCGACCAGCGCAATCCGCACCCGCTTTTGCGGCACCGGCTGCATGTGATCTAGCACGGTGGTAGCATCGGAGCCGACTTCGCCTGACATTTCGAGGCGAAAAGGTGGCCTTCGCATGAGCCGTTTCAGGCCCGGCGACACACTGAAAGGACAAGGCCCCTGATGCCCGTGCGCCCCGTGCGCCCTCCGCTCCACCTGGTCATGACGCCGCCGCAAGGCCAGGCGGCCGCGCCCGCGCCGGTGACCCTGGAGTCGGCGTTTCGGAGCTACTCGGGCTACGTGGCCGCGATCGCGCACAAGCTGCTGGGCCGGGACGATGAGATCGACGACGTGGTGCAGGACGTGTTTTTGGCCGCGCTGCGCGGCCTGCGCAACCTGCGCCATCCGCGCGCCATCAAGCAGTGGCTGGCCACAGTCGCCGTGCGGGTGGCAACGCGGCGGCTGCGTATGCGCAAGCTCAAGGGCTGGCTCGGATTTGGCTTTGCGCGCGGCGCCAGCTACGAGGAGGTGGCCGCGCCCGGCGCGAGCCCCGAGCAGCGGGCGCTGCTCTGTTGCGTTTACGCGGCGCTCGACGATCTGCCGGTGGCCGAGCGCATCGCGTGGACGCTTCGCTTCGTCGAGGGCGAGCGGCTGGATGCGGTGGCGCGGCTGTGCGGCTGCTCGCTCGCGACCGCCAAACGACGCATTGCGGCGGCACACGCCGCCTTGGAGAAGGTGCTTCTGCATGAGTGACCTGGTAGACCGGATTGAGCGCGCACGCACCCAGATCCGACCGGACTGGTCGGACGAACGAGCACGGGCCGTGGAGCAGAAGCTGTCGCGCCGCGCGCGCCATCGAACCGCGTTGCGGGCCGGCCTGCTGGCCGGGGTCGTGATCGTGGTCGGCGCGGCCACCGGCCTGGCTGGGTGGCGCCTCTCGGCATCGCGGCCCGGGCGGGCCAGCAGCGAGCTGCTGCGCCTTGGCGACGGCTCCACCGTCACCGCGCTCGATCGGGCGAGCGTGGTGAGGCAGACCACTCCGGAGCCGGGGCGGGTCGTGCTCGAGCTGGTGCGGGGTGGCGCCCGGTTCGAGGTGGCGCACAATCCCAGGCGCAGCTTCCGGGTCGAGGCGGGCGACGTGGCGATCGAGGTGGTGGGCACGCGCTTCGTGGTCGAACGCGAGGACGAGCGGGTCCGGGTGACGGTCGAGCGCGGACGCTTGCGGGTGCGCTCGCGCGCGTCCGGCGCGTCGGTCGAGCTGGCCGAGGGCGAGAGCGCCTGGTTCCCGAGCCAATCGCCGGCGCCGCCGCCCGCCCGTGCGGTCGCGCCCGTGCCCGCTCCGGCCCCGCCGCCACCCGCCAGCGCACCTGCACCCGCGCCCGCACCCGCGCCCGCGCCCGCGCCGCGGCATCCGCGCACCTGGGGCGCTTACGCGCAGGATGGCGACTTCGACCGCGCCTACGAAGCGCTCCGGCGCGAGGGGCTGGGCGCAGTTGCCGACCAGCCCGCCGAGCTGCTCCTGGCGGCCGACGTGGCGCGCCTGTCGCGTCATCCCGCCGACGCGGTGGCGCCGCTTCGGCGGCTGGTCTCGGGCCACCCGCACGATCCGCGCGCGCCGCTGGCCGCCTTCACGCTGGGACGCGTGCTGCTCGAGGAGCTGGGCCAGCCGCGCGCGGCCGCCGACGCCTTTGCCGAGGCCCGTGCGCTGGCTCCCGAGGGGCCGCTGGCCGAGGACGCGCTGGCTCGCGAGGTCGAGGCCTGGTCGCGGGCCGGCGACGCCGCTCAGGCCCAGAAGCGCGCCCAGGATTACGAAGCCCAGTATCCCAATGGCCGCCGGCGCCGGGCGGTCCGCCGCTACGGCGGCCTGGAATGAGCACGCGCGCAGGCGCTCCCGCCCTGGCCCTGCTCTTGTGCACACGCGCGTACGCGCAGCCCACGCGGCCAGCACCGATTCGGCTCGAGATCGACGCCTGTGTGGCCGTACAGGCTGCCGAGGTGCGCCGCATCGTGGCCATCGAGCTCGGCGCGGCCGTCAATCCACCGGACGCGCCCGCGACCATCACGCAGGTGCGGCTTTTGTGCGAGTCCGGCCTCTATCTCCTGCGCATGGAAGATCCGGTCACTGGCAAATCGCTCGCGCGCCGCATCGAGCCGGCCGCCCTGGCGCCGAGCGCTCGCGAGCGGCTGCTCGCGCTCGCAATTGCGGAGCTGGTGTCGGCCAGCTGGACCGAGCTCGAGTGGAACCCCGAGCCGGCGGTGGAGCCGGCCGGCCCGCGCGCCACACCCGAGGTGCGGCAGGCTGCGCTCGAGGTCGTGCGCATCCGCGCTCCCCTGCCGGCGCCCAAGAGCTCGCTGCGCGTGGCGGCCGTGCTCGACGGACGCAGCTTTCCGTCCGGGCCCGACCTGCTCTTGGGCGGCGGGGTCCGGCTGGCGCAGGATCGGGGCTCGCATCTGACGCTTTGCATCGATGTTCTCGTCGATCGCGGCACCGCGCAGGTTCCCATCGGCGAGGTGGCGGTGGATACCGTGACCGCAAGCGCACGGGTACAGCTCGAGCAGCGCTTTGCCCTGGTGGCCCTGCACGCGGGCGCCGGGCTGCGCGCGGGCTGGGCTCAGCTCGAGGGGCGCACGCAGAGCCCGCAGGTGATGAGCGGTTCGGTGGCCGGGCCCTCGGGAGGAGTCCTGGGCGCGGCGGGCGCGCGGCTCGGCATCGCACGCCGGCTATCCCTGGAGGTGGTGGGCGAAGGCGGTTGGGTGCTGTTCCCAATCACCGGGCGCGTGGGTGGCGTGGGCAGCCACGATGTCGCGCTCGATGGCGCCTGGGTAGGCGCCCAGCTCGCGGTGGGGGTAATCTTGTAGGGGAGGCCTACTCGTGGACGCGCGGCGCGCCGGGGAGCGGACGCACCTTTTCGCGCTGGCCCTCTTGTGCCCACTCGCCGCCGCCTGCACCGAGGGACGGGTCCTGACCCCGCTCGATGGCGGCCCGAGCGACGCCCTATCGTCCAGCGATGCGGCCGTGGGCTGCAAGTACGTCGACATCCTGTTTCTCATCGACAACTCGCCCTTGATGGCGCCCAAGCAGCAGAAGCTGGCCATGGCTTTTCCGTCGTTCGTGGATGCGATCTACGATCGGCTGCCCGCGGGCACCGACCTGCACGTGGGCATCACGACGACGTCGTTTTACGCGGGCTCCACAGCCGACAACACGGTCAACTGTATGAGCACGTCGACGCCCGCTTACATCCTGTCGCGCTACATCAGGCCCCAGGACGGCAACGACGGCGAAAACGGCGGCCAGGGGCGCCTGTTCCAGTTCGCTGCCGTCACCTTTTTTGCAACCAACACGATATTCGACCGCCAGCCTCTCAAGATCTGGTTCAGCGGCGCCGCCGTGGCCGTCGGCGAGTCCAGCTCCGCCGTCCAGTTCCCGACCGCGGGCATCGCCTACACGGCCCATCCCGCCAACGCAGCCACGAATGCGCGCTTTTTCCGCGACCGCGGCTCGGTGCTGGCCGTGATCGCGTTGACCGGCGCGCCCGACAAGTCAATGGAGCCGCTTCCGACCTACCACGACATGCTGGCGGCGCAGAAAAGCCTGTGTGGCGGCGACGCCTGCATCATCACGGCCGGCATCATCGATCCCTGCATCACCATGAACAACAACATCCTGTGGCAGTTTCTGAACGATTTTGGCGAGCCCACGCTGTGGACCAGCATCAACGGGTCCGCGCAGCAGTACGCGCAGGTCGTGGGCGACGCGCTGGCGCGAGTGGTGTCGCAGACCTGCATGATCATCCCTACGCCTGGGTAAAGGTGAGAGGCTGCGAGTTCTTGCGGCGGCCCACGAGCCTTCCCGCTAGGCCTCGTGGGTGAGTCTCGCCTCGCCCCGACTCGCTTCGCTCGCGGGGCCCCTCGGCTCGACTGAGCCGTTTTCGCGCGCCGGACCCACTCCAGGGGCGGAGGGGCCCATCATGCGCGTCTACTCAATGCTTGTGCTCGGGGTTGGCCTGGGCGTGGCTGCATGCGGGCCCACGCAGACCGGAGGCGACAACGCGGGCAGCGGTGGCGGCGCGGGTGGCGCCGGCCACGTGGGCTCGGGCGGCGCGGGCGGGTACGGTGGCGGTGGCGGCGGTGGCCGGCCCGGCGATGGCGGCTCGATCGATCCGACCATGGATGCGCTCAACTGCGGCGTGCAGGATTTTCCCCTGCAGCGGCTGCCGCCCGATCTGCTCATCGTGCTCGATCAGTCGGGCTCCATGAGCGATGCGCCGCCCGCAGGCGGCGGCTCCAAGTGGACGCAGGTCACAGCCGCCATCAACCAGACGGTCATGATGTCGCAGGCCGACATCAAGTGGGGCATCGAGTTCTTCCCGACCGACGGCGGGTGCGGGGTGGCCGGGGTGGCGGTCCCGGTCGCGGCCATGAACTACGGCCCCGTCTCCAGCGCCATCGCCGCTCGCTCTCCAGGCGGCTCGACACCGACCCGCGACGCCATCCACCACGGCGCCGCCTATCTGGCCGGCGTGCCCGATCAAAATCCCAAATACATGCTGCTGGCGACCGACGGCGAGCCCAACTGCGGAAGCACGTCGTGCCCACCCCCGGGCATCATGATGGGCGGCCTGTGCTGCGTGTCGTGCGGGATGGGCTGCACCCAGTGCACGGGCGGCTCGGGCGGGCCTGACAACGCGGGCGCCGAGCAGGCGGTCACCGACGCGGCCAACATGGGCATCCGTACGTTCGTGATCGGTGTAGCGACCGATGCGGCCGCTGACGGCGTGCTCAACCAGATGGCCCAGAACGGGTTGGAGCCGCGCGTCGGCGGCCCGCCCTACTACTACCAGGCGGGCAGCCAGGCCCAGCTCGTGCAGGTGATCAACATGATCTCGGGCAGCATCGTCTCCTGCACCTTCCCGCTCACGATGCGCCCGCCCTATCCGGATCGGGTCACGGTGACCGTCGACGGGATGCAGGTGCCACGCGACACCTCGCACATGAACGGCTGGGACTTCGGCCCCGGAGACATGTCGATCGATTTCTACGGGATGTGGTGCAACCGGCTGCAGACCGGGGGCGCCATGAACGTGCACGCCATCTTCGGATGCCCGCCCATCGGCCGCTCGGGCGGCAGCAATCCGCCGGGGTTCTGAGGAGGAAGGAGGGGGACCGAGCAAGAGCAAGCAAGGCACTGTGTGCACCGGGCGGGGTCCGCCTGCCACATGTCTCACTGGCCTCCCCGTCGGCGGGCCTCGCCCGGTGACGCGCAACCGAGCGCGAAGCGAGTTTCGGCAGCGGGCGCGAGCGCTACTTCTTGCAGGTCACGTCAAAGGCAGGCTGGTACTTCTTGCCGTCCATGCTGAATTCGCCCCAGACATGGACCTCCTTGGGTCCTTTGGCCTCTTCCCAGGTGCGACCCCACATGGTCATGGCTCCCATGTGGCCTTTGCCTTCCCAGGTCACCTTCTCGCCCTCGGCCGCCGTGGCCATGTCCTCGCCCCAGTCGCCCATGTTGCCGACCGACACGCGGTTCCACTTCTTGGTGGCCGTGTTGTAGGTGCGGTACTCGACGAACTTGTACGGCATCGGGTTGTCTTTGGTCTTCTTCTCGGCGTAGCTGCCCACCATCCAGAACTTGTCGAGGTCGAGCTTCCAGGTCATGGTCGCGCTGGTCGCGTGAGCGGGGCCCATCATGCCCTCGGGCACCTTGCCGTCGCACTTCCAGGACCCGGCCATCTTCTTGGCCGCCTCCGCCACCTCGGCCGCCGGGGTGGGCGCGGGCGGGGCCGCTGGTTGTGCCCCTGCGCCCCCCGGTGCGGCCGGTTGCGCGGCCTTTTCCGCCGGTTTCTTGGCGCCGGCCGCGGCCGGCTGCTCGGTTTTCGTCTGCGCGCGCCCCAGCCCAGCCAGGCTGAGCACGAGCACGAGTGCCATCCCCTCAAGCGTGCATCTTTTCATGGGCATCCTCCTGCAAGAGGCCGCCAGCATACTTGATCGGAGCCCCAGAATGAATACACTTTGGGTCGTGATGTCGTCCTTGCGCTGCCGTCGATTTCGCAGGCCCCCCACCCGGTCCGGGTGTCGGGAGGCCGCAGTCTTCTGGTAGCGCAGCCTTTCGGACGCTCGGAGCCCGGTGCGGGGGCGCAGTTCTGGCCCCAAACAGTGGCTCTTTGCCGAGAGGTGTACGATGTCGACTCCGATTTCGATTTCAATCCTGAGCGCCGACGCGATTCGGCGCGCGCTCGCGGTTCGTGATCTGACCGACCCGGCCCAAGGTCCTCACGCCATGCAGGCGCTCTGCGAGGCCGCGATGGCGGCGCTGCGCACGGCCTGGGGCTCGGAGGTGATCGTCGAGCGCGCAAGCCCGATTGTCTCCATCGCCGACAACTACGATCGGCTGCATTACCCACCCGGGGCCGCGGCGCGCGACGCTCGCTACACGCGCTACGTGTGCGAAAGCGCGCTCCTGCGTGCCCACACCACGGCCATGATCCCGCCGCTCTTGCGTCGGCTGGCCCAGGAGCCCGCCGTCGCGCGCGACGTGTTGCTGGTCTGCCCGGGGCTGGCCTACCGGCGCGACTCCATCGATCGCCTGCACACCGGCGAGCCGCATCAATTGGATCTCTGGCGCATCTGCACCCGCCGCTCGCTCGGCACCGGGGATCTGCGCGCGATGATCGAGCGGCTCGTGGAGGTGCTTGTGCCCGGACGCGCTGTGCGCACGCTGGCGGCCCGCCACCCCTACACCACCGACGGGCTCCAGATCGATGTGCGCGCACACGACGGCGAGTGGGTCGAGATCGGCGAATGCGGGCTGGCCCTGCCGGCGCTCCTGGCCGAGAGCGGGCTTGCGGTTCCATCCTCGAGCGGTCTGGCGATGGGCCTGGGGCTCGACCGCATTCTGATGCTGCGCAAAGGGCTTTCGGACATCCGCCTTTTGCGCTCGACCGATCCGCGCGTGGCCGCCCAGATGCTGGACCTTCTGCCCTACCGCGAGGTGTCGGCCATGCCGGCGGTGCGGCGCGACCTGTCGCTGGCCGTGGATGTGGACGCGACGCCCGAGGATCTGGGCGATTGTGTGCGGGCCGCGCTGGGCCGGGAGGCCGACGTGGTCGAGAGCATCGAGCTTCTGTCGCAGACCGCTTACGATGCGCTGCCCGAGGCGGCGCGAGCGCGGCTCGGCATCGCGCCCGGCCAGAAGAACCTGCTCGTGCGCGTGACGTTGCGGGCGCTCGAGCGGACCCTGACCCATGAGCAATGCAATGCGCTGCGCGACCGCATCTATGCGGCCCTGCATCGCGGCACCGCCTGGCAGTGGGCTTCCGGTGGCTAGGCAGTTGGCCCGCGCGGAAAGCCGTGTTACGGGAAGATGATGCGACTCCGACCGGTCCTGGGGCTCGCGCTTTCCGCCGCCGCCTGCTCCACGCTCTCGGTCGAGAAGGTCGACCTGTCGGCGCGGCCGCCCAGCAACGTGGCGGTCTACCTGACCGTCGATCGGAGAGGCGAGCCCGTGTCCGGGCTGACCTCGGATCGGTTCCACCTGTCCGAGGACGGGCGCAACCTGCCGGCCCAGGACAGCCGGCAGACCCTGCTCGATCGGCGGCTGGTGTCCGAGCACGCGGTCCTGGTGCTGGTCGACATGTCGAGCGCGGCCACCAGCGCAAAGCTGGTCCCGCAGCTCGATGCGGCAATGGAGGCGCTGCAGAGGCGGCTCAGCCAGGAGCTCAAGGTTGCCATCTATGCGTTCGACGGCGCCGAGGATATCGTGCCCATCGTTCCGTTCCCGGAGCTGGCAGCGCTGACCGAAAAAGCGGACAAGCCAGAAAAGCCCGCCAAGCCGGCGCGCGGCCGGGGCGGCGCCAGCGCAGAGTCGCTGTCCGAGCTTTTGACTGCGGAGCCGACCGCGGAGACGCAGGGAAAGTCACAGCCGGCCGGCGAGACGCCGCACCTTGCCGATTTTCAGCAGCGCGATCCGTCCGCGAACCTGCACGGCGCGGTCAAGTCTGCGGTCGGCGAGCTCGAGGACGCGCTCGCGCGCTCGGGCAAACCGCTCCGGTTTGGCACCCTGGTCGTGATCGCGGCCGGCCCCGATCGGGCCAATCGGGTGTCGCGCGCCAAGATGCTCAAGGCAGCCCTGCGCAGCAAGCTCGACCTGTTCGTGGTCGGCTTAGGACCCGAGATCGACAAAGATGAGCTCAAGGACCTCGGCCGCACCGAGGCGCGCTTCGAGCTCGATTCGAACGGCGTCAGGCGAGCGCTGGAGGCGGTCGGCGAACGGATCCGTGCGCGCACGCGCCGCCACTACCTGCTCTCGTACTGCTCGCCCGCGCGGCGCGGCAAGCGAGTGGTGCGCATCGAGGCGGTGACGCCGGACGGCGCCAGCGGCAGCCTGGAGGCGCGCTTTTCGGCCGATGGGTTCAGGCCCCGATGCGACCCGAACCGGCCGCCCGATTTCACGCCGCCGCCCGAAGAGGCGCCCGAGATGGGCGAAGGACCGGCTCGGTAGCTGTCAGCGCGCCTGCTTGGCCAGACGCCGATCCAGCACGCGCCGCACCTCGTGCATCAGTCGATCGGGCAGGCACGGTTTCTCGACGAAGCCATCGAAGCCGGCTTTGCGGGCCTCGAGCTGGCGCTTGTGGGCATGTGCAGTCACCGCGATGACCGGAATGTCCCGGGTCCGGCGGTCGGCCTTGAGCTTCTGCGTGGCCTCGAAGCCGCTCATCACGGGCAGCGACAGGTCCATCACGATCAGATCGGGCCGGGTGGCCTGCGCTTTTTCCAGCGCCTCGGCGCCGTGCGTGGCCTCGCTGACCTCGAAGCCGAGCAGGCGCAGGAACTCGGCGTACATCTCTCGCGAGTCGGCGTAGTCTTCGACGATCAAGATTCGAGTTTTCGACATGGCACTCTACTGGTCGGCCTTTATTTTTGCACACGCGGCCGACGGGTCGCTGTCGGGCCCCTTACCGCGCGGTCGAGTCGCCTAAGGTCGGCGCTGGGCCCACATCCGACTGGATCTCCTTCGGTTTCGACGCGGCTCGCCGAGGCCAATCAGCGCCCCTGCTCAGCCCCGTCGCCGCGGCGGCACGGCGAAAAAGAGTGCGAGCGCGACACTGGCGCTGACGCTCGCGGCCACGTTGAAAAACGCGAGCGCGAAACAGAGGCCATACAGGAGGGGCCCGAACGCGTACTGGCGGCTGATGGCGCTCACGGCGGCCAGGTCCGCGCGGTCGTGCAAGAGTCGGCGCCCATGCGCCCCGTAGCGCCACAAAAGGTTGAACAGGATGGCGATGACAACGAAGGTCCCCGTGTAGACCTGAGCCGCCATGCGTTGCTGCGGATGCCCCAGGTACTCGGCCAGAAGTGCGGTCGGAAACGGAACCACCGTGATGCCCATCAAGAGCAGCAGATTGAACAGCATCAGGGCCTGGTTGCTGCGACGGATGTGCGTGAACAGACGATGGTGGTTCATCCACATGATGCCGATGGTCAAGAAGCTGTTGCCGAACGCGAGATAGGACGGCCACTGGCGGGCCAGCGCATGCGCAAGCGGCTCGCCCGCGGCCAGCTCGCGCGGCACCTTCAGCTCGAGCACCAGCAGCGTGATCGCGATTGCAAATACACCGTCGCTGAACGCTTCCAGTCGTGCAGTGTCGTGTGACTCCGCAGCCAATCGCGCTATCGTGCCTCGCTTGCGGGCGCGTTGCCAGATTATAGTTGTCCGTCATGGCCCTGCCCGAGATCCCCGAATTCGAGCGCGAGTGGACCGAATTCTTGAACGAGGTTCGCACGGCGCTGCCGGGCGTTCAGCTCCTGTTCGGCTTCCTTCTGGCGGTGCCCTTTACCGCCGGCTTTCACACACTGGGCCCGATCGTCCGCGTGGTCTACTTCGGCTGTTTTCTCACCACCACGGCCGCGTGCGCTTTCTTGATCGCGCCCTCGGTATACCATCGCCTGCACTGGCGACGCGACGTGCAGGACAAGGAGGAGATGCTCGAGATCTGCAATCGCCTCGCGATCGTCGGCGAGGTGCTGCTGGCGGTATCGATGACCTCGGTGGTCTTCTTCGTGAGCTGGTTCATCTACCCGCACTGGATCGCGGCCTGCGTGACCGGCCTGTCGAGCGGTCTGTTCTTCTGGCTCTGGTTCGTTCTGCCGCTCCGGAGGCGCGGCCATGAGCAGGGCCAGCCCGCCCGCTAGATCGCGGTATCATGCGCGCGTGCGATCGAACGCGGCTTTGTGCGGCCTGCTGCTGATTCAAGCGGTCGGCTGCCGCCACCCCGCACCGGCAGGCCAGGTGGTTTCATTTTCGAATGGCGACCGCACGCTGGGGGGAGTCCTGTTCCGGCCGCGCGGAGGCGGGCCCTTCCCGGCGCTGCTCTATAACCACGGCAGCGCGCCCGGAATGCTGAGCAACCAGGCCTTCGAGGCGATCGGGCCCAAGTTTGCGGCCCGCGGCTGGGCGTTCTTTGCACCCTACCGACGCGGTCAGGGTCTGAGCGCCTCGGCGGGGCCCTACATCGGCGACCAGATCGACGCCGCCGAGAAGAAAGGGGGCCTGGCTGCAGCGGTGTCGACCCTGGTGCGCCTGCACGCGACCGACCACCTTTCCGACCAGCTGGCCGGGCTCGCGTGGCTGCGCGCGGCGGACTTCGTGGACCGGCGCCGGATTGCGGTGGCCGGCAATTCGTTCGGCGGCATCCAGACCGTGCTGGGTGCCGAGCGCGAGCCCTACTGCGCCGCCATCGACGCCTCCGGCGGCGCCCAGAGCTGGGCAAGCGCGCCCGAGCTGCAGGCCCTGATGACGCGCGCGGTCCGCAATGCGCGCGCGCCCATCTTCTTCTTCCAGGCCCAGAACGACTACGACCTGTCGCCCACTCGGACCCTGTCGGCGGCCATGCAGGAGGCGGGCAAGCCGTTCGAGGTGAAGATCTATCCACCTTTTGGCCACTCGGCCGCCGACGGACACAGCTTTGCCTATCGCGGCAGCGACCTGTGGTTCGACGACGCGTTTCGCTTTCTGAATCGGTACTGTCGCCGGTAGGGAGGTTTCACCGCAGAGAACGCGGAGAGCGCAGAGAAAAAATAGACCATTCGCGGTTCAATTCTTGGTGCCCCCGGAGTCCCCCGGTGCGAACTCGGCGGCCGCCAGCTCGCCGACCAGGCGGTAGGCCAGGCGGCCCACCTGGGCCAGTCCCTGCGCGTTGATGCGGTTGGCGGTGTCCGTGTAGCAGTGATACTCCGCGTGCAGCCCGGTCGAGAAGAACAGCACCGGCCGCCCCTTGACGTGGAAGGGCTCGTGATCGCTGTCGCCGATGATGGTCTTGGGCTCGGTGAGCTTGATGCCCTCGATGTTGGCGCGCGCGAGCAGGCTCGAAAACTGAGGCGCGGTGGTGGTTCCCTGCACTTCCACGCCCTCGGCGCTGCGCAGCCGGCCGATCATGTCCAGATTGATCATCGCCACCACATCGTCAAGTGGGACCGGCGGATGCTCGACGAAGAATCGACTGCCGAGCAGGCCTGATTCCTCGGCCGCAAAGGCCACGAACAGAACCGATCGCGGCGGCCGCGCGGGGGCGCCCGCAAACGCCTCGGCGACCTCCAGGAGCCCGGCCACACCGGACGCGTTGTCGTCCGCGCCCGGGAAGATCACACCCGGCATGACGCCCCCGCACGAGCGCGTCCACGCGCGCGGGAAGCCCCTTCCGAGATGGTCATAATGCGCGCCCACCACGATCATTTCGCGCCACCTTTGCGGATCGGATCCGCGCAGAAGCGCCACCACATTGACGGCCGGAAAGGCTTTTCGGGCCAGCTCGGCCCGCAAAAGCACGGGCGGGCCGGTCCGGCCCGGACCCTCGCGCTCCAGATCGCCGAGCCCTCGATCCAGCAGCCGCTCGACCGCCCCGGCTCGGAGCTGAACCGCGACAATCCCGGCCGCGTTGCCGCCCCAGCGCCCCGCCACCAGCCGATCCTCGCTCCGCGAGGCCAGGATCAGGCCGACCGCGCCGTGCTGTCTGGCGTTTGCGATTTTTTCGGGAATCGCGCCCAGCCGAGCCGCTACTTTCCTGGTGTTCGGCAGCCGGTCCAGCACCACCACGATGCGGCCGTGCGCATCGATGTGGGCAAAATCGTCCCAATCGTGATCCGGATCGGTGATGCCAAAGCCGGCGTAGAGCAGTGGAGCCTTGACCGCCGAGCTGGCCGACCCGCCCAGGACCACGAAGTCCTCGCCCAGGCGCAGCGGTGTCGCACCCGCTACCACGGCTGCGTCGGCCACCCGCTGCTCGAGTGTCGCCGGGAAGCGCTGAAAGAACGTGCCGGCGCCGCCGGCCGGCTCCAGACCGTCCTGCCAGAGCTGGCTCGCGATGTACTCAGCGGCCTTGAGGATGCCGTCGGTGGTTACGCCGCGGCCCTGGAGCTCCTCGGAGGCCAGGTAGCGTACGTGCGCCAGCGCCTGCTCGGGCTCGATGCGGGCGCGCTCGGCGCTGATGACCCCGCGCGCATGCGCGGGCGCCGGTGCAGGCGTGGGTGTGGCGCGGGGAGTGCGCGCGCAGGCCGGGGCGTCGACCAGCGCGAGCAGCGCGAGCAGCCAGATCTGCACCGAGCGTTGCATGGGCATCATCCCGCCCCAGTGTAGCGCACCTGCCGTCCCCGGACGCCTCGCGCACCCGGTTGACACCTCAACCCGGAGCCAGTAGCATCGCTTCGACAAATTTGGACCAGATGGTTCACAATATGAAACCCACTGCATACCCCGGGACGCAGGCGGTCCAACGCGCGCTCAGGCTGCTCAAGGCCTTCTCGGTCGCCGGACCCGAGCTGCGGCTGATGGAGCTGGCGCGCGACGTCGGGCTCAACAAGACCACGACATTTCGCCTGCTGACCGCGCTCGAGAGCGCGCAGATGATCGAGCGCACACCGGCGGGCGACTCCTATCGCCTGGGACCCGAGCTGCTGCGCCTGGGCAGCCAGGCCCTGGGCGCCAGCGGGCTGCGGGCGGCCTCGAGCGCGATTCTGCGGGCGCTGGCGGTAAGGACTCGCGAGACTGTCACGCTGGAGGTGCTGGTGGGCGACCAGGTGCTCATCCTGGACGAGCTGGTGGGCGGCCACGTCGTCGCGGCCATGCCGTCCCTGGGCACGCGCTGGCCCGCCCATGCCACCTCGACCGGCAAGGTGCTGCTGGCCTACCTGCCGGAAGCCGACCTCTCGGCCTGGCTGGGTCGGCGCCTGGACGCCTGGACCGCGCGCACGATCGTCGAGCCAGGGGCGCTTGTGCGCGAGCTCGCACGCGTGCGCGCGCGCGGCTACGCCACCTGCGTCGAGGAGCTGGAGCCCGGCTTCGTGGCGGTCGGGGCCCCGGTGCGCTCCGCCGCCGGTGCCGTGGTGGCAGCGATCAGCGTCGGGGGGCCCAAGAGCCGCCTTTCGCCGGCCACGGTCCGGGCCATTGCGCGCCGCCTGCCGCCGGCGGCCGACCAGATCTCAGAACGGCTGGGCTGGCGCCGGCCGCGCGGACAGAGAGGCCAGGCATGAGCACGACCATGAGCACAAAAACCCAACCCGCGCGCTACTACACCGACCCGGACTGGTTCGAGCGCGAGCTGGGCTCGATCCACTACCAGATGTGGCTCTACGCGGGCCGGAGCGAGCGCATTCGGGCGCCCGGCGACTACTTCCTGTTCGAGCTGGGCCGGGCCAGCGTGCTCATACTGCGCGACCAGGCCGGCGAGATCCGTGCTTTTCACAACGTGTGCCGGCACCGCGGGACCCTGCTGTGTACCGAAGCCGAGGGCCAGCTGCCGGGCCGCATCCGCTGCCGCTATCACGCCTGGACCTACCGGCTCGACGGCACGCTCTCGAGCGCCCCCCACATGGACGACCTCGACGGCTTTGCGCTCGCCGATTACCCGCTGCGCGAGGTTGCGAGCGCCACCTGGGCCGGCCACATCTTCGTCTCCCTGGCCGAAAAGCCCCTCCCCTTCGCGGACCACCTGGCGAGCCTCGACGTCCGCTTCCGCAACTGGAACATGGAAAACCTGCGCGCGGCCTGCCGGCGAACCTACTCGCTACGCGCCAACTGGAAGCTCATCATCCAGAACTATCACGAGTGTCTGCACTGTCCGATCGCGCATCCGCAGCTCAACCGGCAATCGCACTACCTGAGCGGTGAGAACGAGCCCCCGCAGCCGACCTATCTGGGTGCGCGCATGGCCCTGCGCGACGGCGTCGCGACCCTGAGCACGAGCGACCAGCCGCGTCGGGCCCCGCTCGCGGGCCTGACCGCCGACGAGCGCCGGCACGTCTACTACTACGCCATTTTGCCCAACTTCCTGCTCAACCTGCACCCGGACTATGTGGTCACGTTCCGGCTCAACCCGCAGGCGGTGGACCGCACCGAGATCGTCTGCGAGTGGCTGTTCGAGCGCGCGCAGGCCGCCCGGCCCGACTTCGATCCCTCCGACGCGATCGAGTTCTGGGACACCACCAACCGCCAGGACTGGGAGCTGTCGGACCTGGCCCAGCGCGGCATCGGCTCGCTGGGCTACCAATCCGGGCCCTACTCGAACCGAGAAGGCCTTTTGGCAGCGCTCGATCGGTGGGTGCTGGCGCGCGTGGGCGGGAGCGCGCCGTGAGCCGGCGTTACGACGACATCGTCATCGGAGCCGGTCACAACGGGCTGGTCACCGCCGCCTACCTGGCGCGCGCGGGCCGCAAGGTGCTGGTGCTCGAGCGCCGGCACGTGGTGGGCGGAGCCGCCGTCACCGAGGAAATTTTTCCGGGCTTCAAGTTCTCGGTGTTCTCGTATGTGGTGTCGCTGCTCCGGCCCGAGATCATCCGCGAGCTGGATCTGCCGCGGCACGGGCTGGAGATCCTTCCGCTCGACGGCACCTTCACGCCCATGCCCAACGGCGACTATCTGTGGCGCATGAACGACCACGCGCGCACGCGGCGCGAGATCGCTCGTCACTCGCGGCTCGACGCTGAAGCCTACGACGAGTACGGCAAGGCGATGGTCGAGATGGGCCGCTTCGTCAAGCCCATCCTGAGCATGACGCCGCCCGACCCGACCTCGCTGCGCTGGTCGGCGCTGCGGGACCTCATGTCGCTGGGACGCCGCTTCGGGCGCCTGTCGCTCGAAGACAAATACAACCAGGTCCAGCTCATGACCATGAGCGCGGTCGACCTGCTCGATCAGTGGTTCGAAACCGATGTGCTCAAGGCCACCATGGCCGCCTCGGGCATCATCGGAACTTTCCTGGGGATCCGGTCGCCCGGAACCGAGTATGTGTTGCTCCATCATTATATGGGTGAGATCGACGGCGCTTTTCGCTCCTGG
>Ga0126376_10000223_pt1 | contig 26557 bp, 27 predicted proteins | sample PanSoiMetPlot_15_FD_92760 | JGI IMG/M metagenome (GOLD analysis project Ga0126376, IMG submission 92760) | Tropical forest soil microbial communities from Panama - MetaG Plot_15 | ecosystem: Environmental > Terrestrial > Soil > Tropical forest > Bulk soil | place: Panama | collected 2016-02-17 | reverse complement strand
TCTCGATCGGCATGCTCGACAGCGCGACCCGTATGGGCTTCCTGCTGTTCCTGCCGTTCCTGCTCACGGCCAAAGGCGCGACGCTACCGACCATCGGGCTTGCGCTGACGCTCGTTTTTGCCGGCGGCGCAGCCGGTAAGCTCGTGTGCGCCTTCATCGGTGCACGCATCGGAGCCATCGCGACCGTGTGGCTCACGGAGGGACTGACAGCTGGGAAAATCGCGGCCCTGCTGCCGCTTGGGCTCGATGCCGCGCTCCTGCTGCTGCCGATCATCGGCATTGCCCTCAATGGCACGTCGTCGGTTCTCTACGGCTCGGTTCCCGATCTAGTTAGGCCTGAGCGCCGGGGACGCGCGTTTAGCGTGTTCTATACGGGCACGATCGGCGCGGGCGCGCCCGCGCCCGCGATGTATGGTGTGCTTGGCGATATGCTGGGCGTACCGACGACTTTGGTCGTCGTCGCCGCGATCGTGCTGCTCACACTGCCGCTTTCGCTCGTGCTCAAACCTGCGCTAGCACCGCGCTTGCGGTGAGGCTGTTCTGGGTGCGTCCGCCGGTCAGCGCACGGAGTCTCTGACCCATTTGCTGACTGCGCCCGGGAGCAGGTCGAGATAGGGGCACATGAAGAAAGCTTCCCCTTCGCCGCCGCCGAAATAACGGTCGTAGGCTTCGATCATCATGCGCACCTGAGTTGCGCAGTGCGGCATCGAATCGACGATAAGATCGCCGAGATCGGCATTGGGCTTGCCGAACCGCGGGTCAGCGCTGACGGTGCTCGCGATACATTCGGTTGCGGAACGCATGAGTGGCTGCATGGCCGCGCTCCTTTGTTGCATGGACAGGGCGGGCACGAGCGTCGGGTTGGCATGAGCGGCCGTCGCGACAGTCGCGAGGAATGCTGCCGCGGCAAGCGGTGCGAGAATCATCGTATTTCCCCTCCGGCCTGCGAATCCTAGAGGACGGAGAGCGAAACAGCCCAGCCGAAAATGCATCTTGCGCGCGCCGGAGCGGGAAAATCCGCGGGCTGTGGTGTCCAGGTAACATCATGCGCACGGACCGAAAGCACGTACGCGATAGCTTTCGACCTCGCCGCCAAGCTGCGCCTACAGGAACGTTGCCGCCCGTTGCGGCGTTAACCAGCGGTCTTCAATCGAGGCACAGGAGGTTCCATGCCATCGTTTGTTCGCCCCGCATGGCTCGCGCTCGCCTTCGTTGCTATGGCGATGCCGGCGAGCGCGCAGACTTGGATCTATGAGGCTGACGTTCCGCGGGCGCCAGTGTACGAGCCGCGCTCCTATTACGAGCCGAGGCCCTACGAGCCGCCGACCTACGAGTCGCGCGCTTATGCGCCAGCGGTCACAGCGGCGCCGCTTGCGCTCACACCCGCCCAACGCACGACGATCTATCGCACCATCATACCGCAAGGGCGCGGGCGTGGACCGATTGTCCGGGAGCACATTGTGACCGAGCCGGTCGCGCCGGCACCTGTCGTGCGCGAGCGCGTCGCGCCCCCCGGCTCTGCCTATGCCTACGCTGTCGGCTCCCGAGTCGCGGATGCTTACGCGCTCGCGCCAATGCCGCAGGCGGTCGTCGCCACCGTGCCGTCCGTGCGGCCGTATCGGTACATGGTGATCAACAATCGCCTGCTGCTGGTCGATCCGGCAACCGGGAAGGTGGTGGCCGAGGTCACCGATTAGCGCCACGGACGCCCGGCGCGAAACCAAACGCGGTTTCGGCGGTTTTGTCCGCGTACTGATCACGGGTGCCGCGCGCGATCGCGCGGGGGAAGGCACTCGTTTGCGCAGGGAACGGCCGCGAGCCGAACGCAAGAACGCAAGGAGGCACAAACATGCAACACAATTTTTATCGGACCAGCGCGCTCGCTCTGGTCCTTCTCGGCAGCGTCGGCTTTGCCGTCGCCCAGCAGCGGCCTCCGGAGTCCGACGGGCAGCAGCGGTTGCAGCAGGAGAATTGGCAGCACACCCCTGCCGGCAAGATGGGCAAAGAGGAGCCGAGTTCCCATGCCGCCGAAACACAGCCGCAGCCGAATGCCGCATTTGTCAATGGCGCCCTGGCCGTTCCAGGTGCGCCGACGGATACGGACACGGTGCCCGCGAAGTTCTCGCAGAAGAACGCGGCCGACGACGACCGCCGGCCATAGCGGCGCTGCCGGGGCGGACCCCACCCTCCGTTAGGCATGGGCTGCCGCGACCGTTCCGCGCTCGCTTTGCGACCGGGGGGGCGCGGCGCGAAGCATCTCCATCAGTTTTCGCACGGAGCCGAGCTTTTCCAGATTGTTAACCGCATCGATCGTGCCAGCGATCGCGGCGAGGCTCAGCACGCCATCCGCATAGGTGCGAAACTTGTCCTCGATCTGCGCGCGGGACAGCGGGTTCTCGGGTGATCCGCGTGGATGATCGCAACGAGCCTTGAAGGTTGCCCCGTCGATGTCGATCTCGACTACCGCTTGTACCTCGCCCAGCGCCGGATCGGCACGTATCTCGATCTGCTCGGCCGCCGCGCGCCGCATGTTCGGGTCGTCGTAGCGCGCGGGCTCGAATTGGGCGAGCGTGAGTTCCTGATCGTGCAAGATCACCGCCGCGGTGTAATGACCGGAAATCAAGGCGTCGAACTTGCCTTTGTACTGCGCGAGCTTACCGTGGAGATCAAAGGCCGGCTGGCTCAAAGCCACGCGAACTTTTTTCACCTTGGCGGGATCGACTTTGTGCCTTTCGATGAGATCGAAGATCGCGGTATTCATGCCCTGGATCGAGGAGGCCGATGGCCAAAGGCGTAACGCGATCTGCTCGAGCTCCCATTGCCGTCCGAGCTCGGCCGTGACCGCCTCCGGGCGGCCGCCATTCGCGTAAACGTTGTAAAGGCCGCCATCCGTGGCGGTGAGAAATTCGCGAGTGGCCAGAAAGTTCTGCTCGGCCAGCAGCGCCGCCAACAAGCCTGAGAGCGCACCGCGGCACTGGTGGAACTTGACCGTCGGCGTTCCCCACGCCGCAAAGGTGCCGGCGGCCTGGCTGCCGGCGAGACCGAACGCTTTCGCCATGGTATCGGTATCGATGCGCCGCAGCCGGCCGACCGCCGCCGCGGCACCGAACGGGCCGAGCACGCCCGGGCCATGCCAGCCTTTGGCGCGGAAGGCGCGGTAGTCGAGTCCGGTCCCGATCCGCGTGGTCACTTCGCATCCAGCGGCAACGGCTACGAGGAGGTCGCGACCCGATACGCCGTCGCGCTCGCCAATCGCCAAGGCGGGCGGCATGACTTCCGGCGTCACGTGGGTCAGCGTCGGCCGATGCACGTCGCACATCGTCACCGCGGTGACCAGGTAGCCGTTTAGAAGGGTCGCGCCGGCGAGCGAGGCCGCCCTGCCGCCGATGACGCTACTCTCACTCGACTGCCCGAGCGCGGATGCAAGCGCAGCGACCTGCGGCGTCTCCTCCCCCCGGTGCCCGGCGACCGCACAGGCCAGCGTATCGAGCAGCAGGTTCTTGCAATGCTCGCGCACGCGCTCCGGAATATTCTCGTATCGCAACGATGCCGCAAAGCCGGCCAGTTCCTGGGTGACGTTCGCGGTCATGTCAGTCTCCGTTGCAATGCTTCCTTCAGAAAGCAGAGATTTCTCCTACCACCTGATGCCCATCGTAATTGGAACCCGATCCCGCGGGCAATATCCACACCAACGGCAAGACAAAGCACATCGGATTCGCTTCGCTCATCCAGGCGAGGGCCGATGCTTTTTCACGCATGTCGCTCGACGCGCCTTGGCGACAATCGCGACGCTTTTCCGCCCAAATATTGCTGCATTAACATTGGTGAATTCGAGTGGGCGGGTATTTGAGTTGGAATTGGGGGCGAAGCAATTCGCCGGGGATCTGGGACAAGCAAACTTGAAAACGCGATATCGGTCAGCACTCGTTGCTGCACTCGCTTGCGCGAGTGCGCTCGCAATCACCCTTGCCGTCGAGCCAGCCGCCGCGCGCGGCGCCAAAGGGGCGCATACGGCGGCCAAAGCCTCGGGCAAAGCCACCAAGGCCAGCGGTAAAAAAGTCGCGGGCAAGTCCAAGGACAAGGCGGCACCTGAGAAATCCGCGGTGCCGCAGATCCCGCTGGCGCACGGGCCACCGCCGCAGACGGCGGCCGCCGACATCGCGCTGGTCAAGAGCGCCATCGAGGCGCTACGCCATGGCGGCGCCAGCAAGGCGACCGAGGTGGCGGGGACCATCTCGGATCCGGTGGCGCGCAAGCTCGTTGAATGGATCGTTTTGCGGAGCGACCACAACGGCGCCGACAGCAGGCGTTTTCTCGGCTTCATCGCCGCCAATCCGAACTGGCCGAACCTCGGCATGTTCCGCAAGCGCGCCGAGGGGATGCTGTGGGTTGAGAATCCCAAGCCGGCACAAGTCTTAAGTTTCTTCAAAGACTCGCCGCCGCAGTCGGGCACCGGTCGCCTGGTGCTGGCGCGCGCGCTCATCGCGCAGGGCGACAGCGAAGCCGCCAAGCCGCTCATACGCGAGGCATGGCGCGACCACTCGCTCTCCGCCGAGGTCGAGAAGCAGGCGCTTGAGCGCTATTCCGAATTCTTGAGCCGCGCGGATCACAAAGCGCGCATGGAAAAGAGAGTGATCGCATCGGATAACGAGGCAGCGCTGCGGGTGGCGCGTCGGTTGGGTGCCGCCGACCTTGCAATCGCGCAGGCGCGCATCGCGATCAACCGCAAGGGCGCTGACGTCAAGAAATTGCTCGACGCCGTGCCGGCGGACGCGCGCCACGATCCCGATTATCTTTTGGCGAAGACGTATGTTCTGCGCCATGAGAACAAGATTGCCGAGGCGGCGCAGGTGCTGCTGTCCGCGCCATGCGACCTTGACGAGATCCATGATGGCGAGGAGTGGTGGGTCGAGCGCCGCATCATGGCGCGCAAGCTGCTCGATCTGGACAACGCCCGCTCGGCCTATCGGGTGGTGGCGGAGGGGGCCGAGCCGACCAAGGAAAACTCGCGTATCGAACGCCATTTCATGGCGGGCTGGATCGCACTGCGATTTCTCGATGACCCGCAAACCGCGGCAACCCATTTCAAGCGCATCCAGGATGTGACCCGCCATCCGACCTCGTACGCACGCTCCCACTATTGGCTCGGCCGCGTGGCGGAAGCTTTGCATCAGCCCGAACAGGCGCGCGCCGAGTACGAAACGGCGGCGCGCGGTTCGGCCGCCTATTACGGGCAACTCGCCCGCGCGCGGCTGGGACTCCCGGCGCTCGCGCTGGCGCCGCCGCCGGCCAAGCCGGACAAGGAGGCCGAGGCACAACGGCTCGAGCTCGTCCGCGCGCTCGAGATCCTTTACGCGCTCAACGAACGGCAGCTGGCCATCACGCTGATGGCGAGCATCGGCGAATCTGTCAATGACGCGGGTACGCTCTCAGCGCTCGGCGAATTGGCCGAGCAGTATGAGGACGCACGCGGGATGCTGCACATGGGCAAGGGTGCGCTCGCGCGCGGCCTGCCGCTCGACCACTACGCGTTTCCGACCGTCGGCGTGCCGCGCTATTCGCCGATCGCCCCCGACATCGAGAACGCGATGCTGTTTGCGATTATTCGCCAAGAGAGCGCGTTCGATCCGTCCGACTGGTCGCACGCGCAGGCGATGGGCCTGATGCAGGTCACGCCGGAAGCCGGGAAGGATACCTGCAAGCGGTTCGGCTGCACTTACGACTTCAAGCGCCTGCGGACGGACTCGCCGTACAACCTTCAGGTCGGCGCCGCCGAGATCGCTGGCGTGTTGCAGGACTACCGCGGTAACCAACTCCTGGCTTTTGCCGCCTACAATGCCGGGCGCGGCCGCGTCCAGGAGTGGATCGCAAAATACGGCGATCCGCGCGACCCGAAGGTCGATCCGGTCGATTGGGCCGAGCGCATCCCGTTCATGGAAACCCGCAACTACGTGCAGCGGGTGATGGAGAACTTCCAGGTCTATCGTGTGCGCTTCGGCAACGACGCGCCGCTGACGATCGACAAGGATCTGCGGCGCGACGCGGCTGCGCGGTAACCGATCGCACGACGGACTCGACTTTATCGCAGCGAAGGCGCAGACTGGGCGCGCTCGAAACGCCAGCGCAAAGCGTTCGGGACTTTCCATCGCAAAACTTGTCCGTGGGACCCGTTCTAGCGTCCCAAGTCATTGCTCCGGTGGCAGCCGGAGAATGGGCTCGCGTGGGGAGGACACCATGATCAATGCGACCGAATACCGGGCGATGGCCGCCGAACACCATCGCCTCGCGGGCTTGTGCAGGTCACCCGAATCCCGGGAACAGCACCTGCGCCTAGAACAAGAGCTGCGGACGCTTGCGGACCGCGAGGAGCGCTTGCACGAGCCGCATCTCGCGCGGCATGCGGCTGATCGGCAGGTGATCGGATAATTCGGTTACCGGACTTAAGCCGGCCATTCATCTTCTTCGCGCACAAACTCTCACGACGATCATGAAGCCGGGGTGACGGTGTCACCGGAAAATGCTTCACTCCGAAGCGCCGCTCAACGCGCGCACGGCTGCAAAAAGATCGCGCACCCGACGCTCTGGAATGCCGCGAGTGACGAACACGAGCCGGCTGGCGCGATCCTGATCGGGCCATGCCGCGAGCTCGACCGGCGGATGCGCGAGGTGCTGCGCCACCTGCACCACCACGGGCCCGCGACAGCCCACGACGTTCAGCAAGCCCTTGACCCGCAGGAGGTCGCCGCCGCGCAAGGAAATGAGCGTCTCCATGGCCCGCGCGAACGTCTCCCAGGGCAGCGGCGCGTCCTCCGTTATAACGAAGCTTAAAATGCCATCGGTGTGCTCGGCCTCGGCGACGAACCCCGGCGCCGCCTTTTCCAAGCGCATGTCGCTCGCGAGCAGATAGCGCGGATCGAGATCGCCTCCGACTGAAGTGTGAACGGCTGCGTGCGGATTGAGGGCAGCGAGGCGCGCCTTCAAACGCTTTACCAGTTGCGGTTTGGCGAGATCGGTTTTGGACACGACCAGGCGATCCGCGAGGATGATCTGTTTTCTGGCTTCCGCCGACCAGCACAGCGTCTCAAGGCCGCTCACGGCCTCGATGACGGCAAGAACTGCCTCGATGTGAAATTCCCTGCCCAGCGCGCGGTCGCTGGCGAAGGTCTGCAGGATTGGCCCAGGATCGGCGAGCCCGCTCGTCTCGATCAATATTCGCTTGAATTGCGGCACCGTCCCCTGCGCGCGCTCGGCGACGAGATTGCGCAACGCGTTCTGCAGGTCGGAGCGCATGTTGCAACACAGGCAGCCATTGCCGAGCAGCGTGACGTCATCCGTCGAGGCGCGCATCAGTGCATCATCGATGCCGACGCTGCCGAACTCGTTGATCACGACTGCGGTGCCTTCGCCCATTGGGCTCGCCAGAAACCGGCGCACCAACGTAGTCTTGCCGGCGCCGAGGAAGCCGGTGACGACGATCACCGGAAGCTTTGCGCCGCGCGCGTGCTTGAGCCTGCGCCCGAAGCGGCCTGCCTCACGGGAGGGAAAAAGATCTAGCATGGATTTCTGACTGACGCCGCTGTCTCGGTGCGCTCCCTTTTCCCGCGTCAGCGGGAACTGGGAGAGGGAGCATACCGAGCTCGCGGCCCGCTAACGTGACGCCGCACTCAAAAATCCATCTCCAGGACGTAAAGGCCGCCGACGTGGCGATCGACCGTATAGACGATCTCGCGCTCGTCGACCAAGACATCGTTGAGCTGGATGGTGCCGGTCGGCGCCATCGGCGGCGCCGGCGGCACGAACACCCCAACCTGCTGCGGCTGATATGGATTGGAAATGTCATAGGCGCGCAGTCCGCCATTGAAGAAGGTGCCGAGCACGATCTGATCGGATTGCCAGGCGGTCGGCCGCGGCACGTTCTCGTGGATGTTGTGCGCGCCGAAGCGCCCCTTGGCGGCAAATGCCTGGTGATCGGGCAAAGGGCAGGTCGAGATCGGGACCAAGTTGGTTTCCTCGCGCGCGTCGAGAATCCAGATGAGCTTCGGCCAATCCTTGGCGTTGTTCTCGGTCGATTCGTCGGTGACCACCATGAGCCCGCGATCGAACAGCGGCATCACGGTATGCATGAATCCGGTATAGGGAGGCGAGTTGGTCCACTGCGAGATCCGTTTCGGGTTTGCCTTATCGGAAATGTCCAGGACAAACATGCCGCCGTCGATATAGGCGAGATAGCAACGGTCGCCGCGCTGGGGATAGACGTTGGTGTTATGGGCGCGGTGCCCCTTGTCCAACGGATGACGCGGCGGCGGCGCAACGTTGTCGCCCTGACGCGTGCCCGGCATCCACCAGCGGCCGACCTCGACCGGCTTTGACGGATTGCGCACGTCGATGCAACGGTAGAATTGGTCATCACTGGGGTGCGTGGGCGTGAAATCGGGCGCGCCAGACGCGCAGTGAACGTATTCGCCGTCGCAGAACCAGAGCTGATGCACGCCGCGCGAGGTCGCGCCTGAGCAGTCGAAGAACGAGATCGACTTCGGCTTTTCCGGCACGGAAATGTCAAACAGCTCCATGCCGGCGGGCTGCAGGCCTTTCTTCTGGGTCTGGTAGGCCACCGCCATGATATTTCCGCACGTCTCCAGCGAATTCGAGCGCATGTGAGACTGGGGCAGATCCGTCTGCGCCACGACCTTGGGCTTGCGCGGATCGGAGACGTCGACCGCGGTGAAATTCTTCGGCGCGCTCTCATGCGCGAGCCAGAGGATGCGGCGACCGTCGGGTGCGATCTGGATCGACATGCCTTCGCCCATGCCGCCGAAGCCGTCGAGCAGATGATGGGCGATGAGTTTGAAGTTCCAAGTGATTGGGCCACCGATGCTGAGCGGAGTTTTCGCGGAAGCGGCATGCTTCGGCGCGGCTTTCGGCCTTTTCTTCGCCGCCCCCGTCGCTCGCCTCTTTGCCGTCTTTTTCGCGACCTTCTTGCGTCCGACTTTCATTCCACTCTCCATGCGCTGGCATCGCGCGCACCTTTAGCGCGTTTCAAAGCGGCAGGCGAGGCGGCGTCTACCTCGCAGAATTGGTTGAGCAGCTTGGTGGATACGTCACCGGCTGGCCTTGGCCCATAGCTCCGGCCGCAGCGCCTTCTTCCAGTCCGGAATAGCGGAAATCTTTTTCTCTCGCAGCAGCACCTCGGCGTCTTTCTGCAGACTTGGCACCAGGTCCGACGGAAAGCCCGGATTGACCTCCACCTTGGCCAGCGCCTTGGCAAAAGTCTCGCGCGACATGGCGTAACCCTTCGAGGTGAAGAAGGCGTAGATCACGTCGGCGACCTTCCCCGGATTGTCCCTGAAGTCGCGCCCCACCTCCTGCCAGCATTTGAGATAGGCAACCGCTGTGTCGGGGCTCTTGTCGAGGAAGTCGGGCGTGGCCGCCATGAACACCGGCATTTTGTCGACCTGCGAGAAGTCCATGATTGAAGTGCCGATGCCCTCGGCAACCGCGATCGCGCTGTAGGGCTCCACGTTGACCATGGCGTCAACGGTCTTGGCAGCCATTGCCGCGACCATATTGTTGACGTCCATGCGCACTTCCTGGAAATCGCCCTTCTTGAGGCCGGCGGCGGGCGCAATGACATCGGTAAAGATATTGCCGACGGAGGAGCCGGTCTGATTGGCGACTTTGAGCCCCTTGAGCTCGCTGACTTTGCTGACGTTGAGGTCCTTGCGGGTGACGACCTGCGCGGTCTTGCCTACGGTCTCGATCTGGGCGATCGCGACGAGTCCACCTTTGTCGTAGCCGATAATGAAGGATTGCGCGGCATAGGTGCCTAGGTCCACCTGGCGCGCCACCATTTGCTGCATGGTGAGATTGCCGGACGGCACGGCAAATTCTTCGAACTTGATACCGTGCTTCTCGAGCAGGCCCGATTTAAGCAGATAATAGGTCGGCATGCCCCAGATGTTGGTTTGGAAGCCCTGTCGGATCGCGTCCAGCGCCCATGCCGAGCGCGCCGGTACCGCCAGCGCCAGCGCGCCTCCCGCGAGCCATTGCCGCCGCGTCAGTCCATGCCGCTCATTGCCCATCGTTATCCTCCCTGATGGCGATCGTTGTCGCCCCGCACCAAATCCGGTCGTGCTTACGAACGCGGAAACCCAAAGCCTCGGACTGCAGGTGCGGATGGGTTTCCGGGCTGAGCCGAGATTCCATGCATTATCCGCACATTGCAATGGAGTGTGTCATTGTTCCTGCTGCAAGCCGAATTCGCGGATGCTCGACGCCACGTCCTCGAGCGTCCGTATCATTAACTGGGCGAGTTCGTCTGCAGTCGACGAGACTGCAATCGAGCCTGCCTTCTCGATCATGCTGCGGTAGTCTCCGGAACCGACGATGGCCGTGATGTGGCGCTGAAGCAGGTCGACGATGGACCGCGGCGTGCCCGCGCCCGCGCAGATACCGAGCCAGCCGAAGCGCACGAAATCGATGCCCCGTTCGGTGACGGTCGGAATCTCGGCTAGATTGGGCAGTCGCTCCGGCGCCGACACCGCCAGGATTTTGAGCTGCCCAGCTTGGTATTGCGGCACGATTGCCAGCGTCGGCGAGACATAGAACTGCACGCGCCCGGCGACGAGCTCCTGCACGACCTGCGCGCCGCCGCGGAACGGAACGCGGTTCATGGTGATACCGGTGAGTTTCTCGAGCTGTCGCGCGAGAATCTCCTGCGCCGATCCGGCGCCGATTGTCGCGTAGCTGATTTCGCCGGGATGCGCCTTGGCGTAGCGCAGGAAATCGTCCCATGCGGCCGCAGGGACGCTGTTGGCGAGCGCGAGCCCGTAATAATATTTGGCGATGAGCGAGATCGGGGCGATATCGCTGAGCTTGAATTGCGCGTTCCTGTAGAGTGCCGTGTTGATCGGCTCGAAATGCGTGCACAGCAACAAAGTATAGCCGTCGCGCGGTTGCGATAGCGCGTCCCTGGTCGCGATCATGCCGGCTGCGGCCGGCTTGTTTTCCACAATCACGCGTTGCCCCAATGCCTCGCTCAGCTTTTCGGCAATGAAGCGCGCCGGAATATCGGTCGGGCCGCCAGCGCCGAAGCCCACGACCAGCCGAATCGGACGAACTGGGTAAAGCTCCTCGGCCTGCGGCGCGCCTAATCCTGTGGGCGCAAGCAGCAGAAGCGCGCAGCCGAGCCGACTCGCGATTGCGAGCATCGTGGGAGCTCGCTTATGGATGCGTCTTTGCGTCACGATCGAAGTCGTCAGGGCTTGTATTTGCTGGCGGCTGCTTCTTCGCCGAGATGGCGCAACAGCGATTTCTGATAGTCGAGAAATTCGACGCTGAGCGCGTCGCGCGGGCGGGGCAGCCGTATGGGGAGCTCCGTCTTCACCATTCCGGGATGCGGCGTCATCACCACCACGCGATCGGCTAGGTATACCGCCTCTGCCACGTTGTGTGTCACATAGACCACGGTCTTGCGCGTCTCCCGCCAGACTTCCGCGAGCAAGCGCTGCATGTCGTCGCGGGTCAGCGCGTCGAGCGCGGCGAATGGCTCATCCATCAAGAGCACCGAGGGATTGTACGCAAGCGCCCGTGCGATGGCGACCCGCTGCTGCATTCCGCCGGACAAATGATGCGGATACGAGTGCACGAACTTTTCGAGCTTCACCAGCTCGAGGTGCTCGAGCGCGATCCGCTCGCGCTCGTCCTTGCCGATCCCCTTCATCTCCAGCCCGAAGCTCACGTTTCCAAGCGCGGTGCGCCACGGGAACAGCTGGGCGAAGTCCTGGAACACTACGCCCCGATCGGGACCGTGACCGCTGACGGCTTTGCCGCCGATGCGAATTTCGCCGACGCTCGGGGCGAGAAAGCCAGCGATGACGTTGAGCAGCGTCGACTTACCGCAGCCGGAGGGGCCGACGATGCAGAGGAATTCCGAGGCCTCGATGTTGAAGCTCACCCCGGCGACACCGGGGATCTCCCCAGCGGGTGTATCGTAGACGACCGAGACGTTGCAGATTTCGATGTGCGGCATCGGCGCGACCTGCGTGCTCCTGTCATAGATGGTATGCCCATTCGTGGCCAGACGCGGCCGATGCGCAGAGGCGAGTTTCGCCCGGATCAAATTGGGTGTAGACAGGCGCAGACCAAATCGGACAATTCGCCGCAAGGCCGTAAGAGTTATCAGGAGCAAACGCATGGGACCGCACGCCGCGTCGAGGCCGCTGACATTGTCGGAGCAGGCGGACGAGCTCGAAGAAAGAATGATGAACGAGCTCAACGACAAGATCGCCACCAAATCGGCGCTGTTCAACATGGCGGACGGCAGCCTTGATTATGTCGGCGGCGCCGAGTTGCAGGCGCGCAATCCGGGCAAGTATTTCCTGATGGGCGCCGATCCGCGCCTGCCGAAGATGCCGGAGAAGCCGACGCTGATCGACTTCTTCAAGCACCGGTTCGTGTCGATGAATCACCTCCTGCAAAGCGCGACGCTCGCGCTCAAGGCCGGGCACGAAGAGAAGGTCGTGCTGGCATGTCTGCTTCACGACGTCGGCGTTGCCGGATTCATCCGCTGCGATCACGGCTATTGGGGGGCGCAGCTGATCGAGCCCTACGTCGACGAGGAGGTGAGCTGGGCGGTGCGCGTGCACCAGGCGCTGCGCTTCTTCCCTGACGAGTCGGTCAACTACAAATACCCGGATATGTACGTCAAATATTTCGGGCCGGACTATAAGCCCGAGCCCTACATCGTGGACGAATACAAACGCGCCCGCGGGCACAAGTATTACATGACCGCGCGGCTGATCTGCGTGAACGATGTCTACGCGTTCGATCCTGACGCCAAAGTCAACCTCGACAATTTCGTCGACATCATCGGGCGCAATTTCAGGCAGCCGAAAGAAGGGCTCGGCTTGGACAACACGCCGTCCTCGCACATGTGGCGTACGCTGATGTGGCCGACCCGCTTTCTATAAACTTGTCCATGCCTGGTGCTATCTGCGAAAGCAGGCCCTATTCCGATTCCGCAATGCCGGCTGAACGTATCACCTTGCCCCACCGGTCAATCTCGAATTTTACATAGACCGCCAAGTCCTCGATTGCCGGACTGTCGATTGGAATTAATCCAAGCGTTTTGAACCGCTGCTGTGTTTCAGGCAGCGCCGTGATGCTTTTCAGCTCGGAATGGAGCCGGTTGACGATTTGCTTGGGCGTGTTCGCGGGGGCAACAAACATGTGCCAGCCGCCGGCGTCATAGCCGGGAATCCCCATTTGCGCGAGCGGCGGGATGTCCGGCACGGCCGGCACCGGCGCCATCAGGGACATGCCGAGCGCCCTGATCTTGCCTTCTCTGATCAGCGGCAGCGCGGGCGGAAGATCGACGAACATCGTCGGGACCACGCCGGCAATGAGATCGGTCAGGGCGGGCGCGCTCCCTTTGTAGGGAATATACGTGATGTCGCTTCCGGTCATGAGCCTGAGATATTCGGCGCACAGATGCGCGGGCGAGCCCGTCCCGGACGTTCCGAATGCTAGGTGGCCGGGTTTGTCCTTGGCGAGCGCGATCAGATCGGACAGTGAATGCACGGGCAGCTTCGGCTGCACCACCAGCACAAAGGGAATGGAGCTCACATGCGCGAGCGGCACGAAGTCTTTGACTGGATCGTATGGTAGCGCCTTGTGCAGCGTCACATTGTAGGCGAGTGCCGAACTTCCGCCCAGCAAGAGCGTATATCCGTCGGGCGCAGCTCGTGCTGCCGCTGCCGCGCCGATTGCCGTCCCGGCGCCAGCCCGGTTCTCGACCACGACTGGCTTGCCCAATCGGTCTGACAACTTTTGCGCGTACATGCGGGCGACGATATCGGCGGAGCCACCGGGGGCGAACGGCACGATGATCGTTACCTGCCGCGTTGGATAATCCTGCGCGCCGGCCCTCGAGGACGCGCTCGCGAGCAGGGCGGTGGCGGTAAGCAGGACAAAGAAGCCCTTCATCCTATTGCTTTTGCTGTCATCCGCTTGCGCGCAGACGACACCTTGCTACCCCTTCGCCGTGCGCACCATGCCCCAGCGCATGACGGTGGCGCGTTCGAGCGAGCCAAAGACGAGCCGCTCGAATACGAAGCCGATGGCGCCGATGACGGCAAGGGCGGCAAGCATGATGTCGGCGTTCAAAAATTCCTTGGCGTCGAAAATAACCCAACCCAGTCCCCAGTCCGAGGCGGCGAGCATCTCGGCGCCCACCACCGCGATCCACGCCCGCAGGAATGCTTGTCGGAACCCGGTGATGATGAACGGCGATGCGCCGGGGATGATGACCTTCCAGAACAGCGCCCGCTCGTTGGCGCCCATGGCGCCGGCTGCGCGCAGCCACAGCGGATTGACGGCGCGGACCCCGGACCAGGTGTTGAGTAGCATCGGAAAAAGCGCGGCATAGAACACGATGAGGATCGCGACCATGTTGCCAAGCCCGAACCAGAGAAGGAATACCGGTACCCAGGCAAGCGACGGAATTGGCATCAGCGCGCTGGCGAGCGGAAGACAGAAGTTTTCCACCGCCCGGAAACGACCCATCAGGATGCCGAGCGGCAACGCAACGCCGACCGCGAGCGCGAGCCCGAAAAGCACGCGATACATCGTGAAGCCGGCGTGCTCCAGCATGGTGCCGTCGAGGAGCAGTGCCCACAGCGTGCTGGCGATCTTCGGCAGCGTTGGCAGCAGCGCCGCCGGAAAGACGCCGCTGCGCGCAACCGCCTCATAGCAGGCGGCCGCCAGCAGCAGCGTGACGCCTGCCCGGTATGCCGAGGTCGCGCGCTCCATCGTGGCTTTCATGGCGGCGCTCACGACATCATCCCCCAGCGAACGACGGTGTAGCGCTCGAGCCGTTGGAAGACGAGTTTCTCCAGTGCAAGCCCCATCGCACCGATGACCGCGACGCCGGCGAGCATCACATCGGTGTTCAAAAACTCACGCGCGCCGAAAATCATCCAGCCGAGCCCCCACGGCACGGCGGCGAGCATTTCCACGCCGACCAGGATGCGCCAAGCCTGCGCCAAACCCAGCCGCAATCCGGTCAGCATATAGGGCAGTGCGCCGGGCAGGATCACGTGGTGCAAGAGCCGCCGGTCATCTGCGCCCATCGCCTGAGCCGAGCGTAGCCAGATTTCCTTGACCGCCTTCACACCTGCCCAGGTGTTGAAGACGATCGGGAAGGCGGAGACGACGGCCACGAGCAGCACGGCAGTGACGTTGCCGAGGCCGAACCACAGCAGGAACAGCGGCGCATAGGCGAGGCCTGGGATCGGCGCGCCGATACTGATCAGCGGAAGCACCACGTCTTCGGCCCGGCGCGAGCGGCCCATCGCGAAACCGATCGCCACACCGGCCGCCGCGGCGAGCGCGAAGCCGGCAAGCAGCCGGACGAACGTGTCGAGCACGTGGTGCGGCAGGACCCCGGTAGCAGTAAGGCGGAGCAAAGCGCCAGCAACGTCTTCCAGCGGCGGAAACAGCTTGCGCGGAAAGATGCCGGCATGGGCCGTCGCTTCCCACGCGAGCGCCACCACGAGGAACGGCAAGGCCGTGCGCCCCATGACGCGCCACCGGCTTTCGCCGCGTTGCACCGGAGTGCCCGCGGTCGGGACATGGGCCGATGCGGCAGGAGCAAAATTGGTCATGGCTCACGATAGTGCTGCCGCAGCCTTGTGGACAAGCGAAGTTCTGGGCAGATCGCATGAGCTGTGCCAGCGTGGCGATGCGCCCCTTTAACTTCTGCTACAACAATTGGGACTCCAACCTCGGAAACCATTACCCGACCCAACACCGAGCCCATGCCGTGCAACACCCGATGACGCCCGTGTCGCGGCGCTTCCTCCTCGCGGGAGCCGCGGTCAAGACCGCATCTCTCATTGTTCCCATCGGCATGCGGGAAAGCCACGCTGGGGAAAGCGAGATCACCGATTGGATCGCTATCGCCTCGAACGGGGAGGTCACACTCGCGCCATCACAGCCGGAAGTGGGACAGGGGTCGTATACCGCGCTGCCTCAAATTCTCGCCGATGAGCTCGATGCCGATTGGCAGCGTGGGTTCGCGACTGGCAAAGCGGCCTACAAAATCGCCTTCCGGCAGGAGCCGCCGGCCCAGAAAGAAGGCGCCTCAATGTCAATGATGGCGCTCTATGAGCGCCTGCGTGCCGCCGGCGCCGCTGCCCGTGACGTCCTGACCCGCGCGGCGGCGCAGAGCTGGAACATCGACGTCGCGCAGTGCCGCACCGAAAACGGTTTCATGATTAATGCGCGAGGAGAAAGCCTCTCGTATGGCGAGCTTGCCTCCGCCGCCGCCCAGCTCCCCCTCAGTGCCACGCCCCCGCTCAAGGAAAGCAGTCGGTTCCGGCTCATCGGCAAGCCGCTCGCGCGTTTGGACACGCCGGCAAAGTGCAATGGCAGCGCTATCTTCGGCATCGACATCGTCGTCCCCGGCATGCTCAACGCCGCCATCAAGACCGCGCACTCATTTACCGGAGAGCTGATCGCAATCAAGAACGAGGCCGATATTCGCAAAATGCCGGGCGTGCGCGCGGTGGTGAAGATCGCCACCCTCGCCATCGCCAATGAAGACCCAGGCACCCAGCATCCGCAGCTGCCCCATCTGCCGCGTCACAACGCAGTCTGCGTCGTTGCCGACCAGTTCTGGCAAGCCAAGCGCGCGCTTGATGCGCTCGATGTGACATTCGACCCCGGCACCGCCGGCGACCTCTCTACCGCCAAGATCGATGCCATGCTGGCCGCAGCCTTGGAGGCCGAGCACGGCGTCACTGCGCTGGTGCGAGGACAGCCGCGAGAAATCCTCAAAGAGCGAGCAGCTGCGGTCGTCGAGCGGCACTTCGTGCTGCCGCACATCCCCCATGCACCGCTCGAGCCGGTCAACGCTACCGCGAGCTACACGGATGGTGCGGTCAAGGTCTGGGGATAGATCCAATCGGTGACGGCGTGCCAGGAAGCGGTGGCGCAGGCCGTCGGCTGTGCCCCTGACGATGTGAAGGTCAATGTCACCTTCCTGGGTGGGAGCTCCGGCCGCAAGATCGTACCGGACTATGTGCTGCAAGCAGTGCAAGCCTCGAAGGCGGTAGGGCACCCGGTTAAGCTCATTCGCTCGCGCGAGGAAGACATGCTGCATGACGTCTTCCGGCCGAACGCGGGTGGCCGTTTTCGCGCCGTCCTCGACGAGCGCGGCTACCCGCTCGCCGTGCAGCACGCGTCGCCGGGCAGTCGCTGTTCGGCGCCGTGCGCAAGAGCTGGCTCGATCAGACACCGGAAGGCGCCTGGGACGAGAGCATGGTCGATGGCATCTACAATCAGAGCTATCGGCTGCCGCATTTTCTGGTGGAGACCGTCGATACACCGCTGCCGATCCCGGTCTATTTCATGCGCTCCGTCGGCTCGACCGCGGCGGGTGTTCTTTTGGGAGAGCTTCATCACCGAGCTCGCCCATCGCGCCCGCATCGATCAGTATCACTATCGGCGCAATTTGCTGTCGCATGATCCGCTGGCGCTGCGCGTGCTCGATGCGGCCGCGCGAGCCTCCGACTAGGGCAGGACCCAGAATACTTTTGGCGGCATTGCCTATAACTGCTACGTCGGCCGCGGCGGGCGCTTCAAAACCTACGTCGCGGAGGTGGTGGAGCTCGCGCGCGTGGCGGGTCGCTTCGTCGTCAAGCGCGTGCTCTGCGCCGTCGATCCCGGTCTCGTGGTCAACCCGAACACGCTCAAAGCGCAGATCGAAGGTGGGATCGGATTCGCGTTGACCAACACGCTCAAGAGTAGGATCACGTTCTCAAACGGCGGCGCGGAGCAGGCAACTTCTCCGATTATCCACTTCTGCGCATCGATGAAATGCCGGAGATCGTGCCAATCGTGCTCCCCAGCGACCGTCCCCCACAGGGCTTCGGGGAAGTGGTGCTGGCGCCGGTTGCTCCCGCGCTGGCGCAGGCCTTGTTTTACGCGACGGGTCGGCCAGTGGACGTGATGCCGTTTCCGGAGGATGCTTTCCGCGCCAACAACTGACGGGCTGCCCGAGGAGGACGATACATGACGCGCATCGAGCCCGAGCCCAAGCACGACACCAAGCTGATCTTTCCGGGACTGAACTCGTTCTACGACTTTGCCATTCCTCTCGCCTGGCCGATCGTGCGCATCGCGGTCGGCTGGAATCTTTTGGTGCACGGCTGGGGCAAGGTCACGCGCGGGCCCTCGGCTTTTGTCCGTGCGTTCGTCGAGGTTGGATTCGATCCTGCCCTTCCCTGGATCTGGTCAGCGTTGATCATCGAGTTCGTCGGCGGCATTGCCCTCATCATTGGGCTGTTCACCCGCTTCTTCGCCGCGGCGGCCGCGGTGGAAATGCTTGTCATCACCATACTCTATTGGAAGTCCGGATTTTCCTGGCTCAACCGCGGCTACGAATACACGCTGCTTTGGGGGCTGGTTTGCTTCGCCATTGCGCTGCGCGGCGGCGGGCCCTATTCGGTAGATCGCCGCATCGGCGTGGAGCTCTGAGCGACTTCAGGTGACCGATGGAATTTGGCATCCAGTTTTTTCCCGCCCTCGGTCCCCATCAGAAGCCCGCCGACCAATATTGGCGCGAAGCGCTCGAGCTCACGCAACTCGCCGAGCAGCTGGGCTTCACCAATGTGCGAACGGTCGAGCATTATTTTTTGTCCTACGGCGGTTATAGTCCCGATCCGCTCATCTTTCTTAGCGCCGCGGCGGCGCTGAGCCGCTCGATGCGGCTCATCACTGGCGCGGTGCTGCCGGTGTTCAACAATCCGCTGAAACTCGCAGGCCAGATCGGGATGGTGGATGCTATTTCCGGCGGCCGCCTCGAGGTGGGATTTGCGCGCGCCTTCTTGCCGCACGAGTTCGCCCGTTTTGGCATCTCCATGGACGAGAGCCGCGCCCGGTTCGAGGAGGGACTGGAGCAGGTGCGCCGCTTGCTCGAGGAGGAAAAAGTTACGGCGCGCGGCCGATTCCACAGTTTCGAAAACGCAACGTCGTTGCCGCGGCCGACCCAGAAGCCGAGGCCGCCGTTCTGGATCGCGGCGCTGTCCACGAAAGAGACGTTCGAGACCGCGGGCGCGCTCGGTCACTATCTCATGGGCATCCCGCTCGGAGGTGCGCATATGGCAGGCCTGCTGCAAGCCTACCGCGATGCCTGGACAGGGGCGGGACACGCGGGACGCGGGAAGGTGATGCTCGCGTTCCATATGTACTGCGCCGATACCGCCGCCGGGGCCGCCGCCGTCGCGCGCGTGCCGCTCAACCAGTATCTCAAATCGATCGTCGATGCGGCCTCCGGCTGGATGTCCGGCGTGTCCTCCCGCGATTATCCGAACTATCAGAAAATGATCGAAGGCCTGTCGCGGGAGACGTTCGAATCGCAGGTCGAGAAAGGCCTGGCGTGGATCGGAACTTCGGAAGAGATTCGTCGCGCCATCGATGATTATCATCGCAGCGTCGGCGGGTTCGAATGCGCCTCCCTGCAAGTGAATTTCGGCATGATCGGGCGTGCCGAGGCGGAGGCCTCGATGCGGCTGTTCGCGCGCGAGGTGATGCCCTACTTTGCGCGGGCCTGAGCGTGCGCGGAACCCAATAACGAGCTCACGATGTGATTAGGAACTGCGAAGGGTCGCTTTAATTCAGGAACCAGTCGCGACCCAGGTGTGTTAGCTAATAAACGCACGGGGGAACGTGTTGGTGTTCCCGTGGCAGGCAGGCCGAAAGAGAAGGAAACAAGCTGGAATGAGCGGTGGTCCAATTCGGGCCACAAGCGCACGATATCGGCGCTCTTTAGGGAAAGCGGCGAGGTCGCACCCGTCGATTTTAGACAATTCGGAAAGCGCGCCGGCGAGATCATCGCGCACGCGACGCGCCTGCCACGCCGCAAGCCGCATTATCAATAACCCAGTGCCCAGTGGACCCAATCCCTTCCGCCGCATTCGTATGATGCGTGCTTATGGCGTTCACACTGCGGTTCGACCATGGATGCCCGCGAACGCGCTAGGCCGGCTCTCGAGAGCTCACCGCGCGTGAGGGAGCGCCCGCAAGGGCGTAACGCCGCGATACAATTTCCCGATGATTCGAATCGGTACTTCTGAACGCAACGGCACATTCTATACACAGGGCCGTGCGCTCAAGGCCGTGCTGGAACGACGCCCCGCACTGGGGGCGATCGAGGTTTTGGAATCGCGCGCCGCCAGCATGGAAAACGCTAATCGGCTGCACGCCAGCGACATCGAATTCGGTTTTATGGCCTCGAATTGGATCGGCCGCGCCAAGAATGGCGAGGCCCCCTTCCAGCGCTCCATCGATCTTGCCATGGCGGCGCCGATGAACGCAGGCCCGCTGTTCTTCATCGTGCGGGCAGACTCGCCAATCTGGTCATTCTCGGATCTGCGTGGTCGGCGGGTTGCGATAGGGCCGCGCACGAGCGGGATGGTGCAACATGCCCATGGCTTATTTGCCGCTCTCGGCATGAGCTTCTCCGATTTTTTTCCGGTCTATCTCGATTTCGCGGCGGGCGCCGAGGCTCTACTCGCTGGCGATATCGATGCTCAATTCCAATGTCCCATCCCCAACGCTGTCATGACCGAGCTTGCCCAACGGCTCGCGCTGCGCGTGCTGCCGTACCAGCGCGGCGAACTCGAAGCGGTGATGAAGGCGGTGCCCTATTATCGCCGCACCGTGATGCGTGCAGGCGCAATGCGCGGGCTCGAGGCTGAGGTGGCGCAGATCGCGGTCCTTAACGTGCTGGTCACCCACGAACGCGTGGCTGAGACGATCGTGCATGAGGCGGTCAAAGCCATCGCGACGAGCTGCGGCGAGCTCGGCCGCCTCAATCCATTGTTCGCCGGGATGGAGGAGCTGTTTGAGCCGCTGCGGTCGCAGGGTCAGGCCGCGCTCGAATTCGGCGGTGTGCCGCTGCATCCGGGCGCGTTGCGCGCCTATCGCGAGGTCGGCTTGCTGACTTGAGTGGCAGCTATGGGCGTTGCGATTACTGTGGCTCGATGCCAGCTTCCTTGATCACCTTGCTCCACAACGCTGTTTCTTCGGCAAAGAAACGGCTGGTCTCGCTAGGCGTCGTTGCTCCGGGTTCAAGCGAGATCCGCTGCAGCATCTGGCGGACCTCCGTGCCATGGAGAATCTCGACCACATCGCGGTTTATTCTTTCGGCCAATGCGGCAGGGGTTGCCGGCGGCGCGACCAGCCCGAACCAGGTGATCGACTTGAAGCCGGGCAGCCCCGCTTCGGAAATCGTGGGGATTTCGGGCACGATACCCGCGCGCTTAAGATCGGCGACGCCCAAGAGCTTGACCCTGCCGTCGCGGTAGAGCGGCACCGAGGTCGCGAGCGTGTCGAAGAACATGTCGACGTGACCGGCAACGACGTCGGTGAGCGCGGGCTGCGCGCCGCGGTAGGGCACGTGCACCATTTTGATGCCGGCCCGAACTTCGAGCTGTGCGGCCGAAAGATGCGCGGTTGAGCCTACGCCCTGCGAGGCGTAAGAGATCTTGGCGGGATTGGCTTTGCCGTAGTCGATCAGCTCCTTCAGGTTGGTTGCCGCAAGCTCGTTACGCACCACCAGCACATTGGGGATCGTCGCCAACATGGTGATTGGTACGAACTTGGTCGGCTCGTAGCCGGGATCGCGATAGAGCAGATGGTTGAACGAGAGCGGGGAGGGCGGCGCGATGAGCAGGGTATAGCCGTCCGGCGTCGCGCGCGCGACGCTCAGCGCGCCGATATTCATGGCGCCACCGGGGATGTTCTCCACGATCGCCGGTTTGCCCCATTTCTGGCTGAGTTGGTCCGCCACGATGCGCGCGAGGGTGTCGGTGGTCGAGCCGGCAACGGCCGGAACCACGATTTTCACCGTCCGCGACGGATAGGACTCCTGTGCCGGGCTGGGCGGCGCGCAGAGTGCAACGCTGGCCGCGGCCGCAACCCAAATCACAACGGCAAAGCGCGGCATCTGCTCCTCCACTCATACCGCGGCGCCATGCTAGCCCATGCACGGCGGCTGCGTAAAAGCGAGACTTCGTGTAGAAAACGGGATCGCAATGGAGCAGGCCATGGCTTACACGCTGGATAAGTTCTGTACGGAAACCCGCGCGATCCTCAAAAACGAGCCGATGTCCGATGCGCTGGGGCCTATCGCGGAGCGGCTCGGGCGGCTTCTCTCCAATCCCGCCTTCGTTGCCGAGACGTTCAGCGACGATATGCCCGGCCGGCGCGTTCTGCACCACGATGCCGAGACCGATTTTTACGTGCTCGCGCACGTGCAGGAAGGGAATAAGACGGGCAAGCCGCACAGCCACGGCTCATCGTGGGCAATCTACGGCAATGCGCGGGAATATACGGAAATGACCGAATGGCGCCGCACCAACCCGGAAAGCGAGGAGCACGCCGTTCTCCAACCGATGAACAGGTATCGTCTCGGCCCGGGGAAGACCAAAGCCTATGGCCCTGGCGTGATCCATTCGACCGCGCACCCGAAGAAAGCTTGGGTGATCCGCGTCACCGGCACCGATCTCGACGTGCTTCCGCGCTATCATTTCGGCAAGCACGATCGCATACTCGCGCAGGCCTGAGTAAAGCCCGCCAGCATTCTAGCTATTTGCGTTCGGCGATCGCGTTGTAGCGCGCAATCACGTCTTTCGGCGTCGCGGCGGTGCGTGCGAGCAAGGTCAAGATCGCATCGCCGTCGATTGGGCTCATGTCGATGCCGAGCCTCTCGGCCTCCTCGACGAAGCCTTTGTCCCGGCACATGGCCGCGAACGCTGTCTGCAGCACCCTTGCCCGCTCCGGCGGAATATCGGGCGGCGCCGCGAACGGCGGCGCCATGAAGAACGGCAGTTCTGCGAATTCAATGAGCGCCAGCGCGCCGGGGTCGTCGGTGAGCTCGCGGCCAATCGGCATATCCGGGAACTCCAGGTGCCGCCGCGCGCGGCCGAAGGCCATGAGCGGCCGAAACGCTCCTTTTGTCCAGAGAGCGCGCTGACCGGTGCGCACCGAGCTCAGGCCCACCATCTGCCCGTCGAGCTCGCCGCGCTGCATCGCCAGAAACAGCGGCGCCGCGCCGGTGTAGCCGCGCACCACGGTCACGTTGAGGCCGAGCATCTCCTTGGAGATCAGCGCGAAGATGAGATTGCTCGAGGCGGCATTATCGGCGCCGAGCACCACCCGCATGGCGGACCCCTTTAGGTCGGTCACGGCCTTGGCCGGGTGATCGGCGTTGACCAGCATCAGGTACGCGTCGTCGCCGTAGGACGACAAGCTACCGAGCCAGGTGAACTTCGCCGGATCGAACTGGGCATTGGGATTGCCTTGGATGGCAAGCTGCGGCACGGCCCGCTCGAGTTTCGCGAGAACCGCGCCGTCTTTGTCCGAATTGAAGTAGAGGCGGTTGGCGGTCACGAGCCCCCCGCCGCCGGGGTTGTTCTGCACGATGATGGTCGGACTGCCCGCTATGAAACGAGAGAGATGTCGCGCCACTAGCCGCGCCGAAATATCGTTGATGCCGCCCGGCGACGTGCCCACCAGCATCGTGACGGTGCGGCCGCTGTAGAACGAGTCGACCGGCTGTGCCGCGGCGTGCCGCGCTGCTACTTCGCCGCACAGAATGCAGATGAGGAGGAGGACCGCCGTGCGGCTCGCGGACATGCGTTGCTCGGTCAAGGCAAGGCAGCGAGCAGGTAACCGAAGCCGTCCCTCGGCTCGCGCACCTGCAGCCGCTTCTGAATTTCCCAAACCCGCGCTGTCACCGGATGTACGACTGGAACCTGCAGGTCCTGCTCGAGCATCTCGATGATATCCAGCGTACGCCAGCCGGAGCCGGGCATGTAAATCGCGTCGGCGCCTTTAGCGGCGAGGAAATGCCGTTTGATGTGAGCGTAGACGCGATGGCTCGATAGGTTCTGCACTTCGTTGAAGGGCACGTCGATTCCTGCCATGGCGCGCACGGTGAAGCCCGCCTCGCGAAAATATTTGGCGAAGATGCCATTGAGCTTGGGCGGGAAGTAGGTGGCGCCCAGGATTGTCTTGGCGTTGAGCGTCTTGAGCGCGTTTACGTGGTTCTGCGCTACGCTCATGATCGGAACTTTGTATTTTTTCTCCCAAGCCCTGATGATCTCGGCTTCGCGCTTGCGGCCTTGCACCATGAATGGAGGCGCGCCGTGCGGATGAATGAGATCACAACCGCACTCGGCGAGTTGCGCAATCCGCTCCTCATAGGCCGGCATCATGGCCGCGAACTCGTCTTCAGTGCCGCGGCGAATGTTGAGGAACAACGGGATGAGCCCGATGCCTTCCGGAAGCAAACGGATCACTTCTTCCGTCACCCCCGGCCGCATGGTTGGATTGTTCATGCCGACCACGCCGCGCCAGCTGGAGAAGCCCATCACGGATTTCCTTGTCGGCGGTAAACCGAGCTTGGCAAGGCAACGCCGCTTACGCGCCGTAATCCTTCGTCGCCCCCGCTGCCGAGACATATCCCTCGGCTATATCGCCGGCAAGCGAAGCGCGATTGCGCCGGTGGGGATCGCCATAGCCGCCGCCGCCTGCGCTTTGCAGCAGAAAGCGCTCGCCCTTTTGCATCTCGTAGCGTCCCGAAGGCATCGCGGCTTCCCCCGTGGTGCCGAGGCCGGTGACGAAGCGCGCTCCGCATCCCGCTTTGCCGCCAGCGTGGCCGGCGGGCGCGAAGCGGCTCTTGTCGTAGCGGCGAATGACAGCCGCGCTTTCTAGAAGCTCGTATTCGCGCAGCAGACTCAATCCGCCGCGCCATTGACCGGCACCACCCGTATCCGGGACGAGCTCGAAGCGGGTGATGCGGCAGGGAAATTCGGTCTCGAGAATTTCGATCGGAGTGATGTGGAGGTTGCTCAGATGCGTCGCCGTGGCTGAGGCGCCGTCGTGGCCCATGCCGCCGCCATAGGCCGAGCCCATGATCTCGTATTGCATGGTCGACTGTCCGGGCCGACCCTTGGCCCAGGCGATCGTCAGCGCGCTGGAGGAGCCGGCATTGGCGATCGCGCGTGCAGGGTGAAACCGGCCAAGCGCCTCGAGAATGACATCGACCAGCTTGAGATTGACCATCTGATAGTTGGAGACCGGCGCAGGCGGCTCCGCATTGGTAACGGTGCGCGGCGCGTATGTGAGCCGAACCACGTCGCGCATGCCGTCGTTGAAGTGCAAGTTTGGACCGAGGCACCCGAGGAGCGCATAGAATACGCAGGCCTCGACCATGGACGGCCGCAGATTGACGGGGCCGCGAGCTTGCGGATCGCTATTGGAAAAATCGAAGCTCGCAATCCCGTCTTTGATAGCGATGGTGACGGCAAGCTTCACCGGCCTGTCGAGCGCCGCGCCGTCGCTGTCGAGCAAACCCTCGGCCGAGAATTCTCCCTCTGGCAATCTCGCGACCGCGGCACGCAGCTCATCCCCCGCGGCCCTGAGGATGGCTGCAAACGCCTCGATGACCGTGTCCGCCCCAAAACGCGCGCAGAGTTCTTTGACCCGCTGCGCGCCCATTTGCGTCACGGCGATCTGTGCCTGGATATCGCCGCGCATGAGCGCCGGCTGACGGCTGTTGGAAAGAATAATGCGTTCCACGTCGGTCTGCGCGGTCCCAGCCGCCACGATCTTGATCGGTGGTATGAGTAGTCCTTCCTGGAACATTTCGGTGGCATCGGCCGAGGTCGAGCCCGCGACTGCGCCGCCCACGTCCGCCTTGTGCGCAATCGAGCCGGCAAACGCGACGATTTCGCCGGCCGCGAACACCGGGGCGACGAAGGCCATGTCCGAAACATGCGGAACGCCGCCCTCGTAGGGGTGATTCGAAACAAAGACGTCGCCATCCTTGATCCGTTCCGTGCCGCCATAGACCTCGAGGATATGGCGCACCAGGTGCCGATAGACCGGTGCGTGGAAAAACATTGGCGGCGCCAAGATCAGACGCCCCTCGCGGTCCAGAATCACGCAGCTGAAATCTCGCGATTCGCGGATGATCGTCGAGTAGCCGGAGCGGTAAAAGTGGTAGTGCATTTCATCGACCAGGCTCGCGACCTTGTTGCGTAGGATCTGGATAGTGATGGCGTCCATGCTCACGCCCTCGTCAGGATCAGGTTGCCATGGCCATCGACCCGCCCGCTCCAGCCTGGCGGAATAAGCGTCGTGGCGTCGAACTGCTCGACAATGGCCGGGGCCGCCACTGTGGCGCTGACATCGAGGCGAGCACGCTCGTAGAGCATCGCCTGCATCGTTGCTCCATTCAGGGTTATTGTGCGCTTCCCCTTCACCGCGGCAGCGTTGCGTGGCGAAGCGGGCGCCGGATGCTCCTGCGGCTCGTATTTCGGTGCGGCAACGCGTACGCGCAGCCGATAGCTCACGACTTCGACCTGGCGCTCGTTGGCGGCGTGGCCGTGGATCTGGGCGTGACGCTCATCGAATCTCTCCCGTACCGCCGTGAGCGACGCGGATGTAAGCCGCTCGTGGAACAGTCCCGCCAGCGGGACGCGCAACT
>Ga0126376_10000220_pt1 | contig 26738 bp, 19 predicted proteins | sample PanSoiMetPlot_15_FD_92760 | JGI IMG/M metagenome (GOLD analysis project Ga0126376, IMG submission 92760) | Tropical forest soil microbial communities from Panama - MetaG Plot_15 | ecosystem: Environmental > Terrestrial > Soil > Tropical forest > Bulk soil | place: Panama | collected 2016-02-17 | reverse complement strand
TCTGGACGGCTCGGTCCGCGACCCGAATGCGTTGCACATGGCCGTGCTCGAGCGCGTTCGCCAACGGGCTCACGAGTTCGATTTGTTGCACTTTCATCTCGATTATTATCCGTTTTCCTTGTTTTCCCGCCAGCCGACACCATTCGTCACCACGCTGCATGGCCGGCTCGACCTGCCGGAGCACCAGATGCTCTTCGCGACTTTTCCCTCGATACCTGTGATCTCGATTTCGGACGCGCAGCGCCGCCCCGTTGCCGGCGCAGGATGGATCCGCACCATTCACCATGGCCTGCCGGAGCGGCTCTTGACGCCACAGCCGGTTACGCCGGCCTACTTTGCCTTTCTCGGTCGGATTTCGCCGGAAAAGGCCGTCGATCAGGCGATCTGGATCGCCAAGCGCTGCGGCGTGCCGCTGAAGATCGCAGCCAAGGTCGACGCGGTCGACCGCGACTATTTCGAATCCGAAATACGCAAGCTGCTCGTGCCCCCTGACGTCGAATACATCGGCGAGATCGGCGACGCAGAAAAGTCGAGCTTTCTCAGCGGCGCCATCGCGCTGCTGGCGCCGACCGCCTGGCCCGAGCCTTTCGGATTGGTGTTCATTGAGGCGATGGCTTGCGGCACGCCGGTGATCGCATTCAACGGAGGTGCCGCCCCGGAAATCGTCGAAAATGGGCTGAGCGGTTTCGTTGTCGAAAGCAGTGATGAGGCAGTTGCCGCCACCGGCCGATTATCTCGCCTCTCTCGCGCCGCCATCCGGCGGCGCTTCGAGGAGCGGTTCACGGCGCGGAGCATGGCGCGCGACTATCTTGCCGTCTATCGCATGCTTATGGATAAAGCGCTATTGCCGGCCGTGGCCTCGGCGAACCGCGCAGCTTGACGAAGTCGGCCGCGGCGTTTTTTAGCCGCGGCGTTTTTTTTAAATGCCGCTTATCGCCTTTAGGACCTTGTGGCCTACGCACCCTGGACCAGCGTTGCAATCAGCCGCAGAAGTTCCTGCTTCTCTGTTCCGTTGCCGGCGGCGATAAGAAAGGCTCCGATCTCGATATCGGCGACTTGACCGCCTGAGGGCAGGTTGGGCTCGTGCCTGACGATTATCCACGGCGAGCGACCACCGATCCCCATTAGGACTTCGGTAGATCTCTCGCGTCCGAAGGGCCATGCGATATTTCTCCATGCTCCCGCTGCGGATGATATATAGGGAGCGGAGCGCGCAGCGCGACAGCGCGCGCCAAGCATGAACCCTGGACGGGCGAAGTGCGCCACTTCCTCGACAGTCACGTAGAGCCCGGCGTCTTTGATCCTGAGGCCGTGGCCATTCTCCTCGCCGCATTCGATGCGGCGTGGCAGTCCATCAAGGCGAGCGGGCCTAGCTTTACGGACAAGCAAAAGGAACTCGTGCGGACAACGCTTGCAACCTACATCATTGAACAGGCCCGGCGCGGCGAGCTTGACCAACGCCGTCTCAGCGAAGGCGCTGTGCGTCACCTGGCTCAGTCAAACCTCAGACCTCCGACGTACGGTTGGCAGGCCGGCGGGTCACATGTTCGCCGGTAGCCTGTTCCTGTCACTCACACATGTCCTAGATGTGGAAAGTAACTCGCTATTAGACCCTCTCGGTCAGAGTCCGCATCGGCTCGGTCCGGCGGGGACAAACCCAACACGCATTCCCGTCGTCCATGGGGACCGCTGGACGGGGCCACCAATCAGTCTCGCCAGAAATCCCTAAGCTGACCGGCCTTGCCAAGAACCAGGCCAAAACACCGACTTGCCCCGCCTATTCGTCCGAATCCGTCACATCGGAAATGTTAAAGGGCTCGCACCTTTTCGCCAGCGTGATCCACGCATCCCGCAAGCGTGCATAATGTTCGCGCTCTTGTGAATCGTCTGCCTCCTGCGCCAGCGCGGCACACCGGGCGGCCGTTTCCCATGCGGTTTGGCTTTTAGATCGCATCTCTTTTGCGCCAGACGTTAGAAACAATCTCGGCAGCTGCGAATTGCCTTGGTCCGGAAGGCCCCTCCTTTCGCGGCGAAGAGCCCTTGGCCCCGCCGAACCCGGCGGGGCCTTTTCGTTGGCGTCAAATGTCCACGACCGTGGGGTCGCCTTTATGCGGCCTCGGATTGTCTTCGGGACGATTCTGTCGCTGCCGCCCGCGTGGCCTTTGCTGTGTCCTGCACCCCCTTTACCATCCTTTGTCCGAGCTCTTTTGTTTGGTCTCCTAGCAACCGAGCTTGTCTACTGACGAACTCGCTCTGCAATTGAATGAGCTCCTGGGGCTCTTTCATACGAACGAGCTTGTGCGCGAAGTCGAACGTATTTGCGAGTGTCTCGTCAGCGAGCGAGATGGAATGTTCGCAAATGGCTGCCGTTTGTTGATCAACCTCGCGGACGGCGCTGCGGGCTACCTTCAGTAGACCCTCGAAAGCGGCTCTGCTCTGATCGAGATTCTGCTCCGCTATGGCGCGAATCCAGTCGGTTGCTTGCTCGGTATTTTGTCGTGCGAAATCCATAGTGTTTCTGGCCATTGCGTCACCTCCTTAAGTGAAGCGCAGTTGAAGTGTACGTATTTGGATGGAGGCCGGAACCTGTGCGCGCAGAAAGACGCGTAACAGATCAATCGCAGCCAGACGCGTAACAGATCAATCGCGCGCTACGCCGGCCTCTGTACGATAACGGACTCTTCCAATTGCGGTTCCGAAAATTGCTCAAATCGTTGGCGCGGAGTTACGACGATGCGGGAAGGTTCCAACGAGCTGAACTGCCCATCACGACGTGATCATTTTTCAATATGTTATCTCGGCGTTCTCACATTCGCTGGCGAGACTGTCGGTAAATTGTCTGTCCCCGTGGACGAAATGTTCCCAATCCTGCGGCCCTGCGGCGACCATGGGGCGGGGAGTTCCTCCGCGACGAGCCGCGCGGCGCATTGCCGCGCTCATCAAGCCTGAGTTCCGGTTCATTCACTTGTAGCTGGAACGGGCGCTGGTGGGTCCACACTCGATTTTGTTCGGCTCATTGCGTGGAGCCGATACAACTCCAACAAAAAACGCCACTGGTTCACTTTCCTCTATTGCAGGGTTTTTTGCCCGAAATTCTAAAATCGCGCATTTCGTGATGGTCATCACATCCTGCTTCCCACGCTTACGTTACCCCACGGCGCGGCGCTTGCGGCGGGATCCACAACGTGGAGTTCGAGAAAATGACGCCGATAGGAACTCCAGAACTCGTTTTGCTGCTCCTCGCGCTCGGCGGGATGACTGCAGCTGCGATCTGGGGCGTGGCCGAGCTAGCGAAGGCGCGAAGATGAACGTGGAGCTGCCGCCAGCCTCGCCGCGGTGACCATTTTGATGGCGAGTTTCTGCGCGCGCCGGCTTGGCAAAGGGGCGGAGCCGGGGCGCTTGGATCACCCCCGCCTTAGTCTGCCAACAAACGCGCGCGTAAAGTGAACAGCCCCGCCCAAACCCATGGCCTAATGCGGTGCTCGCAAACGTTCTATCGCTCAGCGACTTTGGGTCGCGTTCGCCCTCTTTCGCGAGCTGGACGGTCGTCCTGGCAACCACCAGCACGATCGGATCCTTGCGATCCACCAGCCCCAACTGCTTAAGAGCGTCGTCAAACGCGGCGGTGATGCGCGCGATATCCTCAGCGCCAAACACCGCCGCTTCCCCTAAGGGGGCGAATTGGCATAGCAGCAACCCCATCACCCGTCCGCGAATGGATAACCCAACTTCGCCGGCGGCGCGACGAAAAAAAGAGGACCCAGTTCTCCCCAATCCTTGTCCGCTTCGCGTTTGACCGCGGGCGCCGCCTGAGTCTTGGACTTGATCCAATGCCGCGAGCGGCTGGAGACGCAGCGAGCCTGACTTGGATCGCAGCAGCCCCAATTCTTCGGCCTTACGCTTGACGTCCTCGCTGTGCCGGGCCGGGAGAGGAAACCCCCTGCGTCCTCAACAGGCTGTCCCCGCTCAGGCGCCCTTCACCAGCACATCTCGCAGCACAACGGCATCGTTGTGCGCCTCGTCATGCGCGGCGAAGACGAGCGTGATCGGCCCTTGCCGCGCCAGCGCGCGCAGGCGCTCGAGCGCGTCGGGATGCTCGCGCAGCTCTTTCAGATACCGGCGCCGGAATTCCTGCCAGCGCGCCGGATCGTGGCCGAACCATTTCCGCAATGCGCTGCTCGGCGCGACATCCTTCATCCACTCCTCGATTGCGGCGTCCGCCTTCTTGACGCCGCGCGGCCACAACCGGTCGACCAATATGCGCGTGCCGTCGCTCGCGGCCGGCGCCTCATAGGCGCGCTTCAGCTTGATTTTGGCGGCGCGCACTTTTTTGCTCATGAGCGACAGCTGCGGAAAAGATCTGCTATCCGCCCTTCCCGACTCCATGTGTTGCGGCCCGCGGCCGATTTCCAGCCTCGCAGGTCGCAAGAAACGCAGCGCATCGCGCCATCGCATATCGCACCGTGTGCCCGCGACAGCGGCTTGTAGCCTGGGTTGACGCCCGCGAACACGGGCGGAAACCCAGGGGCGGTGCGGCCGCTCCGTTTAGGCCTAAATGGCGGCGCGCTGACAAGAAAAATCACGAACAGTGATCTGGTTCATATTCGGCTGACGAGACCGTTTATTTAATTCGATTCAGTCCCACTCTGTCTGCGCAGATCAACGGTCCGGAGGAGCGTCCAAAATGTCGGGCTCGGATCGGTATTCATATCGCAGGATGGGAAGCAAGGTCATCCACCTTGCATGTCTTGTGTTGCTCAGTTTCTTCGCCTGCTTCGCGGTCAAAGCGGATGAACCCCCAGCCTGGTCTACACCGGATGCCGTCGTCCAGCAGATCGCAAAGTGCCTGCACGACGGCAAAGAAGTCGTGATGGGGGTCAAGCCCGAAGACCGATGCGTCGAGCGGTCCGCCGGCGCCTCCATTGCACGGGCCGCAGGGATGCCATTCGAGACCGACATTGCTGCCGTGTCCCGCGATCAGAATGATCCACGCGCGCTGTCTGGAGACGTGATCAGGCGGCTCGTCCGTCAAGCCGATTAGCCCATTGCGCCATCAGGCATCAGGATCATCGGCGCCGTATTCTGCGGGGACGTTGACCTGGTCGGCCTCAAGTTGAGTTACTCCCTAGTCTTGGACTACTCGGGGTTCAACAAACGCGTTTTCGGCCGCAACGTCAGGATACACGGAGATCTGAGCGTCGAATCCAGTGTCGTCCGTGGGGCATTCGTGCTTACGCGGTCCCGTGTGGATGGCTCTGTTTATCTGAGCGACGGATTTATGTTTCGGTCCGTCGCATTCGATACGCAAATTGACGGATCTTGGCACCAGGTCAACAGCATCACGCTGAAAGAGGCTGACTTTCACGGCCTCAAGGTATCGACCGACTTCGACTTGTCCAGCTCCGCGCTTACCAAGCTGCTGATCACGTCGAGCGAAATCAAGGGCGGCTTGTATCTCACGGGCAGCGAAGCGAGATGCGCCTATCAGATCAAGGCCAATGACATTCGCTCGGCTGCAATGGAGAAAACCGGGTTCGGCTCTTTGGTTTCGCTCGACGGCGCAGCCGTAAGCGACGAGACGAAACGGCCTGTCATCTACGCCTGGTGGAAACGGCTATTGAGCCCGGTCCAGGATGCCGGCCAGGACGTAGCCAAAAAGTACGCGCCGGTCTCGGCGAGGCTGAGCAGCCCGAGTGTAAGCGATCTGGTGCAAGCAGAGATCCACCGTGTTGCCGCAGCCGAGTCGAAGGATGCTCTCCCGGGCTGCGATGACATGGCCGCGTCGAAGAACGCCGAATTCCAGTTTTTCGACAACCAGGTGCAAAGCCTCTGTTTGCGCTCGTTCGGATGGCTTGCCCCTGCTCCCGGGACTGCTGACCCAACCAGCATATTGGCCTTGCATGGAACGAAGGTCGCGAACAACCTAATCATCGATGTGGGCGATTCGGAGCAAAAGAAAAGCCTGTCGGACCCGGAGTCCGGGAAACGGAAGGAGCTGGCGAAAACGCGACGATTCGAAGCGCTCAGCGTCTCGATGGACACGCTTATCTTCAATTTTTTAGCCGATGAAACGCAGGATTATGTGACATACCTCGACGGTTTTAAGTTCAATCAGGTCCGTGACGGCGCGTTGGATTGCGAGTATCAGCAGCCAAAACCTGAAGAGACCGGTCTTGCAGCCATAGACAAGAATGGAGCAGCCAAGCGCAGAAGGATCAAAACCGGGGTCGCGGTGCCGGACGTCAAAAATGTCGAGCATTGGCTGCAAAGAAATGGAGCATCGTCGTCGCAGCCGTACACGGCATTCGTAGATGCGCTCGACAAGGCCGGCGGCGACGCCGTGCACCTCCGGATCGCGCAGAAGAGCCGCGACGTATGTGAAAACACGATCCCATGGCTCGGATGGACCATTAAGTGGTTCTGCAACAAGCGAATACGCTCTCAGGCAGCCCTAGAAGCTTACGAAGACCCCTCAGATCGAAGACCTAGAAGTGCCGTGGCCGAACGCGCGAGCGCAGTAGTTCGCGGCGGGACTGACATCCTCGTCCTCGTCTATCAGTGGGTCCTGTGGGGGCTGGCAGATCATGGCTTCCGCCCAAGCAAGGCGTTGCTGGCGACGCTGCTTGTACTCGGCGCGTTCTGGCTGTCGTTCTGGTTCAAGCTGCGGATTGTCGGCTTTGAGCCAATACCAAAAGAAAAATCGAAACAGCATCTAGGAGAAAAGCAATCAGTGGCCGGTCCGGATATCTGGCCCATTGGGCCACTGTTCCTGTTTGACCGTTTGGTCCCGGTATACAGGATCAGAGACGAGCACTATTCGATCGCGAGATACTTTAGAGGGGCGCGCCCCGATGAGATTCCTGAGCATCGCAACCCCGGGAAACCGCCGTACCGGATGGCATTTTTTCGAAAGAATTACTTTGTCTGCCCCGTTGGAGAGGAAGAAAAAGCGCGAGCGGAGAAATGGCTCGTGGTTTTGCGTGTTATCGGGGCAGTGCTTAGCGTGTTCCTGTTGGCGGCGATAAACGCGTTGACCCGCGGTTGAGTCATTGAGCATTGAGCACGGTGCGACAAAGCGGCGGCAGATCGTCCACGGTGAGCGGCGCCTTCGGCGGCGAATCCGGACCGCTCGGCTGATCAGCTGAGCTGAGCCAATCCTCGAGCTCCCTTCCGCACCCATCCTCGCTGAGCGGCGGCTCTTGCGGTGTACACTCGACGCTGCCGGAAGGGGCAGGTGATGCGCACGTGAAAATGATAATCGTGCTCCCACCAGGGCCGCATTTTTGCAAGCCACGCGCGATCTCCCTCGGTTGTCTCGCAGAGTGCCTTCTTGATTGCCGCATTCACAAAGATGCGTTCCACCCTGGGCTCTTCCGCCGTCACCTTGAGCAGATCCGTATGCCGGTGCGTCCAGATTTTGGGATTAACGTTGCGGCGGCCCGCGGCGACGACGACGGTGGACATCATCTCCTCGCGCTCCAGAGGAGTGAGCACGCGGCGAGGCATTGGCCGGAACCAGATATCGACATCGAGCCCAATCTGATGGCTTGCATGCCCGGTCAGCATCGGGCCGCCCCGCGGCTGTGCGATGTCGCCGACGAGCAATCCTGGCCAGCCGATGTCGGAGGCCTTGCGCGAATGGTTTGCAGTGAGGAAATGAGATCAGGATTGCCCCAATAGCGGTTCCGCGAAACCCGCATTACCTGCCAATGCGGGCCGTCGATTGGCAGCGGCACGGCTCCAGCGAGACAGCCGTTGGAATAGAATCCAATTGCGGCCGGCTTCAATGCTGCCGGCGTGAGTTTGCGGGCAAAGAATTCCTTTGCGGGCGTCGACGGATTCTCCGGGTCCTGGATTGCAGGCAGCGGCTGCGGGTGCAGCTTGCCTTTCTCCTGTGCTGCAGCGGTGCAAATGCCGAGCATTGCCAGGAGAAATGGCCAGCACAGCCAATTCATCGCGATCTGCATTGAGATACCGGCTCTCCGCGCTTCGCGCAGCCGATTACCGGCACGACAGCCAACTGAGCGCGCCGCGACCGGCCACGGTACTACAGCGCTGCCGAGTAGCCGGGGCATTCCTGCTTGCTATGCTATGCCGTTGAGTACAGCAAGAACGACAACGACGCAGATCCCGTAGGCGGTAAGCGCGGGCATTTGACAATCCCTCTTTCTCGTCGCTCCGCCCGCACGGTTCGATCATAGATGCATTTTCAAACTGAGGCACTACCGTACGCTGCTTCCGACAGATTGCCCGGGGACGACATCGCGCGCCGGAAAAATTCAAACTGAGGCACGACAGACCGTCCTAACCAGTGGGCAGGCCGGCGGGTCACATGTTCGCCGGTAGCCTGTTCCTGTCGCTCACACATGTCCTAGATGTGGAAGTAACTCGCTATTTAGACCCTCTCAGTCAGCGTCCGCACCGGCTCGGTCCGGCGGGGACAAACCCAACACGCATTCCCGTGGTCCATGGGGACTGCTGGACCGGGCCACCAATCAGTCTCGCCGGAAGCACAGGCCCAAACTTGCAGCCGCCGCCGAGGCTGCCGAAGGCATCGACATCGCGCGCTTCGAGGATTTGCAACTTCACCGAGAGCGATTGTGTCTCTGCGGCGGGAGTGCATTTCAGTATGGTCCCTCGTAAAGCCTCGGGGAAGCGGGACGGGTTACTTACTTCGGAGGCAAGACCGCGATCGCCTCGATCTCAAACACTGCGCCCGGCCGCGCGAGTTGCGGCACGCCAATAGTGGTGCTGGCTGGGGGTGCCGCCGTGTTCACATACTTGTCCCGCACCTCACGGTAGGTGCCGATGTCGACAATATAGTTGTTGAGCTTGACGACGTTCCCAAAACTCGCGCCGACGGAAGTCAGCGCAGCTTTCACATTCTCGAGCGCGATTTCGATCTGTTCGCGTGCATTGGCCCCCATTTTGCCTGCCTTGTCGATGCCGAGCTGGCCAGCGAAATAGACAGTGCGGCCGGGTCCGGTCACTTCCACCACATGGCTGTAGCCAGGCGGCTTCGGCAGGGCGTCGGGGCTCGAGAAGCGGATGTTGTCTGGCATGTTTCAACTCCTGTCGGTTGACTGCGTGTAGGCAGGAAGGAACAAACTGGATGGCTCGCAGCTGCGACCAAAAGTCGATGCTCGAAAAAACGGCAGCACATAGACTAGGCTTGGTCAGTGCAGAATGAAAGAAATCCGCAATGATGAAGATCCTATTGTTGCAGGGCGCCAATCTCACATTTCTCGGACGGCGTGAGCCGGAGCTATATGGCTCGACAACGCCAGCCGAACTCGAAGCTATGCTGCGGCGCCACACTCACGAGCACGCCTACCAACTGGAAATATTCTACACCAACGTCGAGGGTGAAGCGATTAATCGCATCTACCAGGCTGTCGACGAAGGCTTCGACGGCCTGGTCATGAATCCGGCGGGCTTTACCTACGCGGGCTTTGCCTTGAAGGATTGCATCAAGGGAGCGGGGTTGCCATACGTGGAAGTGCACATCACTAGTATTGCCAAGCGTAACATCCACTGTGTCTTGTCCGACGTGGCCGAAGGAATGATTACCGGCTTCGGGATTCACTCATACATTCTGGGTCTCGACGCGATGCTCGAAATCCTAAAAAAGAGAACAATGGGACGCTGATAGGACGGTACTTGGATCGCAGCAGCCCCAATTCTTCGGCCTTGCGCTTGACAGAGGAAACCCGCTACGTCCTCAACAGGTCGTCCCCGCTCAGGCGCCCTTTACCAGCACATCTCGCAGCACAACGGCATCGTTGTGCGCCTCGTCATGCGCGGCGAAGACGAGCGTGATCGGCCCTTGCCGCGCCAGCGCGCGCAGCCGCTCGAGCGCGTCGGGATGCTCGCGCAGCTCCTTCAGATACCGGCGCCGGAATTCCTGCCAGCGCGCCGGATCGTGGCCGAACCATTTTCGCAATGCGCTGCTCGGCGACCTCCTTCATCCACTCGTCGATCGCGACGTCCGCCTTCTTGACGCCGCGCGGCCACAGCCGGTCGACCAATATGCGCGTGCCGTCGCTCGCCGCCGGCGCCGCATAGGCGCGCTTGAGCTTGACGTTGCCGGATCGCACTTTTTTGCTCACGAGCGGCCGCTCCCAAAAAGAGCCGCCAAAACGTTCGCTGGATGTTTCAGCCAGGGGACGGCTGCGCCCCGCACCGTCAGGCAATTCGCGATCCGGTTCGACAGTGGCCACACTTAGGCCGCACTGATCCGTGATGAGGAGGACGCTTTCTTGCTGATGGTCTGACTCAGCCCCGCTGGCCAGGAACCTGGCCGGGCTCTTTTACCGAAACTGCCGTCGGACTGACTGGGTTAGAGGTCTGTATCAGTAGCGTTCTGTAGGGTCGAACCCCGCCTAGGCATCATCCAGCCCCCTAGGCGGGGTTATCCGTAGTGGCACTCGGCCGAGATTCAGGTTAGACTGTTAAAGTCAACCTCCTTCTAGGTCCTGCTACTTGAGCCCCGCTCCGGCGGGGCTTTCTCGTGGCGGCCTCAGTTGGCGGCCTCGTTATAAACACTATTCCTAGCGCTGAATTGCCAAAGCAAGAATGTTAAGTCCTATCGCCACAGCGAGCGTGATCGCGGCAAGGGCAAGCCACATCTCTCCTCCGTTCCGCGCCTATAAGTTAGCGCGCGCTTGCTATTGTCGGTCCCGATATTTAGGTGCCCGCAGCGATCCCCTCAAGGCCCGGTTCTTCTTTCGATTTCAAAATGATCCTCGCCCCCTGGCGCATCTCCAGATGTGCATCCGGATAGACGAACAGCGCGGCGAGCAAGGGAAACGGAGGCCAACTGACCAGATCGAAACAGAGTGGAGGCTGAGAGACATCAATTTAATGAGCGACCCGATCGACATCGGCAGAGGAAGGCCCCGGGAGAAGAGTGGATCTCGACCGGGGCCCTAGCGTTCCCTGGGGATCTGGGGGATCGTTGGGGAACACCGTTCACATTATAAGCGTCGTGCTCTACCCATAGCAAAGGGGCGCAGAACGGCGATACTGCGCCCCTTTTCCGCTTCCTCCCCCACCCCCGGGATCAGCAATAAGGAGAATGAAATTGCGGCTGGGCGAGGGCGCGAGGTTGCTTAGGTCGTCTAATTTTTGGAAGCCGAAGACGAGGCCGCCGCTGGCGAAATCTCCCTGCCTGATGTGAAGGCGGACTGATCGCCAAAAGGCCACTCGGGCGCTTAAGCCGAGTGGCCTTTGAGACGAACTGCCGGACTGATCCGGTTCCGCTCGTCGCGACACTAACGAACAAGGATGCGTCTTGGTTTCTTGGATCAGGCAGCGTCGTCGCCTAGGATAAAGTTCAGCGCGTCGGGCCGAGATGGCCCGATCGGCAGACGAAGGCCCCGAGGGAGAGACCGGGCGGCAACGTCACCGGCCTGTCGATCGTTCGCGATCTCGGACTTCTGATGGGAGTCGAGCGCCTGCGGATTTTGCAGTTCGTGCGGGAAGATCTCCTGCCCAAGCGCGGCCAGCTTGGCCCGCACCGCCGGGTCGGCGAGGGCCTCCACGACTACGGCGTTGAGACCGAGGAGCCGAGCGAAGAGGGAGAGGAGGCGCGCGAGCCGACCTCATCCGAATGCCGTAGTTTCAATGATGTCGACGCCGCGGATGCGGTCAACGAGATAGATCAGTCCGCGATCGTCGATGGTCACGTCGTTGGAGGACACGCGGTCTGCGCGGTCAGTCGGATCCGGCAAAAAATGTCCGACCTCCCTGGGCACGAACGGATCCGCGATGTCGACAAGACGCAGGCCCTGCGCAAACCAGGCAAACGGGATCACTGTGCCGCGCAAACGCTCCGATGGCTGATGGCACCCGCTCATCGGCGGCTGTGGGCTGCCGTCGAGATCGAGTCCGGGCACCTGAAAGGTCGCAATCGGCACCGGCTGCCGCTCGACGGTGATGTCGTAAATCCTGCTGAAGGAGGGAGCCGACGGCCGCAGCTTCGCCACGTCCTCGTCCGCCACCACCATGATGTTACGTCCCTTCAGCGGCTGCGGAATTGGCAAACAGGTGTGCGTCGGGTGCGGAAAAGCCGGGCTGGTGTTGGTATGCGAGACAACCTTCGGTCGCGACATGTCGGAAATGTCAAGGATGAAGAGGCCATGGTGCCAGTAGCTGACATAGAGACGATCGCCCATGCGGAGCGGATGGTGGCAACGCGGCGCCGCCCCATCTTGCCATGGATAAGGCTCGCCGCCGGCCTTCCACTGGCCCGGGATCCACCACCGCCCCACCTCGACCGGCTTGGCCGGATCGGCGAGGTCGAGGATCATCATGATGTTGCCCACGTAGCCTTCCGCCGTCGGCGAGATGTAGGCATAGCGGCCATCGAAATCATAGCGGTGCACGCCGCGACCGGTCGTTCGCCATTTGATGATCGGTTTCGGATTGCTCGGCTGCGATACGTCATAAATGCCGAGCCCGCCGCCGAAGTCGGCCGCACCGCCTTGGCCGATCTTCTCGTGATTGACCAGCATGATCCCGTCCGACACTCGCACCTTGTGCGAATGCCAGCCTTCCGGGATATTGATGGTTGCCAGCTGGCGGGGATGGCGCGGATCGGAAACGTCGACGACGGTCGTTCCGTGCGGCGCCGCCATGTGCGCGATGTAGAGCGTCGTGCCGTCAATCCAAACCTGACCGCCGCCCGGGCAGTCCAAATGCGACACGAGGCTGGTGTTGGACTGGCTCGGCACTGCCAACTCGAATAGGTTACTCCCCCACCTTGCCGCAGGCGCAGCCGGGGTGCAAATCTTTGGCCGCGTCGATGCTCACACCAACTTGACGATGTCCCCTGTGGCGTCGCGACCCCATTTCTTGAACAGGTGGAAGGATTTCAACGCGGGCTCGTCGCTCGCGACGAACAGGATCGCCGGTCGTTTCTCGTCGCCGTTGATGTGCTCGAACCAAGAACCGCCGGGCACCGCGAGATTATCGAATTTTTCCCAATCGAAACGCTTGCCGTCGATGACCGAATGTCCCTTGCCCTCGAACGGAGCGACCAGCAGGCTCGCAGTCTGCCGGACCGGACGAGTTTTCTCGCCAGGGCGCAGCACCTGCGCGAAGAAAGTCATGGTCTTGAATACCGGCCCGCCGCTCAGCGGGTCGGTGTATTCGATCGACAGCGCCTCGTAGGGATCGCCATCCCACTCGATGAAGCGCTCGATCAGCTCCTGCATTGCTTCCCAACGGTAGACGTACATCGGCGAGGAAAATCCGGCGCCGCGGTGGTGCTGCAGGAAGCGGGGCTTGAGGCCGCCATGGTCATAGGCCCGCGCCGAATAGTCGGTCGGCACGGTGGCGGTCTGCTGCTTCTTCTTGACCGGCTTGCCGTCGATCATCTCCGTGTAATCGTGCTCGAAATAGACGGCGTTGAGCGTCTCAACCAGCGGCAAGTCCAGGACGGAGAGATTGATTGCTGGCTCGTTGCCGACGTTGCCGTGGTTGTGCCAGGTGTCGACCGGCGTGAGCACCATGTCGCCCGGACCGAAGGTGATGTCCTCGCCGCCGACGCCGGTGAAATTGCCCTTGCCCGTCAGGCCGAAGCGAATGGCGTTGGGCGAGTGGCGGTGCGGCGGCATCACCTCATTGGCGTCATTGAGCCGGTACGCAGTATACATCGTGCTCACTGTCGCGCGCCGCGGCGACAGGCCGGGATTGACCAGGATGAGCGAACGGCGCTCCGAGTCGTCCATCGTGACCAGTTCGGCCGCCCGAAAGAGGATCGGTTCGATATCGTTCTTGTAGCTCCACCGATGGGGTACGGCCTTTTGCGTGCCCATCAACTGCTTGATTTCATCATGCGCGACCTCGGTCGAGGTCGCCCAGAAGGGGAACATGCTCTTTGCGGAAATATCGCTGTAGAGTGCTTCGAGAGCTGCCTCGCGGTTCGGAAGACGACGCGCAGCAGTCGATGATTTGCTCATGTGGTCGCTCCCTCGAAGGTCCGGGCTGACACGTTGCGCAAGCGTAACATAGGCAGCAGCGGCGCACCACTGCAGCTATTTCAAGGGCACCAGTATCAGCGTTGCGAGCTGTTCTTTCGACAACGGCGCGGCGATGTACTTAAAGCTCACCGCGTCTGCCATCGCCAGATCGAGACCCTCGATCCGGTCGGGCAAGACGTTATTTTTCGGGTAATAGTCTTCCGGCGCCAATCTTGCGATCGCTTCCGGAATGCGGGCCCAATCCGCAAAAGCGGATACCGCAGCCTTATCCGCATACATCCAATCGACCACCTCGCGGTAGGCCTGCAGATAACGCACGAAGACGGCCCTACGCGACTCGATGGCGTGGGCATTCACCGTCATGAAGCGCGCGGTCTGATTTCGCAATTCGGGAACGTCGCTGGCCCGCATGATCTGCCTGATCTTTCCGTCCCTCAAGAGATCGACCGCGAACGGCGGTGACGTCCAACCGACGTCGATCTGGCCGCTCATGACCTGGGTGAGGGTGGAAGCCGGGCTACCAGTAGCTACGGGCTTGTAGGTGACACCGAACACTTTCTGAAAAGCGTGCACAGCGGCATAAGTGGATGATCCGGCTGTGGAGTAGGCCACACTCTTGCCTGCGAGATCCTTCTTGTCCTTGACGGGTGAGTCCGCTTTCACGTACCAGGTGAGGTCATTCGCGCCCGTGTGCGTGGCCGCGATCACACGAATCGGCGCGCCCTTGGCAAAGGCTCCGAACGTATTGAATGTGCCGACCCCAGTGCCGATATCGGCGCTGCCGGAGATCACGGCCTGCTGGGTTTCGCCGGCGCCCTGGGTATAGAAAACCTCCAGCACGAGCCCCTGCTTCTTGAAGAAGCCGGCATTTTGCCCCAGCTCCGAAAAAGAATTCTCCCACGTCCCTGCCAGTCCCCCGGCAATGCGCAATTTGTCCTGCGCGACAGCGGCGCAATTCAAGCCGACAAAAAGCGCGAACGCCGGCATTGCGAGCCTGAGACTAAGCTTGATCATGTCCCGTCCTCCAGGCCACTACGCGATGCAATTCGATCAACTGATCAACGAACCGAATTCATGATCCGTCGTTCGAAGCTCCGAGTGGCGCCGTTGCCCATATCATACCATTTTGCTCATGGCTAAGTTCTCGCCTGTCTGCGGTGGTCCAGATGGCCGGTCGTGGATCAACACAGCTATGTCGGCAACAACGGCGGCTCTTGGCGAATCATGTCCGCGGCCTTCTCCGCAATCATGATGACCGGCGCGTTGATGTTGCCCCCGACCAGGTCGGGAAAAACCGACGCGTCGACCACGCGCAAGCCGTCCACCCCGATCACGCGCAACTTGGAATCCACCACGGCTATCCTGTCGGAAACGGCGCCCATCCGACACGTCCCCGCCGGATGATGCGCGGTCACCCCGGTCTTGCGCGTGTATGTCTCAAGCTGCGCGTCGGTGGTGACATCGGCCCCCGGGTCGATTTCCGCGGCGATGAACGGCGCGAGCTCACGGCGGCGGGCCAGATCGCGGAAGATGGCGATGCCGTTACGGAGTTTCTTCCAGTCGTTCGCTGTCGAGAGCAAGGCTTGGAAAATGCGCGGATGCGCGAGCGGATCGGCGGATGCAAGCGTGACCTCGCCGCGGCTTTCGGGCCGTAGCAGCACAATACGGCAGGCAAAACTGTCGGCAAACGGCTGCTTGAACGGCGGCAGATAGGGCGATGCCAGCAACGAGCCGGAAATGAAGAGAAGCTGGATGTCAGGGATCGGTTCGCTCTCCTCGCTCTTCACGAAAGCCGTGATCCCGCCGGGAAGATCGGTGGCAAAACCCCGACCAAACACGAAGCCGTTGATCAACCCAAGCGCCATCCGGTCGAGGCGCATGTTTCGCAACAGCGGGCTGTCATCGCACCGGCCATAGATCAGCAAGGCGGCCGCATGGTCCTGCAGGCTTTTGCCGACGCCGGGAAGATCCACTCTTGCCGGAATGCCGCACGCGCGCAGTGCGTCTGCGTCGCCGATGCCGGACAGCATCAGGAGCTGTGGGGAATTGATCGAGCCGCCGCACAGAATGACCTCGCGGCTCGCCTCGACCAGATGTTTCTCGCCATCCTTGAGGTATTCGACGCCGACAGCGCGCGATCCCGCAAGCACGACGCGGGTGACATGTGCGTTGATCGTCACGCCGAGATTGTCGCGGCTCAGAACCGGGTGCAGATAGGCAGTGGCCGCGCTTTCGCGCCGGCCATTGCGTATGGTCATCTGCATGCGCGCGAAGCCATCCTGTCGCGCGCCGTTGTAATCATCGTTGAAAGCGTACCCAGCCGCCTGCGCAGCCTCCAAATAGGCATCGACGAGCGGGTCTTGATAGCGCGACCTGCGCGTGGCGAGGGGACCACTTCCACCGCGGTAATTGTTGTCGCCGCCGCCTTCCCAGCTTTCCTGCTTGCGGAAGTAGGGAAGCACGTTTGCATAGGACCAATTGGGCAGCGACCGCGACGCCCAACGATCGTAATCGGCCCGATTGCCGCGCACATAGGCCATGGCGTTGATCGACGACGAGCCGCCCACGACCTTGCCGCGCGCGACTTCGATGCGGCGACCCGCCATAGTGTCCTGCGGCTCGCTGTCGTAGCCCCAGTCGTAGATGCGCTGGAGCAGCACCTTGCCCCAGCCAAGCGGAAGCTTGAGGAACGGGTGCCGGTCCCAACCGCCCGCCTCCAGGACGAGAACGCGCACGCCGTCATCCTCTGTCAGCCGGTTGGCCAGCGTGCATCCCGCAGAACCCGCTCCGACAATGACGTAATCGTAGGCCTTCGGGATCTTCGCCATGTCGCAAGATAGGGAGTCTCATCTCGCCGCGCGGACTTTCCCGCAGTCGCCATCCTTGCAACCCGCACACGGTCTGGCAACGCTGCAATTCGCGTGTGCAAATGCAAGATCAGGCTTGAACATGGCCGTCTTCAAGTTTCAAACTTCAACCACATCGAGTTCTCGGCCCGCGCACCAACCATGCCTGACGATTTGCACATCCCCGCGCCGCCCGCAATCGCGCTTCACCTCGCGCGGATTGCAGTCTTTGCGGCGCGCGCGCTGCTCGGCACACTTCTTGTCGGCATGATGCTGCTCAACGTTGCGAATGCGGTTTGCCGCTATCTGTTCGGCGTGGTGCTCATCGGCGCCGATGAGCTCCTGGTCTTCGCCATGATCTGGATAGTGATGATCGGCATGATCCTAGTGACGATCGACCGCCGCCACATTACGCTCGATTTTCTTGCGAACCGGCTGGCGCCACGCCCGCGCATCGCGCTCACCATGTTTCATCACCTCATTATCGCGATCGGCGGAACCTATGCGGCCGTTCAGTGCCTGGAGTTCACGCGGCGCGTAGCGACCATCGGACAAACCAGCATGGCGATCGGCTTTCCCATGTTGTTCGCGCATTCGGCGCTGGTTGTGGGTTTGCGGGGACGGCGCTAGTAGCGGCCGTGCTCCTCGTCAGCGGCGGCACGGAGCTCTTCACCTCAGACCGCGCCACGAAGACCAAGCTGCCATGATCTGGACGCTGGCAGTTCTGCCAATGGCGCTGCTGCTGCTAGGCACACCTATTTTCGGAATCTTTCTGATCGGGGCGGTCGCGACATTCATGTTGTTTCTGTCGGTGCCCCCGGTCGCGCTCCACCAGATCACGTTCGGAGCCATGGAGAACTACGCGTTGCTTGCCGTTCCGTTCTTCATTTTTGCCGGCGAGTTGATGAGCGGTTCCGGCATCGCGCGACGCCTGATCGTCTGGGTTCTGGCGCTGATCAGCCGCATACCGGGCAGCCTCGGGGTTGCGACCGTCGGCGCCTGCACGCTGATCGGTGCGATTTCCGGCGCGAGCACCGCCACCGTGGCGGTGGTCGGGAAAACGCTCTATCCGGGCCTGATCCGCGAGGGCTACGGCGTGCGGTTCGCCTCAGGCCTGCTCAGCTCCTCGGGTTCAATCGACATCATGATCCCGCCGAGCATAGCCATGATCCTGTTCGGCATGGCGGCGGAGCAATCGATCGCAAAGCTGTTCGCGGCCGGCGTGCTGCCGGGATTGCTGATCGCCTGCATGATGTCGGGCTATGTCGTGATCATGGCTCTGCGGATGCGGATTCTGACGCGCGGAGAATTCGATTTTGCGCGGCTTCGGGCAGCCACGTGGGACGCGGGGCCCGCCCTGCTGATGCCGATCTTCGTGCTCGCCGGGATTTATCTGGGCTGGTTTTCTCCGACCGAGGCGGGAGGCTTCGCCTGCCTCTACGCGATCCTGGTGGGGCGCTATGTTTACCGCGAGATGAGCTGGAAAGGCGTGCTCGATGCCGCCACGCAGGCAGCCTTCATCACCGCGCAAATCCTGATCATCGTCGCGACTGCCGCGCTGTTCTCCTGGATCCTGACCGTCAACGGGGTGCCGCAAGCCATTACTGGAGGGCTGACGGGGCTCAACCTGCCACCCTGGGCCTTCCTCATGGCAGTGAATGTCATTCTCCTGATCGTGGGGTGCTTTCTCGATCCGACCTCGGCGATCATCGTGCTCACGCCACTATTCATGCCACTGGTCAAGGCCCTTGGCATCGACCCGATCCACTTTGGGATCGTCATGACGGCGAATATCGCGATCGGCATGTTCACGCCGCCGTTCGGGTTGAACATCTTTGTCGCACAATCAGTGCTGGGCGTGCCGCTCGACACTATCTATCGCGGTGTGCTTCCATTCGCCGTCGTGCAGATCGCCGCGCTGTTGATCATTACCTACTGGCCCGGACTTTCGCTGTATCTCGCCACCGCGCTCTGAAGCTTCAGGAAACCCCCATGCCCATCAACCGATTGCTGCAAGCCACGCTCGCAGCCCTTGCCGTCACGGTTCTCGCGTCAGCGCAGCCGGTGGCGGCCCAGACCGTCATGAAGCTTGCCAATGCCACCATCAACGACGTGCAGCATGAGTGGCAAAAGCTGTTCGCCGCCGACCTGCAGAAACGCGTCGGCGACAAGGTCAAGACCGAAATCTATCCGGCGAGCCAGCTCGGCGCAATTCCGCGCATGGTGGACTCGGCACGATCGAGTCCTTCATCACCCCTACGGCCTTCATGACGCCTACCGATCCGCGCTTCCAGATTTTCGACGTGCCCGGCCTGTTCGCCTCGCCGGAGCACGTTCACGCGGTCATCCATGAGCCCGCCTATCGCGATCACATGGAGACGATGTTTCTCAATCGCGGCCTTCGCATCATCGGCGCCATCTACAACAGCCCGACCGTGGTGCTGACCAAGCAGCCCGCGCCCAGGCTTGAGGCGTTGAAGGGCATGAAGGTGCGCACATTTGCGTCGCCCTTGCAGATCGAGCCGATGAAGGCGATCGGTGCAATCCCGGTTCCCCTCGCCCTCACCGAAGTCATTCCGCAGCTGCAGTCCGGTGGGCTCGACGGGATGCTTGCCGGGATGCCGATCCTCACCGCGTTTAAATATTACGACGTGGCGAAATTCGTGACCGACCTCAACTTCGCGCAGATCGTCAGCGTAAATGTGATCAATGAAGCATGGTTCCAGAAACAGCCCAGGGACGTACAGGAGGCGGTTCGGGCTGCCGGCCGAGCCGCCGAACAGCTGGCATTCCCGTGGGGCGTCAATAACGTCCAAAAGACAAACGACCTTTGGCTTACCAACAAAGGCGAAATTCTCAAGCTGCCGCCCCAGGAGCAGGCTTCGATGATGCAGACCTTCGTTTCGCTCGGTACCAATATCGTGGCGCAAAATCCCGTCGTGAAGGCCGAGATGGAGAAGCTTCAGGAGCTTGTCGACGCCAAGCGGCCCAAGTGACTGCATCCTCCCGCTAGGAACAGCGCGAGTTCGATTGGCCTCGTCTGATCTTCTATCCCGTGTCGGTTCTAGGCGGCGGCAATTCGGGAGCGCGCTGCCACGATCGTCGCTCTTCAGTGTGGGCGAGCTCGCCCACAACGAGTGCGCTGTTGAGGGTCTCGAACTTCGTGCCGTCCGTTGTGGAGCAGTTTGCGGTGCAAGACGACCATTCTTCGGATATCTCTCATTATGCGTCTCGCTCGCCCAGCGCGAATCCGGTTTGCCGGGCAGAGACCGCCGTACCACCAAAATGCGCGAACGAGACGCGCGCGCGGCGCTTGCGGCAAGTACCGCACAAATTCGTCTCTGCGTGAAAACTGTCGTTGCCCAATTGGCGCAAAGGCCCGGAACTAGCGGAAGAAATTGCAAAGCAGAAAAGCCAAAAACACGAGACAGATCAGATACTCAGTTCGTGGCGGAGAGAGTAGGATTCAAACCACGAATCTACCTCGCCGTACCCATTTGAAAACTCGAAGTAATTCAGCAAGTTAGGTAACAGAGATTCCCGGAACGGCACAAGTTTTTGCGCCAACTTCCGTTAGCTATATTCGGCCTTGTGCTCCGGGCGTGGGATCGCTCAGATAATCCTTGAGACCGCGGTTCGCTGATCTCCGCTCGTCGAGCGCGCTGACGGTGCGCCTCGCGACCTGATCATCGGACTTGCCGCCCGGCAGAAGTTGCTTGCGGTTTATTATCGCAACAACTTCATCTCCGTCGCATGACCGGTAGCGGATCGGCGGCCTAATTGGGCGGCCAAAGACTTGGCCGAAGGCGGCTATGCCCTAAATCCGCCGCTCTGAGCGCCTTAGCTCGTCGCGTTTGGTACCCTTGTTCTCAGTACTCAAGCCCCGCTCCCGCGGGGCTTTTATTTTAGGCTTAGCAAGCAATAGCCCGCCGGCTTGGCCCGGCGGGCTATTTCAATGAGAAGCGTCCCGGATCAGAATTCGGCCGGAAGGTAGCCGTTGATTTCGAGTCCGAGGCAGATTTCCACGAGTGTGGGAGTTGTCCAGTACATTCGTGTCTCCCTACCGTTCATAATGGCCAGCGTCTGATGGCATGCGGCTTTGTACCCTGCCTCGTCTTGGCCCATGGCTTGCCTCTCACGATGCAACTGACTGGTCTTTCAAATCGGGCAGGGCCGGCACGTCGGGGCTCTTTTTGAACTGCGTCAGGCTTTCGGCGATGATCTTGGTCGACTGCAAGGCCGCTCTGGTCAAAGTTGAATATTGGACTATCTCGCGCTGAACCCGCGCGCGCTCACTATGCAGCGTGTCGCTCAAGGTCTGTAGCTCCGTGATGAGCTTATCGATCTCCTGCACCGAGGTCGTAGTCGCCCGCTGCAGCACGGAGTTGATGCTGCTGGCCACCATCTCGCTTTCGTTGTCTGGGTGGCGTTCTCGGTTGGTCACGACGTCGCGGCGCACGAATTCGCGGATTTCCGCCTCCACTTCCGACTCCGCTGGCTGATCGTGTTCCACGCTGTTATCCGTTTTGCGTGCCATGTTTGATCCTCCGTTCGGCGCCCCGCGTGGACGCACATCCAGCAGTGAGGCCCCCGGGTGAACATGAAAAGGTGACCGCTTGGTGGCCAGATCGAGCAAATTCTTGGGTCGAATTTTGCCTCCGATGCGCACTGGGAAGCGGCAGGTGTCTCTACCACGAAGTCCCCAAAGCCGAAGAAGGGGCGTCAGTGTAGAGACGCGCGCCGGAGAGTGTTTCACGATTCCGAAATCCTGTGCGCCCGGTTTGCGGGCGGCGCTTGGCGAGATGCTGCCGCGTTTACTTGAAAAAAATTGCGTTCTCCCGTCCTTCGAGTGTCTCTCATTATGCGTCTCGCTCGCCCAGCGCGAATTCGGTTCGTCGGGCAGAGACTGCCGTACCACCAAAATGCGCGAACGAGACGCGCGGGCGGTGATCGCCGCAAATGCCGCACAAATTCGTCTCCCCGTGAAAACTGTCGTTGCTCGATTGGCGCAAAGTCCCGGAACTGGCGGAAGAATTTGCAAAGCAGAAAAGCCAAAAATCACCGCGGCCCGCCTGCCGCAGGGGGAGCCGCAGCGTGACCGCCGGCGCTCACACCAAACACGATATGGAGCATAGGCGTCGCGATGCGAGTCCGCCCGCCACTGTTTATTTTTGAACGCCGACAAGATCCCCACAATCTCAAACTTGGGGCATCGATCGGCTTACGCCCGTCCGCCGGGTCTTTTCACACAAGTAGGGAATGAGGTCCCAGCGCAGTGGGCCGAGCGGGTTGTCGTCTATTCGGGCGGCAGCCTTCGGGCCTCTAATGAGAGACATTCCTTCTATGAACGGCGGCGGGTTTGAGGTACTGGATCTCGTCCGCCCCGTCCGGACTTCCCGCGCGACGGGAAAGGAGGGTCCCAATGCGCGCGTTCGTTCGCGCCGCGGTTGCGGCCGCGCTCGTGCTGATATTGTCTGCCCCCACCATCGCCGCCGACAGGTCGTTCAAACGCGACGATCTTGCGGACGCGGCGATCAAGCTGGAAGCACAGATCAAGGCCGAGGCGGGGCAGGTGACGAAATCCGCCGCCGCGCTGCGGCGCGAGGCCGACGCCGCCTTCCAGCGCAATGACGTGCGCAGCGGCATGCAGATTCTCGGGCAGATCGTCACGGTCGCGCCCGACGACAGCGCGAACTGGCTGCGTCTGGCGCGAACCGTGCCGCGGATCTGGCCCGCAAATGACCGCGAGAAGAATCTGCTGCTCGAGCGCGCGGCAACCGCCGCCTACATCGCCTATCAGCGCTCCGGCAATCCCACAGAACAGGCCGAAAGCCTGCTCGTAATCGCGCGCACTTATGCTGACCGCCAGGTGTGGCGTCCGGCGCTCGATGCACTGCGCGTTTCGCTTGAACTGCGCGAAGTTGCCGAGGTGCGCCAGCAATATGAGCGCATGCGTGAGGATCATGGCTTCCGGCTGCTCGACTACACGGTTGATTCGGACTCAGCGTCGCCGCGCGTCTGCTTCCAGTTCTCCGAAGATTTGCCGAGCAAGCGCACCGATTTTTTGCCGTTCGTGAGCGTCGGCGGCCAGGACAAGCCCGCACTCTCCGTGCAGGAGCGGCAGCTCTGCGTCGAGGGCCTCAAGCACGGAGAGCGCTACTCCATCACGCTGCGCGCCGGCGTTCCCTCCCAGGTGAAGGAGACGTTGACAAAATCCGCGGACTTCAGCGTCTATGTTCGCGACCGCAAGCCGCTCGTGCGCTTCACTGGCAAGGTCTATGTGCTGCCGCGCACCGGCCAGCGCGGCATTCCGGTGGTGAGCGTCAATACCGCGGCCGTAGCGCTCGAAATCTACCGCATCGGCGATCGCAACGTGCTCGAGACGGTCGTGGGACGCGATTTCCAACGAAATCTCGACCGCTACGATCTCAACCGTCTTGCCGAAGAGCGCGGCTCCCGAGTCTGGAAGGGCGAGATGGCGGTCGAGCAGACGCTCAACGCTGATCTCGCCACCGCCTTTCCTATCGGAGACGCCGTCGGCGCGTTGTCGCCGGGCGTCTATGTCATGGTGGCGCAGGTCGCCGGCGCGCCCCAGGATGAATTCGATGCGCTCGCGACACAGTGGTTCATCGTCTCCGATCTGGGCCTCGCCGCGTTTTCCGGGAATGACGGCATCCACGTCTTCGTACATTCGCTCGATACCACGCAGCCGAAGAGCGCGACCGAGGTGCGGCTGCTCTCGCGCGGCAATGAAGTCCTTGCGCGCAAACCCACCGACGATAGCGGCCACGTGCAGTTCGAGGCCAATCTGGCGCGCGGAGAGGGTGCGATGGCGCCAGCCATGCTGATCGCGAGCGATAGCGGTGGTGATTACGCCTTCTTGAGCCTGAAGGGGCCGGCCTTCGATCTCACCGACCGCGGCGTCTCAGGCCGCCCGGTGCCGGCCGGTCTCGACGCTTTCGTCTATACCGAGCGCGGGGTCTATCGCTCCGGGGAGACCGTGCAGGTGACGACGCTCTTGCGCGACGGCCAGGGCATAGCCGCGCTCAATGTGCCGCTCACGCTGGTGATCGAGCGGCCGGATGGCGTCGAATACCGCCGCGCCGTCGTTCCCGATCAGGGTCTGGGCGGACGCGCGCTGTCGTTGGCGCTGGTGTCGTCGGCGCCGACCGGCACCTGGCGCGTTCGCGCCTTCGCCGATCCGAAGCGCCCGCCAGTCGGCGAGGCGACCTTCCTCGTCGAGGACTACGTGCCCGATCGGATCGAATTCGACCTCAGCTCCAAGGCGAAAGGCGTCTCCAAGACGAGCGCAGCCGAGATCACGGTCGAGGGGCGTTTCCTCTATGGCGCGCCGGCTGCCAAACTCGAACTTGAGGGCGAGATGATCGTTTCGGCGGCGAGCGAGCGGCCGGGCTTTGCCCGCTATCAGTTCGGGCTCGCTGACGAGGACGTCGAGACTACGCGCCAGCCGCTCGAAAACCTGCCGGATACCGACGACAACGGCAAAGCAAGGTTTGCGGTGACGCTCGAAAAGCAGCCGCAGACGACACGCCCGCTCGAGGCGCAAGTTGTGGTGCGAATGGCCGAGTCCGGCGGTCGCGCCGTCGAACGCAAGCTGACGCTGCCAGTCATTCCGAGCGGGCCGATGATCGGCATCAAGCCGCTGTTCTCCGGGCGCTCGCTCGGTGAGGGCGAGAGTGCGACCTTCGACGTGGTGTTCGCGTCGCCCGACGGAACATCGCTTGCGCGTAACGGCCTGCGCTACGAGCTGCTCAAGGTCGAGACCAAATACCAGTGGTATCGTCGCGACGGGGTGTGGGACTTCGAGCCGGTCAAGACGACAAAGCGCGTTGCCGATGGACAGATCAACGTCGCCGCCGACAGGCCGGCGCGCATCTCGGTCCCGGTGCAATGGGGCCGCTATCGCCTTGAAGTGTCGACCGACGACGGCCAGCTGACGTCTGTCGGCTTCGATGCCGGCTGGTATGCGGAGGCAAGCGCCGACACGCCGGATTTGCTCGAAATCGCCCTGGACAAGCCGGAATACGTGCCCGGCGAGAACATGACGGTTGCGGTGACCGCGCGCACTGCCGGGAAGGTTACGCTCAACGTGATCGCCGACCGGCTGGTCTCCACCGTCACGCAGGACGTGGCTGCCGGCACGGCACAGCTGCGCGTCCCGGTCGGCAACGATTGGGGCAGCGGCGCCTATGTGGTGGCAACGCTGCGGCGGCCGCTCGACAGCCGCGCAGAGCGCATGCCCGGGCGCGCTATCGGCGTGCAGTGGTTTTCGATCAATCGCAAAGCGCGCACGCTTGCGCTCGACATGAGCTTGCCGACGCTGTTGCGTCCCAACAGCGCGCTGCGCATCCCGATCAAAGTCAGGGGGCTCGACCCCGGCGAGGAGGCGCGCATCGTCGTGGCTGCAGTCGATGTCGGCATCCTGAACCTCACCGGCTACAAGCCGCCGGCGCCCGATGACTATTACCTCGGCCAGCGCCGGCTCACCGCCGACATTCGCGACCTATACGGTCAGCTCATCGACGGGATGCAGGGTGCACGCGGGCAAATCAAGACCGGCGGCGATGCGGGCGTGGTCGAACTGCAGGGCTCGCCGCCCACGCAGAAGCCCTTGGCGCTCTATTCCGGCATCGTCACCGTCAGGGCCGACGGGACGGCCGAGGTCCTTTTCGACATCCCGGATTTTGCCGGCACCGCGCGCGTGATGGCAGTCGCCTGGTCGAAGGACAAGGTCGGCCGTTTCGCCGGCGACGTCACTATACGGGATCCGGTCGTGCTCACTGCGACGCTGCCGCGCTTCCTTCTGCACGGCGATCGCGGCACCATGCATCTTGATCTTAACAATGTCGCAGGGCGAGCCGGTGACTACCGCCTGGAAGTGAGGGGCGAAGGCGTCGACGTCGTCGGCAATGCCCCGCCGCGGACCCTTAAGCTCAACGCCAAACAGCGCAGCTCCACGACGGTTCCGTTGTCGGCGCCCGCGGCCGGCAACGCTACGGTGATGGTGCGGGTGAGCGGGCCGGGCGGCTTTGTGCTCGAGCGCAGCTACGCGCTCCCGGTGCGGCCGGCGACGCAAATCCTTGCACGCCGCACTGTCAAGCCGCTCGCCAAGGGCGAAAGCCTCACGCTCTCCAACGATCTGTTCGCCGACCTCGTTCAAGGGAGCGCCAGCGTCGCGCTCTCGGTCGGCGTTTCCAACGCGCTCGATGCGGCGGCGCTCCTGGCAGCGCTCGACCGTTATCCGTTCGGGTGCTCGGAGCAGATCACGAGCCGCGCGCTCCCACTGCTTTACGTCAACGATCTCGCGAGCGAGGCCCATCTCGCGCTCGACACCGCAGTTGAGCAGCGCATTCGCGAGTCGATCGATCGACTGCTTGCGCGTCAAGGCTCCAATGGCTCGTTCGGGCTGTGGTCCGCGGGCGGCGATGACGTCTGGCTCGACTCCTACGTCACCGATTTCCTGACGCGGGCGCGCGAGCGCGGCTTTGCCGTGCCCGACATCGGCTTCAAGTTAGCGCTTGATCGGCTGCGCAACTTCGTCGGCAACGCCGAGGATCCCGCGAAGGACGGCGGACGCAATCTCGCCTACGCGCTCTATGTGTTGGCGAGGAATGGCGCCGCGCCGATCGGGGATCTGCGCTACTTTGCCGATACCAAACTCGATGCGATTGCGACCCCGATCGGCAAAGCGCAGATCGCCGCGGCGCTCGGAATGCTCGGTGATCGCGCGCGTGCTGAACGCGTCTATGCCGCGGCGCTCGAATCGATCGCGCCGCGGCCGGTGCTCGACTACGGCCGCAGCGACTATGGCTCGGTGCTGCGCGATGCGGCGGCGCTGGTGACGCTCGCCTCCGAAGGCGGCGCGCCGCGGCCGACCATCACCGGT
>Ga0126376_10000218_pt1 | contig 26909 bp, 13 predicted proteins | sample PanSoiMetPlot_15_FD_92760 | JGI IMG/M metagenome (GOLD analysis project Ga0126376, IMG submission 92760) | Tropical forest soil microbial communities from Panama - MetaG Plot_15 | ecosystem: Environmental > Terrestrial > Soil > Tropical forest > Bulk soil | place: Panama | collected 2016-02-17 | reverse complement strand
TCCGCTATTGAGGAGGGAAAGGCTTCCTGCAGTACATCGATGGCAGATCCAGGACCGAGGCTGAGTGTGATTTTTGGAGCGGCTACTCCAATCAGGATGGCGTGAGGTGCCAGCGACGACGTTGTGATTCGCCCGAAACCTCCTGCACCGTCAATCGAACCGCTAGGCTGAGCATTTCCACCCTTGACCTGAAATCCTTCGTCGCCGCTATAGGTGATGTGAAACGAACCGCTGGCGGCTTCCTTTTTCGCTCCGAACCCCGGCTTCAGAATCAAGTTCGCATTTATGGTGAGCATGAAGGGAATCCCATAAATGGGCATGGGGATTTTGGCCAAAGGCGGGAGCTTGATATTTGGTTTGTCAATCCCCGCGGCATCCCCCTCGCCGCGCGTGGCGGCGTATTCAACATTCATTTCGCCGTTAAGGTTCTTCGCGTAATAAGAAAAATTGTCGAGGTTCCCGGGAGACACCTGAACGTCGGCCGAACTGATGAAGTCTTTGACGAAGCCCTTCGACGAGACCATGACGCTCATCTCTTGATAGCTTCGTAAAACCTTGAAGGCGAGGTCGAGGCGGTTCGCGCCGGGAGTGACGCTGATGCTCGTATCCCAGCCGTCAACCTTTCCCGAGTACGAAAGTTGTGGGCTGGCGGCGTAGACAGTGCTCGACGGAATCCACCACATTGGCGTCGGAGCCGGGATCGGTTCTTTGGACTCCGCAAGCATGGAACCGAACCGGATCGGTGCATCCCACTTCAAATGTCCTTGTTGGATGAAGTCGGGCAGCGATGCATAATCGGTTCCTACGATGATGAAATTGTCCTTCTTAACAACCGCGAGCACCTTCTGGACAGCAATATTTTCGAGGAAAAGGATCTGCCTTTCTTGAAGGTTCTGGATACGCGAATCGGAGTTATCAAAGACGAAAATGTTTCCGTCAGAGCCGACGCTTTTCAGAGTTTGCCGTGTGCTCGCCTCATCGATGCGTACCGTATTGCTGGTCAAGGTAATGTCCGCGACCGTTCCTGGGAGTTCTCGCAGATCACGGAAAGCCTTGGCAGCCGGGATTCCAGATACTGACGGTGACTCGCTCTTCTTTGCGCAGCCCACCAGAAGCGCAGCGATCAAAAGCCATAGTGGAAAGATCTTTTTCATATTCGAGTACCCATTAATGAGTCCATGGAGCGCCGAGCCGACCTACTCCGCATCATCTGAGATTTGGAACGTCCATATCGCGTTGAACATCAGGCCGTCGCCTTGGGAGCGTGCTACGTCACCGCCTGAGAATTTCTTCTGTTTTGAGGTTGGTCGGAGGACCACTCCGTACTCTCCCGGCACCAGTTCCGATTTCGCGGCGATCTTGTATTTCCCAGGCCCGAGCTTCTGTGGAGTGCTGGCTACAGGCTCCTCGAGAAAATGCGAATACATTTGCCAATCGGCAGCAGGGCTGGAACGAACATCTTGCTTCCCCTGAGTTGCGCCGACGATCCGGCACGTATTCTGTGCAGGCGTGAGTTTCACAATGGAGGGTTCGTAATCATCAGGGCTGACGCCTATTACCCTCGAGAAATCCAAGGTAAACGTTGGTTTCGTGCTCTTCAGGGAGTTCGTCGAGGCCGGGCTTGGAACGCCCCAAACATACGTGACGCTCGGAGTGCGGTGAGACATCATTCCGGAAAGTATGCTTCCCGCCTGTTGTACGGCCGATCCACCAACGCCCGAGTTCATATGACTCGTGGCGCCATAGGCAACGGTGTTGATCCCTGATTGCATCCCTTGGGTCACGGCTGAATCGGCTGCCAGCGTCTTCATGGACGAGGGTTTTGTTTTGGTCTCAGCAAGTTGCGTCTTCTCAAGCTTCAGTTCCTGTGTGGAGGTGCCTTGAGTCACGGTCGCTCGTGGCATATGGGACTTGGAAGCGGACATCGCATCCGCACTTTGATCCGTGGTCTTGGCGGGGCCGCTTGTCGCACCCGGCGTTCCTTTGCCGGAGGTGGCGAGCATGGCGTTCAGTTCCTTCTCGGTAACGCCTGCTGCATTCAATCGAATTAGCTCATTCGTCGAGGTGTTGAACTTGCCCGGGCTGGCTTGGATCGCAGAGACGATGACCGACTCCGGCAGCTTCTTGTGGACCATCGCGATCACGTCATCGTTAGTAAGTGGTTTTTGAGATTGCTGCCCGGTTGACAGGGCTTCCAAAATCACCAGAAGTATTGCGATTATGGTCATGCTTGATCTGTGGCTCGACATGTGTATCTCCTGAAGGTCGGTCTGCTCTTTAGTCGGTTCGGGAACCTACTGCATTCGCACCAGTCTGGTTGGCATTTTTTCCCCAAGCTTGGTGCCGGTACTGGTGGGATGTCCCGTCCACGGATCCACCCCGATGGGACCTTTGACGTGGACCTGCAGGCTGTATCCCGAGTTGTACCAGTCGTCGACCTTGAAGATTCCTAACCAGCGCCATTTGCAGTGGTCAACGCCCCAGTCGACAACGATCTTGGTATTGGTCTTCTTGAAGAACGAGTAGTGGCCTTCCGTGTCGTAAGCTACGCTGTCTCCAGGCTTCTTCGGGAAGGCGTCGCTCGCCCAACCTTCACAAACGTCTGACGTCCACGCGTACCAGAACACATCGGGATAATCGACCTCGAAGCCGGGTGCCATGTAACTGAGGTCGTAAACATCCTCACCAGAGTTGAAATCGTCTTGTCCGCCATCGCGGTCCACCGCGTTCGACACCAGTTGGCTGGGATCATTCCGATGGTCATGACCGTTCGTGATGCCATCGAGAGGAGGCCCGGCATTGTAGGCAACACACGGAAACAGGTGACTCAAATCCGGGCCCGGACAATACCTCGTTCCGAAGCCGTGGGTGCCGTCACCGACTGTGACATTCGCCAGAGTCACATACTGCTGCGGGATACTCGGCAATATCACGCTCTGCCGCTGCGCGTAGAAACGGCAATTCGGGAACTTCACTGGCGTCGCGCTGCTTGGAGGAGCAACGATCAGGTCCGGCCAACCGTCCAGCACACCTTGCAGTCCCGGCTGAACCACTGCCTCAATCTGCGTGTCGCTCCATTGCTTCACGACGAAATTGATTCGTCCCCCGGTGATTGCACCTGAGAGATAAACCTGCCCCGTCTGGCTGCCGAAGCGGCATCCCGTGATGATGTAGTCGTTGTAAGCGGGATCCTGGGTGAACGTGACTCCGGAAGTTTGACCATTCACCGCGCGTATTTCCGGATTGAGGCAGATCTGGTTCGGTGGGGGTGCGTGCAGCATCGGGTTCGAGTTGCCAGCGGGATCGCTGCGCAGGATTGCATTCGGTGCCTGGGCGGTAACGAGTGAGCCTTTTGTGAATGCGCCGCGAGTCCGCAAGGAATCCACAAAACTCTTTTGCCGCTGCAGAGTCTCAATCTCCGGCGCAACTGTCTTGGCAGGTGTTAACGCAACGTTGGCAGACCGCCCGGGCCGGGCAGCCGCAAGGAGTTCGGCGTGAAGCTTCGATTTGATTTGTGCTTTCGTTGACACGTCAGCCAGGGGACTGGCATCTCGTTTCGGATCGCTCTTCATCGGAGGCATCTTCGGAACAAAGTTGCCGCTTATCGATCCGCTCACAGGCTGTGGTTCAACGCCTCCGGTGAATCCACCGGTTCCACTTGGTTTCACGCCGCCTGTGAAACCGCCGGCACCTGATGGCTTGCTGTTTGATAGCAGTGGACCTTTGGCATTGGCGGCCACACCAGAAAAGCTGGATCCTGGGTGTAGCAAGGTTCCTCCGCCGGTTGCGCTTCCTGTGGCACCGTTCGCAGTCACGTTCTGAGTGGATTGCGATAACAGTCCATGAGGCGGTCCTCCAGGATTCTGCAGAAGGCTCGAAGGTCCCGGAGCACGCGCGATGGCCGGCGCCAAGGCCGTGAGTTTCAAATTGATGTTGTAAGCGTTGTCGCCGCATAGCATTTCGCCACCACCCAGAATGAATGACAGCGTGCCCTGTGGCGTTGAGTTGCAGGCTCCGCCATTGATCTGAAACGGGGCTGCATTGGCCATTGCCGATGAGAACTGGGATGTCGGTGCGGAAACCTGCACCTTCAGATACAAGTGCTCCGGCATTTTTTGGAACGAGTAAGAGCAGAGCATGTAGGTGGGCGTTCCAATTGAAGAACCGTCGGTCATGGGGCCGGTTGCCGTGAGCGTGTTCGCTGTTCCGATAGTTTGTGGCGAGACCTTACTAATCGTGCTGACCGTTACCGCGAGGCCCTGACACGAGTTCGGAGCGTTCGACTGCCCACTCATTTGCCAATAGACGTAACCTGTGACCGTCCCGTTCGCGACCTTGATGCCGGTTGCAGCATTCGTTGCGCTGGCGTACGGACTGGTCGCCGTTCGCGGCGCGACTTGCACGCTGGAAGTGGCAGGACGCGTGACAACTGGCTGTTGCTGTCCGATGAGAGCGGCGTGCACAAGCAATACAGCCGCTGTAATTCGGAAGATTTCGTTCTTCAATACGACACTCATTCGTTCCATGGCTCAGTTCCTCGACACACCTAGCGCCTTCTCCCACCCAACTCGAAAGTTTCAATCCAACATCTGCTTCAACTTGCCGATACAGTTCTGATCTTTCTGTCCCGTCCACGCATCAACACAGCGCGGGCCCATGACCCAGACCGCGAGACCATACGCGGACTGTTCCTGCTGATTCTGTCGATCGAAAGGTGTAGCTTCGTCGTCGCGGCACCAATACACCGGCCAAACTACTGTGATCTGATTTTGAGGAGTTAGGTTGAAATCCCAGCCGCCAAGAAGGCCGGTTTGTTTGGCGGTATCGTCCCATGAGCCACATAGCTGCTTGGCATCAGTGTTTTCATAATAGAGCTGGTAAGAGCTAATCAAAAACCCTGGAGCGAGTCTGCTGAAGTCCCAGGTATCGATACTTAGTTTTTGCCAACGCTGGAAGTAGTTCACACAAACGTTGGAGCCATCTCGTGGTCCGGAATAGGAAACATCGTTGATGAAACAGGAATCACTGGTCTGGAGGTGCAGGCTACTGCCGCTATCGTCGTGGCCATATGCGTACCGAAAAACCCAACCAGATACTGGCGTTCCCTGAAATGAGAACGACGGAAACTTCGAAGCTCCATTCTGGGGAACCTGGTTGTATGCCGCCACGATCGGCGAAGCGTCGTAAAGCGTGACGTTCGATTGCGGCGTTGAGTCATAAGCGAGAGGAACTTCCTGATCGCTTCCGTCCGGTCCGGGCATGCCGCGGGTCGCATAGAACTTGAATCCGGACTTCTGAATCTGTTGCGATCCCGAAAGAACCACCACCAGCGTGACGTTATCTTGATCGGTTACGCCCGCGAGAGCAGGGTCAAGGTGAGCGGTAATTCCGTTTTCACCCCAGAAGTCAATACTCAGATTTGCGCTGAAGCCGTTTGAACCGAAGATGTGCGCCGTGCCTTGTGTCTGACCGAAGCTGCATCCTGTGATCGTGTACAGGTTGTACTTCGGTTCGGGAGTGAAGACGCCGTGTGCCTCGCCTCCACCCACCTGCAGAATTCTGGGAGTCGGGTCATTCGTGCAGGTAACCACAATGTTGTTGAACCAGGGCGCGTGGATTAGGGAAGTATTTGGGTTCGCGGATGCGCTCTGTGTTTTCTCAGTACCGATGGCCTGCAGTGATCCACTGCCTTTGAAACCGCTGGCAGCCGGAACCCGAGCCATCGAGACTGTTGCGCTGGCAGGACGCGTGAGCTTTATGTCAGAGAATTGTTGCCGCGACGTCTGATGTTGTTTCTCGAGTACGGCAATAATTTCGGAGTTTTGCTGCGCCAATCGCGGATTAGCAGCTTTCTTGAGCGCCGTGGGCGCAGCAAGGTGTACAACCGGAACACTTGCGCGAGCAGAGTTTTTTGCATTTCCCTGTGTCGCTAGACATGGATGAACGCTTCCGTCGCCCATTGCGTCGAGCACTTGCCGGGTTGCATGCGCGTCCTGCAATTGCCGGCAACCAGTGGGCGAGAAGTCAAACTTGTGAATGGAAGACCCGATCTGCGAGAGAATGACCGATTCCGGCACTCGGCTTTTCAACATCTTGAGCACGTCCGCATTTGCCATCTGCACCCGCGGCGGTAACGGCTGCGGATTCAATTCAACCTTGGCGGCTGGATTCTGTGCTCCTCCGTTTCGAATCGAAACGCTCTGGTGATTTCCGGAAAGGGCTCCAGAGCCTGGCTTGGATTGTGCGTTCTGCTTACTGCCGCTCTCCAACATGCCCTGCTGAGACGATCCTGAAAGCATTCCCGTTTGAGTGCTCGAGATCACAGGCATGCTCGCAACGCCGCTCGCGTTCGCAACCCTCGGCGATTGCATCGCAAAGTTCACGTCGAAGGCCATGTTCTGGCACGATCCCCAGTGTGCAAACAGGTCCGAGGCCGACGGGTTCGTGATCCTCGGCAGCATGTTGCATTGCCCGTTCACGATCTGGATCGGGCCCAGAATCGCGATCTGGGGCGACGCCGATGGCGAGAAAGCATTGGGATCGATGACCGAAACCTTCACTTGCAGGTTCGGTCCTACAGGCACCTTGTCGTATCCGAACGTGCAAACTTCGTACGCGTTCACTTTTCCGCCGGTCACAAACTGCTTCACCTGACCGACATACTTGAAGTTATTGCTGAGAGTGCCTAGCGGTGTGTATGCGGTTAACGGTCCGCCCGACGCGCTCCCGACACTGACTGTGATAGCGAGCCCACTGCAACTGGAGGCAGGCTTATGAGCAATTTGGCTCGCGTCCCAGTAGACGAAGCCTTCGATCGTGCCAGCACCCGTTGATTGCCGGATCGGCTGCGGCGCGCGCGCTGCAGGCGACTGTCTTTGCGGTTGCGAAGGTGGATTCCCAGGACGCTGCGCGCCAGGAATCGTAATATTGCGAATCGGTTCACCGACCGCCGCCGGGACCGATTGTCCAACGACGTTTCCGCCGCATAGAAGTGCTATTCCTGTTAACGCTACACAGACTGCTCTGATCCGTTTCATTTGTTTTGATCCTCGACCGCCGCCCATGAATCGTCTGGCCTCTCTGGGCGAATTGGCCTGACGCGCCTGCGCTGCCACATGCTCAGAATGGCCGCCCCCAGCAGGCTCGTGAGCAGAAATACAACGCGGCTCAGGATGGGTCAAAGGAACTGGAACTGAAACGGACGTGACCTTATAAGTGAAATGCAGTGAGGTACTTACGTCGCCTGATGACCAAGAGAGTGGGCTTTAGAAAGGACTTGAATCAGGTGCTCGGAATGAATTAATGCGGATTTTTCTGAGCCTCGGCCAGGCTCGAAGAGGCGGCAACTAGCTGGTCGGCATGCCGTCCGGCAAGTTCGAACCCACGGCTGCGAGCCTCGGAGGCAAAGGCAGAAAGTTGTGTCCGGCCAGAGGAGACATTGGCCTTGAGCACCGCTTCTCCGAGCGCCAGTCGGCCTTCGCACTCTACCGTGTAGTAACCGAGCCTGTGAGCTGTGGTAATCACTGAACGTAGTTCCTGACTCGCGGAGTTCGCTGCACCTCCGCTCGCCAAATTCACCCTAACTTTCTGGATCGACGCAGGCAGCTTCAACGAGGGATCGGCACTGCTGGCACTAAGTTGCACGGCGCGCTCAGCGGCAGCACGAGCGTCATTAATCTTGCCTTGCATCAACAACGCGCGGCTCAGTTCAGTGTAGGCTGCGGTCGAGTCCGGATCGACCTTCTCTTTCTCAAATTCGGTGATTGCCGTTCGCAGCAGAGACTCGGCAGTTTCAGGATGACCTTCTTCCATCGACAATACGGCAAACTCCACCTGATTTTCGGCTACGAGATCAGCCGCCCCCATCTTTTGGCGCATTGCCATGCTCTCGTCGAATTTGGAGCGTGCACCGGCGAAGTCCCCCTCCGTCATTAATACCTCTCCCAGCTCGATGATGGCCCCGCTCAGGTACTGATATCCACCCTCCACAGGCCGCATGGAATCGATGGCCTGCTGGGCGTGGAGCTTCGCCTGCTGCAGTTTTCCTGTCGTTAGTTCCAGGTCAGCAATTCTGGTCAGAGCATAACCCGGTTCACCGTTGTCCAGCACAGCAATGAGCTCGAGGGACTGCTGGTACATCTTCTCCGCAGCGGGGAGATTTCCTTGCAGATAGAGGATGTCGGCGATGTTGGTAACAGCCGTGGCAGTATTACCTTTGTCTCCACCCCGCTCAAAGTCCGCTTTTGCTTCCTTGTACAATTCCGCAGCGCGGTCGAGTTTGCCTTCGTTGGCGTAACCGATCGCCATATTGTTCAGTATTGCGCCGGTTTTGGCATACTCTCCCAATCCCTTCAACATGAGGAGCGCGCGCTCATAGGTAGCGATCGCTTCTTCGAAGCGTCCCTCTGTGCCACGACGATCGGCAATCAGCCGGATTGTGTCGGCTGCCCCCGCCCGGTTGCCCTCCGATAGAAAAAGGTTATAGGCATCTTCGCAGACTGGCACCCCGCTCTCCGGCGCCTCACCGTAGAGTAGCGTCATACACTCATCGCTTCTGGCCCGTGCGTACAGCGGCATCTTGCCTTGTGTTGAGGCCTTTCGGACAGCGCTGCGGATCAGCGCCAATGAGGCAGGCTTATTGACCTTAATCGCAGCCGATTCCGTGAGGTCAATCCGTGGATCGTCGGACGCCGGAGCAGGTAACGATCGCAGTTGATGAATAACCTGGAGAGCCTGGCTGGCATTGCCGCTCAGGATAGCTGCGTTGCAAAATCTCAAGCCGTAATCGACGTCATCAGGAAACAATTCGAACAATGCGTGATATACCGATGCTGCCTGTTCCTGATTGCCCACGCTTGCGTAGTACTCACCCTCCACAATCATGTGCTCTGCGCGAGGCAGGTCTTTGGTCAGATCAAAAGCCTTCTTTGCTTCCTCTCGATAGTTTTGCCCATACCCCAGCTGCGACCAAGCTCGCGCCAGCATCGCGTGCCCGAGTGCGAACTTAGGATCGAGTTGAGTTGCCTGCTGTAGAAGGTCTTTGGCCGCGAGCGCATCGAACTGCCGCAGTTTGGCAATACCTAATGCATAAAGACGCGAGGTATCGGGATCCATCGGCAGTGATGCCAAGACACCCGCCTCTTCGTTATCTCTCAGGCGTGGAATGCCCAGACGGTCGCGCAGTTTGGCTCCCACACGGGACACCTGAAGAAACAAATCCTGTGAGCTGCCGATTTCTGCGATCTCGGACAAAATCTCGCCGGTGCGCGCGTCCTGCATGCGGACGTCGATTCGCACCTGCCCGTGCTCCCGGTTGCCGAGTGTCGTGTAGGAACCGAGAACGAGTATGTCGCTACTTAATGCGTCGCCGATCCGCGACGTCGTATTCTGATCCAACGTATCCGTCTGCGACCACGGCGAAGCCACTCGCAGGTTAGCGACTTCTTCTCCCGAAACCAGGCGCAATTTTTCACCACCGGAGAGTTCAGTGCTCAGCATTTCCGAGAGTGCGGTTCCGAGCCACACGTCTTCGGCCTTTCCAGTGAGACTGTGAAAACCCAGGATCGCCACTGACTTGCGAATGTTGACCGGCGCGTCAGGGCGAGACGAATCTGCCAAGGCCGCTGGTTTGTGGTACCTGAGTATCCCCGCGGAAATGAGTCCCAGCAATAACAATGCGACTGTTATGAGTGGGGGGCGATACCACGGTCTCTGCAAAATCTGCGACTGCGGAACCTTTATTGCAACCGGAGCAGCCTCTATGGCTGGTAGGTCAAGCGGCGAGGTGGACTGTGTTTTTGGCGGAGCCACCGCGAGGTCACTCGAAACCGGTGCAATGAACCGGTAGCCGCGACGAGGAACCGTCTCGATGAACCGTGGATTGTCGGAATCATCGTCGATCGCAGCACGCAATTTCTTAAGGATGACGTTTAAGCTTCCGTCGAAATCTACGTAAGTGCCTTCCGGCCAAAGTCGTTGCCGTAGTTCGTCGCGGGTGACGATTTCTCCCGGCCGCTCAAGCAGAAAAATAAGGACGCGGAAAGGCTGGTCCTGCAGCTTAACGCGGATACCGTTTCGCGTCAGCGTGCCCTTGGCAACGTCCGTCTCAAACAACCCGAACCTGTAAATTTTGGAGGACGCAGCCCCGGGTTCCATGAAGGGTCTACAAACTTGCCCCGCATCATAGCACGAGTTGGCACGTCAGCAAGTCTTGTAATTCTTGCGGCACCAGCAACTTAACAGGTCACACACGAATCATGCGCGGTTCCTTTGACCCCGCCCTGTCAACGGTATATTCACGAGTCGTGAGCGCGGAGTTCTAACCGCCCCCATTCGGAGAACTTGAGGCAGAACGTCCAATTCGCTTTCATTATTCTGGCGGCTTGCGCCTTGGCATGTGGCACGGCGAACTCAACCGCGCAGCCATCCTTGTGGGCCCAAACACCCTCCGTCAGCAAGGACATAACCCGCCGTTCGGCCGTGACTGCAAAAGACTTACCTGCTGCCGAATACGTCCGGCTCCGCACGCGCGCGTTGGCAGGTGCCAGTGCTAGGCTGGGACCTCGAATCAGGAACCCGCGAGTTAGCGCTTATGGTTGGGACCCTTCACTGCTGGCGATTGTGGAACAGCAGCGCGAATACCTTCGCACGCATCCCGGCTCGCATCGAGACACCCCTTCGAATCGCCATGATGAGATTTCGATGCACGAAAACCCCGGCCGGAAAACGGTAGCACAGCCGAATCATTGGAGAAGCCCTGAGGTGGAAAACCAGGGGTTTCTGATGGCGGCTCAGCTTTCGCCATCGTGCCTAATGCCCGAAATCGTACTGGTAAATGGCCGAGCCGCGGAGGCAGTATTCACGCCCCAGCCTCCCGACAACTTTTATCGGATCGAAGGCTGTGGTTTCGGCACGAAGCCTGGAGAAGTTTGGATCCAGTCGGACTCCAGCACAATGCATCTTCGACTCCACGCTTCTGATGCATGGTCCGACACGGAAATTAACGCTCGTCTCGATCCAAAATTCTCCGGGTTTAACGATTCGCCCGTGAAGTTGATCGTGCAACGAGCCGACGGTCTCCGGCTCGAACTTTCTGGATGTCGTTTCCTGGCGGTCCGGGGTCCGGCCACCGTCCTGAAGACGATTCCTGCCTCCTGGGTCAAATTGGATGCAACGATGGCGTCGCTGCATCCCATCCGCCAGCTGGAATTTTTGTCACCTCCACTCGTTGGGGAGGAGGTGCCCAGGGACGCGGTGAAGGCTTCTGCTCTTGTCGTTCGTGCCGATACCGACCAATTCGGTTCCGGGACCGACTATTACGATTTCTCGGCTTTGCCATCAGGATGGACCGTGGAGAGTTTGCAGATTCAGAGGTATCCCGGTATTTGTCCGGGTGATGTGACGCGAGTTGAAGACCTCGACGGCTGGAAAACGGTCTTCGATGCGCATGGGTTTAAGGTCATGTGGAGCAGCAATTCGTGTTCGTCGTTCGTTCCTCCGGTTTTCCGCTTCAGCATGACGTCTTCCGAATACGTAGTGAAAGTTTGGGTTATTGGGCCCATTGGTACTGAGGCAGTAACTGGTGGCGACGGAACTCGCCACTGAGTAGCGCACGGTAATCAGAATCGGTTGTAAACAGGAGGATATTATGAAAAATATTGCGAAGCATATTGCGATGGGGGTTCTGCTACTTTCATCGATGGCATGGGCACAAAGCAAGTTTCAGCCTCTCAGTGTCAAACCCGGATTGTGGGAGAGCACCACAACTTCCACCACCACGGGGCAAATGCCAATTCCTTCGGAGATGTTGTCTCAACTTAGTCCCGATCAACGCGCCAGGATGGAAGCCCGCATGAACGCGAACTCAGCTCCCAGAACCAGGACCTTCACGAACAAGCAATGTGAAACGAAAGAGAAGCTAGCAGAGCAGCCGTTCAGCAATCAAAAGGAATGCAAGGCCACTGTAATTTCCTCTACGGCGACGAAAGCGGAAATTAAGATGTCCTGCGAGTACGGCGACGTGAAATCGACTGGCACCATGAATGTTGAGGCTCTCGGCCCAGAGAATGTCAAAGGCTCAGTCCACATGACCTCGAGCGGTGGTAGCCACACCATGACCGTGAACACCACGTTTTCTGGAAAATGGCTTGGCTCGTCTTGTGGCAGCACCAAGTAGGACGACATCATCATCGCGTTTCGAAGTGTCGGTCGCGATGATGAGTCGCACCTCGCCACCCTGGCCGATCGGCGTTATCAGCCACTATTAGTCCACTATGATGTCGCCCATGTCGTACCAACCATCGCTCTTACGTCCCGCAATTGCCAGTTGAATCACTGGCGTGTGGCTAGCGGGGTCGAGCAGCGCTATTCGCAAACGATATTTTCCAGGTTTCAGGTCCCGGGGGACGGGTATGGTGTTCTCCCACACAGAGTCTCCGGGAAGCCATTGTCGGATATCTGCCTCAAGCGGGATAACGGCAGATCCGATTTCAAGTGCCAATACGTGATCTCGGTACACTGGAGCAACCCCAGCGTTGAACCACCACATATTGACTTGAGCCATCGAGCCGCGGCTGACGCGCATGGGATATTCCAGTTTTTTCAGCAAGAAGCGGTACCCAATCTGTTTCTGGAACTCATCAAACGCAAGTTTCCATTCCGGCGGGATCCGGCTCGATTTGATGTTGATGGTCGACGCATGCCAGCGTAGCGCCTGATCAAGAATGGGTTTCAAAGAAAAGCCCCACTGCTTCCACGATTCCGGAACGCCGCAAGTCTCTAGCGATACCGGCGCCGTCCGCCAAACATCTTGCAACTTTCCGCGCGCGACCTGTTGCGGGTAGAGATCGATCATGTGCGCAAAATTCTTGGATGGCCGTCCCATATCGCCCCAGCAGTCCAGCCTCCAGCCGGCACCTTTCTTTGTGCCGTAGACCAGCGCAGGCAACTCGTCAAAGTTCATCAGCAGCAAGGTGTGCGGGAAAGCTCGAAAATAAACGTCAATGAGCTGTTGCTGTACGGACCACTCGGGTAGATACGGTCCCCAGCCTTCTCCCCAATAACCGACAGTCGAAATATCGATGTGGTCCAGATCTGGATGACCATCGTAGCGCTTGCCCATTTCCATCACGATGCCAGTCCATGAGTTGATATACAGCGGGTCAGCCCCATCCGGAGACCAGATTTCGCCGTCCTTATCGCTGGGCTTGTTCGCACGGCGGGCGCCGGAGCGGACATACCATTCTGGCATCGGATGCTTGTTGTCATAGGGCATCAAGCGAAGGGCGAGCCGCTGATGATGACGATGTGCTTCGGCAAGTGCGCTATCGATGATTTCCCAGTGGTACTTGCCAGGTTGCGGCTCAAGCTGGGACCAGAACCAGCGTAGATAGGCGACACTCGAACCGGGGAAATCTACTGTGCCAGGCGAAGCGTCAGGAAGAGCCGATTCCGGCCCGACTTCGGACCAGGTAACTCCCTCGTTCAGTGCCTGCCCGGAAAAACGATTGAACGTCTCGATACCCATCCCGGGATTGACCAGGATGTCGTCGATTTCGGTGGGTCGAATGACGGTCGTCTGAGCCGCACAACAGAACGAGCAAAACAGAAGAAGCAGCAGAGCAACGGGCGCACTCAGTGGCGAAGCCTTCGCGCGATTTCGGATTCCAGTGAGTTCAGTCAATCGCCGTTAAGATTCTCCTCGTGCGAAGTTTCGCTCGGAACAAGGCCAAACTCGGCCTCCGACTTTTTAGAAAGTAATCCGCAACCGTAGGCGAATCTGGCGTCTCGATGTGACTCCCTCCTGGTCGTAGCCTTTGATCAACTGGCCGAAGCTGGAATTGTATTCGTAGTAGCAGTTCGGTCCCGAAATCGGACAGCTCTGACCCGCCGGTGGAGTATTGCTTGTGATTGGTACCAAGACGGGCTGTTTTCCCGCCGGCCCGGCCACTGGGTCGGGTAGATAGAAATCTCCTACCATGGCGAATGTACCTCCACCTCCGCCGTCGTTAAGATCCGGGCCGAGCAGCGGATGATTAAGCACGTTATCGAAATCGGCTCCGAGACTTGCAGTCACGCGTTCCGTAACACGGAAATTCTTGTGTACCCCAAGGTTGAGCCCCCACAGACTCGGACCTACTAACGTGTTACGCTTCGCCACTGCTGGACCGTTGAAGAAGTCAGAACCTACCGATGGTACGGTAAACGCCTGCGAGTTCCAGATCGTCGCTCCACTGCCACCCTGGCCGGTATAGAAGTTGCGGCCTGCAATATTTGGCCGGAAGGTTGGAAAGTTAAAATCTCCAACTGCATCCATCGAACTCGACCCCACGTTCCCCGGAAAAACCGGATCGCAGTCGTCGCAGAGCCAAAAGGGCGTATAGCCCGTTCCCGACTTTGCGAACATCTGGAACGTCGTTTGCCAACCCCCCAAAACGGCATCGGCAAACCTCGAGAACCCTTGTCCCCATTTCCGCCCACGGCCTACTGGCAAGTCATAAATCCCGTAAGCAATAAAACGATTCTTCGACACAAAACCATCCAGGGCGTAATCCGAGCTCGGACTAAATATGTTGTACGGCACTGATCCGAGGCTTGAATTGGCCGTGTCGCCGATCGTGGACTTTTGGTCCAAATAGGTGTACGAAAGGTGCAGCATCAACCCACTCTTGTAGCGACGTTCCACTTCAGTCTGGAAAGCGTTGGAATTGCCATAAGCGAAATTTCCGTAGGTCAGCAAATTTTCGCCGATGATCGGATATGGATACCTGGCGAAATCCGCCGGGGACAGCGCGCAATCCCCTGTGTTTATGGGATCGCAAGGCGTAACGCCGTCTCCGCTCCCATCCGGGGTATTCGCCCCACTACTGGTGGCGAACCCATTGTTGCCGGGCGGAAGTTCGTTCAGGTCGCGCCCGGCGATCAGTCCGGCCATGTGCGTGCCTAAGTACGAAACACGCACAACACTGTTCCAGCCAATCTCGCGCTCGAAAGTTACGTTGTACTGATGAATTCGTGGATCCTGCAGATCGACAGGCACCGCGTTTGCTGTGGGAGTGTTCCCAAATCCTTTGATGGAGCCTCCAGTCATTGGGCTGATGCCATGCTGGAAGCCAGGCCAACCGTTAGGAATCGTGTTGCTCAGGTAAGTAGCGCCCTGGTTGAAAGGGTTAGTCGCAATCGGATCACGAATGCCTTGGGCCGCCGACGTCGGATAGAAGATTCCATAGCCGCCACGAATCACGGACTTATTTCCCAGTCCCCAAGCGATACCTACTCGCGGCGCGAAATCATGATAGTAGGGACGTATCAGTCCCCGTCCGATGCCCTGATGCGTCTGCGCCGCCGTGAGCACACCGTAGTCAGTGATACGAGTGTCGAGGAATGGAATCGTCCGTGTCGAAGGTATGACAAAGACTCCCTTTTGACCGGTATTCGGATTGACTAGCTTCGGATCGAAGTTCGCCATCAGATCGTTTTCCTCGATAAATGGAGAGATCAGGTCCCATCGCAGTCCAAGATTCAATGTCACATGTGTGGTCAGTTTCCAATCGTCCTGTGCGAAATATCCTTGTTCCCAGTTATGGACGGTCATGGCCGGTCGTGCCTTCAAGACAAAACTTGCAGTGGTTGGAGGGAGACCCAGCAGAAAGTCGGCGAACGGATCGGTGGGACTATCGTTGCAACTGCCGCTGGCACAGTCCGCAGGTGATTTGTAGGTCATCAGGCCGCGGGGATTTCCGCGATTGAGAGCAAAACCGTCGATTGCCCAGTTGCGAACTGCGTCACCTCCGAACTTAAAGTTGTGTTTTCCTTTCACCCACGTCAGCGTGTCCCCAAAGGTTGCCAAGGCCTGGCTTAATGGCCGATAGGTATTTCGTCCGCCATTCCCAAGGGTCGCAAAATCGTTGCTGAAGCTGATCGCAGGATGTCCAAACGTCGATAATGCAAACGAACCCACCGCTGATCCATAGGCCGCTATGTCAGAAGAGTCGTAGCCAATGCCTGAAAGAAAACTATCGAGGGTCGTATTGCTGTGCCGAATCAGGTTCTCTTTGTTGAAACCGCCCCGGACTTCGTTGACCAGATTTGTCCGGAAGACTCGCGTATAGGACAGATTCAAGGTATGGTTCTGGCGATAGTTCTTGGTGAGGCCGAGACCGGTGTAAGGCACGACTACTGGACTCGTAGCAGTTGATTCTACGGAAGCGTTGTAGGCAAGGTAGACGTGATCGTTGTCCGAGAAATCATGGTCCAGGCGCAAGGTCCCCAGGTCCAGCGTGTCGCGCCCCGGCAGACTAGTCTGATAAGTACCGGGGATTTGTCCACTGAAAGCATCGATCGGCGCCGCTGTCCCAATCCGCGGGAAATATTTCGTGATGAGATTTTGAACCGTGGGATTGAGCAATCGCGAGGGAATTTGCGTAAACTGCGCACCTTGGCCCAAGTACGTATCTGAGGCTTGCTCTTGGGGCGTTAGAGTCACACCCGCCGGCACGTCCGGCAGGACGGAGGGGTCGAGCGCGGTGAAATTGCCGGTGTAGAGGTCAGGATGCGCGACTTTGTTCCCCTGGATATATACGGGGGCAACGTTATAGTCGCGCTCGTAGGCCATAAAGAACCACGTCTTACCAAGCTTCGGCACCGGGCCGCCCAGCGATCCGCCCAGGTCGTTAATGTTGAACGAAGGGTTCGGATACCTCGTCTGCAAAGGCGACGGCGCGAAGCTTGCCTTGCCGATCTGGTCCTGAACCGTCATCGCCGCCAACGCGGAGTTCTCGTTGTTGTAAAACATGGATCCATGGAATTTGTTTGTGCCTCGTTTCGTCGTGATCCGGATGTTGGCAATACCAGCGTATTCAGCGCTGAAATTGTCAGACAATACGTTCACCTGATCGACAGCTTCCAAGGAAGGTTCGCTTGCAGTCTGGGCGCCGAAAATACCGCCGCTCGAGCGCTGCCCATCGAGGGAGAAACTCGCACCGTAGCTTTGGAAGCCACTGAACTTAAAGTCCCCTGGTGCGTCAGCCTGCGTAATATTGGGGTTGAGATAGAGGAATGAATACACATCACGCGAGTCACGGGGCAAATCGATGACGGAGGCGGAATCAATTGTGTCGGCGATCGTCGGGTTTTCGGTATTGATCGCAAGTGCGTTTGCAGTCACCTCGACTGCTTGCTGGGCTCCTGAGACCCGCAACGCCACATTGACAGCGACAATGCTGCTCCCATTTACCACGACTCCATCGATCTTCTGATCAGCAAATCCGCCCGCTTGTACCCCTACTGTGTAGGTGCCGGATCTAAGCCCGAACATCTCATAGGCACCGTCGCCATTGGTCTTGGTTAGGCGACTGGCACCGGTTGAGGTATCGGTCACTGTCACCGCAGCTTGCGCCACGAGCGCCCCACTGGGATCAGTTACCGTTCCCCGAATAGTTCCGAGGTCGGTACCTTGGCCGTATAGGACGGTGGGGCTGCAGAGCGTAAGAGCGAAGAGTAGAGAAACTGCGATTGGAGAACGGAACCTCATAAACCCCTCCGTTCGGCCTGAGTATTGTGGTCACGCTTCTATCACAGGAAAGAAACAAGTCTCAAGCAAAAAAACCAAAACGAAATCAAAAAAAGACAATGGACTCTCGCGAATGAAATCACCTAAGACATGGGCGGCAGCGTATGGTCGGAGGATCCTCTCCCGTCCCAGGATCCGTATTTAGACGGAGTCGCACATTTTCGAGCTGATTTCGCTGTGTGGAAACAAATCGGTCATTTCGGCGTTGACACGTTCGGGTGTCTTGCCGGAAAGTAGGGGCGCAAAAAATTTCGAAAGCAAAAGAAAGAATCAAATGGCAAGAATCAGCCATGTAGCGATTCTTTTGGTCTCGCTTGTGGGAATGGGCTTTGCCGTTCGGCCTGGCAACTTCAAAGTTCTAGGTCCGGGAGGCGGGGGGGCAATGTTCAATCCCACAATCAGTCCGCATGATCCCAACACCGTGCTGGTGTCGTGTGACATGACCGGCTCTTATATCACCCATGATGGGGGCCACTCTTGGCGAATGTTCAATCTCCGCGGCGTGACCCGGTTCTTTGTATTTGACCCTGTCGATCCCAAAGTGATTTACGCACAAGGGATCGGATTATGGCGCAGTACCGATAACGGCGAGAATTGGAAGCTGGTATATCCAAGTCCATCTAGCATAACGAGTATCTCTATGAAATCTGACCACGCCGACGAGGAGATTGTGGCCGAGCCAGATCCACTTGGAACCATTGCGGCGCTCGCGGTGGATCCTTCAAATTCCAAAGTTCTGTATGCGGCTGGCGGCACCGTTCATGCGGAATTGTTTGTGTCTCAAGATTGGGGAGCAAACTGGAAATCGTTGGCCACCTTGCCTGAAGCTCCGCGTCGAATATGGATAGATCCGAGGTCTCCACGCCACTCTCGAACCTTGTACATCGCAGGGCCGCATTTTTTCACCATCGAGACGGTTTCTGGCGTGCGTAGTTTTTCCTCGCCCCAGGGGGTCAGCTTCACGAGTGTGTCATTGGGATTCACTAATGCTCCCGAACCGGTTGTGTACGGCGCTTGGGAAAACGGCATTCTCATTTCCAAGGATAGCGGCAAGACCTGGGGAGCATCGTTGTTTCCTGCCTCCGGCGCAAAGATGCGAGTGATTGCGACCAGTCACGAACACGGAAACGTGGCATACGTCTCATATAGCAGCCTTTCACTGGACGGGCAGACATGGATAGGAGTAGCCAAAACGCAAAATGCGGGCGACTCTTGGGACTTAGTCTGGAAAGAGGCGAATGCACAAGCGCCGAATGTCCATGACGCCTGGATCTCTCCAGCGTTTGGTGTTGACTGGGGTGAAAACCCGCTGGAGATTGGGGTTTCTGATCGTGATCCCAATCTCGCCTACGCCACCGACCTCGGCAGGACAATGAAGACTACTGATGGCGGCGCAACCTGGTCGGCGGTCTATTCGCACGCCGTCACCGGCGGAGGATGGGCGAGCAGTGGCTTGGATGTGACGACCATTTACGGTATTCAATTCGATCCCTTCAATTCTGCCCGCCGGTTTCTTAACTATACCGACATAGGCTTGTTCCGCAGCGAAGATGCGGGTAAGAGCTGGGAAAGTTCGACAATGGGAGTGCCTCGCGAGTGGCGCAATACTACGTATTGGCTCGCATTCGATCCCAAAGTGCAAGGCCGTATGTGGAGCGTTAACAGCGGCACTCACGATCTGCCGAGACCAAAGATGTGGCGGCACCAAGATCCCACGAATTACAAGGGTGGGGTTTGTATCAGCGAAGACGGCGGCAAGACTTGGCGACAGTCGAATTCAGGAATGGAAGAAACGGCTGCCACGCACATTCTGCTCGATCCCAAGAGCCCTGTTGATGCACGCGTCCTCTATGTGGCGGGATTTGGTCGTGGAGTTTACAAAACCATCGACAGCGGCAAAACCTGGATTCTCAAGAACGAGGGAATCACGCAACCACAGCCGTTCGGGTGGCGATTAACCTTGGCGTCCGATGGGACTTTGTACGTAGTGATTGCGCGCCGCTCCGAAGATGGCAGCATCGGCAACTCAGGCGATGGTGCCCTTTATCGTTCAAAGGACGGCGCCGAACATTGGGGTGCAGTTTCTCTTCCGCAAGGCGTGAACGGACCCAATGGCTTGGCAGTGGACCCAGACTCCCCCGGGCGTTTGTATCTTGCAGCGTGGGCACGAGCATCCGGCACACATGGTGACGGCGGAGGCATATTTCTTTCGGAGGATGCGGGCCGGACTTGGCGACAGGTTTTTGATCGTGACCGCCACGTCTATGACGTTACCGTAGATCCTAACGACCGGAATATTCTCTACGCCACCGGATTTGAGTCTTCGGCATGGCGATCCACCGATCGCGGCGAGCACTGGTCACGCATTCCAGGTTTTAACTTCAAGTGGGGACACCGAGTGATTCCCGATCCGGTTGACCGAGACAAAATTTACGTTTTGACGTTCGGGGGAAGCCTCTGGCACGGTTCGGTAACCGGGCAAGAGGCCGCGCTGGACATTGCTACTCCGGAATTGGAGCCGGGGCGATGAAGTCCCAGCGGAATTCCGTCAACCTTCTCAGCACGTTGAGGTATGAATCGTGATCAACCGTCGCCAATGGCTCCGCACGATGGGGCTCGCCCTCGGCGCTTCTGCTCGACCAAGAACCGCGTTGGAGATCTCAGGCAGCAGCGAAGAACCGAACTCCCAGACTGAAGCCAAAATCTCGCCGTTGCCGCTTGCAGAGTACGAGCCAAAGAGCGCGCTCCACGTTACCGAGACGAAAGTCGAACGGGCGCGGTTTCCGGTTGTCGACGTGCACACGCACATTACTGTTTCCGCCAAATCGCAAAACGGAGTCGACATTACGGCCAAGCGGCAATATCTCGGCCAGCCGGATGAACTCATTGCCGTGATGGAGCGCAAGAACATCCGCTCTATGGTGAACTTGACCGGTGGATACGACGATGGCCTGCTGGAAGTAACCACGAAATATGACAAGAGCTATCCGGGGCGCTTCTACAGCTTTGTGGAGCCGTGCTACGAGCGACTTCTTGAGCCCAACTATGCCCGCATTCAAGCTGACGCGATTGAACGGGCGCACCGCTCAGGAGCGAAAGGGCTCAAAATTCTAAAGACCCTGGGTCTTTATCTGCGCGAGAAGATTACCTCAGGAAAATTGATCAAAATCGATGATCCGCGATTTGATCCGATGTGGGATGCATGCGGCGAACTGAATATGCCGGTCGCCATCCACGTCTCTGATCCGGTCGCATTTTTTACGCGTACAGACCGGTTCAACGAGCGGTTCGAAGAGCTCAACAATCATCCGGATTGGTCCTTCTATGGTCAGGATTTTCCCAGCAATGCGGAACTGCTCGAAGCGCGAAATCGAGTGTTCGCGCGGCACCCGCGGACGCAATTTCTTGTTTTGCATGTTGGCAATTTTGCGGAAAACCTGGATAACGTTTCTGAAAATCTTGACAGCTTTCCAAATATCACTGTGGATATCGCGGCTCGCATCGGTGAACTCGGCCGCCAACCGCGCCGTTCGCGCCAATTTTTCGATCGTTATCAGGACCGCATTCTCTTTGGAACCGATGCCACACCCCACGGCGATGAATTTCCGCAGCAGGTATTCAACGAAAAGCTCTACGAAATCTATTACCGATTTCTCGAGACTGAGGATGAATACTTTGATTATGCTCCGGCCAAAGTGCCGCCACAGGGGCGCTGGCGAATTTATGGCATCGGCTTGCCCGAAGCGATTTTGTTGAAGGTCTATAACCAGAACGCCGCACGCTTGTTGCAGATCGCCGTTTGATGTTTAGTGCCTTACAAATCCGTGTCACTGCACTAAGCTGCCGCCCAGTCTCCATGAAGCAGCTACTCATATATTGCCTCCTTGCCGTCTCACTCTCTTCCGTCCATGGTCAAGATGTGCCCCCGGCAGATGCGTTTCGTGTCTTGCCGGAATCCGCCGAAGGCCCCAGTATCACTTCCTATTTGAGATATCAAACGGAAATGGCTTGGCGTCAGGACGATGAACGCCGCAAAAGGTGGGAAACGATTGGAACCGAGCAACAGTTGCTTCAGTTGCAACAGGAACTGCGAAATCGGCTGCTCCATGCGCTAGGTGGCCTGCCTGCGGAGAAGACACCGCTGAATCCCCGGATAACCGGCCGGATACAAATGAAGGGGTTTCATATTGAGAAGCTGATCTTCGAAAGTTTGCCGGGCGTGTACGTCACTGCGTTGGTCTATGTGCCAGAAAACGGCACAGCAAGAAATCCCGGAGTGCTGGTTCCCAGCGGGCACTCGCCAAATGGGAAAGTGCACTATCAAGGATTGTGCCAGCATCTGGTGCAGCGCGGTTATGTTGTCATTAGTTGGGATACCGCTGGCCAAGGGGAGCGCAGTCAGTTCTGGGACGCCAAGAAACACACAAGCCGTTACAACCTGATCTGCGCCGAGCATGCTGTTCTCGGCAATCTCGCCTACCTTGCCGGTACTAATCTCGCTCGTTGGGAAATCTGGGACGGAATACGTGCGCTCGATTATCTGTTGACCCGACCGGATGTCGACCCTGAGCGCATCAACATCGCCGGCACCAGTGGCGGTGGTTTTCAAGCAGCTAACATTGCCGCCGTTGACGAACGCATCAAAGTTGCGGCCCCTTCTTGCTACATTACCGCGCTTCCCATGCGCGTCTACAACCGCATCTTCGAGGATCCGGATAGTGACCCGGAGCAGGACTTATATGGCGCCATCGCAAATGGACTTGATCATCCCGGACTTCTGATGTTGATGTATCCACGGCCGATCTTTGTAGCCGCGGCAGTGCTTGATTTTTTTCCTATCGAGGGCACGCATAAAACCGTGCGCGAAGTTACTGATCTGTACGGCAGGTTTGGGCATGCAGATCGAATCGCGATGCACGAGGGGTATCACAAACACACGTTCTCGGATGAGAATCAAGAGGCGGCTATCGATTTCATGGACCACTTCAACGGAATGCCGCCACATCGCGACTTTGCGGCGACTGAATCGTTAAATGAGAAGACTCTGCAGTGCACGCGTACGGGCCAAGTCATGCTCGATTTCCCAAACTCCAAGTCGGTAATGGATCTGATTCGTGACTACTATTTCGAACACAAAGAGCAGTCCGCGGATCTGAAGCAACTCTACTATTCGGATCTCTATCCAGGAATCAACAACTGGAGTGTAGGGCAATATCAAGGCCCTATTTCTACGGCAAACAAGATCGAGTGGCAGTTGATCAAAAGTTCGCAATCGGGTGGCGTAAAGATCGATCAATACCTGCTACATCACAACCGATACATGGAAATGCCCTTGCTGCATATTTATAAACAGCAAAGTCATCGCCCGGTCCTCATATGGCTTGGCGAAAACGGCAAAGTCACCGAGCAGGATTGGCCAAAGGCGAGGAAGTACATCGATGACGGCTACGACATCGTAACTACAGATCCTCGGGGCTTAGGTGAAACTCGGATGCGATACACCGCAATGTCAGCCGATGATCCAACTTTAGCGAACTCCGATTTCGATCACGCCTACATGAATCCCCTTTCCAGTGTTCTAGCGGACTACGCCTACAATTCTGTCCTCACCAGTAGGCCATATTTCCTTCAGATCATCGAAGATATAGAGATTGCGACTCGTTTCGTACACGAGAAAATAAATGACCAGCATGAAGTTGCGATCATCGGGCTCGGCAATGCGTACACGTTCGCGCAGGCTGCGTCGGAAGTGCTTCCCGATATTAAGCTAATTTCCGAACCGGATAACCAGGCTCTCAAGTGGTCGACATTGGTGGAGGAAAAACGGGAGCTTTGGCCAATTCTGTATCTGCTCCCCAATGGAGCCTACATTCATTGAACGGACATCGAAGCTGGAGGTCGGAAGCAGAGTAATGGGTCTTCCCTCACCTTACGTCGCCATGAAGAAAACGCTCTCCGCCCCTTCACTCAATTGACACTTCGTCAGCGCCCAGGCACGATCGGCAAGGTCAGCGCCGAGGGATGATGATCGTCGTGATAGATCACATTCGTGGCTGACACCGGTTGCTGAGAAACACCTCGTTCAAGACCCGAATTTAAATTTCGATCAAATCGGGGGAAATTGCTGCTACTGACTTCGAGTCGTAATGTGTGTCCTTTGCGAAAGACATTGCTGGTCGCCCATAGATCGATTTTCAGCTTGTAAATCTGCGCTGGGTTCATCAATTCAGGTTTTTCCTGCGAATCGCGGTAGCGAGCCCGAATAATTCCTTCGGTTAGATTTTGTGTGAACCCGTTCGGCCACACATCCACGAGCTTGCCGGTGAAGTCGGTATCCACCACCGAAGATTTGACGAAGAGTTCGAGGCTGACTGGGCCGGTGACTTCGAGGTCTTTCGTCAAGGGTGCGGTTGAATAGAGCAGGACATCATTGCGATCCTCGACCGGCCTCTGATCACGTGGCCCTGGAGCGAGGTGCTCCCAGTCGCAGCACAAGGGGCCGCCGACGGACGGTGCCGGATTTGCTGGGTCATACATATACTCATCTGGGCTTTCCGAATGCTGGGCAATCGGGGTAAGTGTTCCGTCGCCTCGCAGTGAGTTAGCCTTGCCCGAAGAATGTAAATAGTATTTCGTCGAAACAGCTCGAGCTACGGGCCAGTCATCTTCCGAGCGCCATTCGTTCGTCCCCATGACAAAGAGTTTGACCGGCTTGTTGGTGGCGAATTCATTCTGCACGCCTTTGAACAAATATTCGTACCAGGCTAGAGTCAGATCGTCGATGTTCACATCCGCAGCCCCTCCGAAATCCACTTCTCCGATCTTGCGGCCCGATCCGGCATGTCCGCCAATGGCTACGATCAGTCGCTGGCCACGCTTCGCATCTTCGGTACCAGCGTGCGCTTTCATTCCGAGGTAATTGCGGAGCGAGCCACCCAGAAAAATGTCGTACCAGGCGGCGATATGAAGTGAAGGCACTTGTATGTCCGAGAAATGTTCTTCGATTGACCATTTTTTCCAGTAGTCGTCGTAACTGGGATGAGCCAGCCAGTCGAGAAAGTAGGGAGCAAGCGTGGCAGTCGAGTCGAAGTCGGAAGCAGGAGGAACGAAGAGCGGGTAGGCCGAGAGTGGCAGCTTCCAGATTCCGTTCATCGCGTTGGTGCTGCGTTGCACCTTGCGATTGAACGTATCTTGCGCGAGTCCCGAGGTCCATGACTCGTTGAACCATTGTTCGAACGCGCCGCCTTGATAGGTCCACCCGTCGTGGTAATTGCTCGCTGTCACTTCCGGGCAAATTCCCGCGAGATGTGGCGGGTGGGCGATGGCCGCCAACATCTGCGTAGCTCCAACATAGGAGCCACCAAACATGCCGACTTTCCCGTTGGAATAGGGCAGGGCTGCGGCCCATTCGACCGTGTCATATCCATCATTGGATTCATTTTTGAAGGGATACCACTCTCCCTCCGAGGAATAACGGCCTCGGACATCTTGGATGATCACGACATAGCCGTGGGCGGCGCCGCGCCAGCCGAAGTCGTCACCTTGCTTGTTGTACGGAGTTCGCTCCAGAAGAATCGGAAATTTTCCTTCGGCCTTTGGACGAAAGATGTCTGCACGGAGGATGACGCCATCGCGCATTTTGACCTGCACATTGCGCTCGATCGTGACCTCGTATTGATCAGCAGCCCAGGCCCATGTCACCAGCAACAGGAAGGGCAGAAGTACCACTCTGTAGCGAGTTCTCATTCGAAGCGCCTCATTGCGGGCAAAGTACAGCTCCGCAGGTTGCAAGCGAGAAGCTGACAGCCAGAACAGAACTGCTTCCGCTTGTGGTCTTGAGAGTGTACGAACTTGTGGGTCTTACGAAAAGGGGATTCTTAACCAGAACGCGGTTCAAAGGCATAATAGATGCCGCTCGAAACAGTTCGAAAGACGCAGAATCCGGTAGCCATACCTCGAGAAGACTGATAAATTCTGAACTCTCCAGAGTGCATGATGCGTGTCTTCTACGGTTGGTGGATTGTTGTCGCTGCGTTCCTTAATTTGTTCTATAGCGTCGGTATCATCTATTACGGCTTCCCGGTCTTTTATCCCTCGCTGGTCGATTCTCTCGGCTTTACTCGGGCTCAACTGACGCAGGGTTTTCTCTTGGGCTTTGTCGTGGCAGGGCTCCTGTTTGGGTTATTGGCTGGAGTCCTGATCGACCGTCTGGGGCCGCGCCAGGTAATCCGAGTCGGTATTTGGTGTGTCGGCCTGCCTCTGATCCTGATGGGTAGCATGACCCGCATTTGGCATTACTACCTACTGTGTATCGCGGAAGTTTTTGGTTACGTGCTGACCGGGCCGATCCCCAACCAGGTTCTGATTTCTAACTGGTTCCGGGTAAAGCGGGGGCGTGCCATGGGCATCGCCTATCTGGGATTAGGTGCAGGCGGTGCGGTTTCGCCTCTTCTCATCAACAGCCTGATTCAGAGCTTTGGTTGGCGACGCGCATTCGAAATCATCGGAGCACTCATCCTGATTGTTCTTTTCCCGGTTTCACAGTGGATCACCCGTTCCAGCCCGCGTGACTTGGACCTTTTCCCTGACGGCATCTCGCCGGCTGCTGCCGCGAACCAAACTGCTCCGCCTGGGCAAGAGTCGATTGTCAGCTTGAGCGTTGCGCAAGCCGTGCGCAGTACTAATTTTTGGCTCATCCTGGCTGGATGCACCTTGACCATCGGCGCCATAGGCGCCGTGACCCAGCATTTGATTATCTTTCTTAAGGGCGAGGGATATACCGTAAGCGCCGCTTCCCAACTGTTGAGCGCATCACTTGTTTCAAGTCTTGCAGGTCGCGTCGTCGTCGGATACTTCGCCGACCGCTACAGTCGAAAAAACGTAATGGCGCTGTTCTACCTGATCCTCGCGCTGGCGATACCATTACTTTTCGCAGTCCGGCAGCCTGCGGTCGTGTGGTGTTTTGTCCTAGTCTATGGTTTCGCGATGGGCGCCGATTACATGTTGATTCCACTTGTCACGGCGGATTGCTTTGGATTGTCCGCACTGGGGAAACTTCTTTCTCTGATCATCATGGGATATTCCTTGGGGCAATGGTTTACCCCGTGGCTGGCAGGAAAAATCTTCGACACCTATCACACATACAATCTTTCCTGGATCCTGATGTCCGCCGCAGCCGCTGTCGGCGCGGTATTAATTTACGCGATCGTGCCGGATCGGCGGCCTACCGAAAACCGCAATGCGATTGGCACGATGAGAGATGATTTCGCTACTGAGACGACGAGCGCACTTCAAAAGAACTTCTAAACTTGGGGTGTTCGAAACTCTTTTGGGCTTATCG
>Ga0126376_10000217_pt1 | contig 26957 bp, 18 predicted proteins | sample PanSoiMetPlot_15_FD_92760 | JGI IMG/M metagenome (GOLD analysis project Ga0126376, IMG submission 92760) | Tropical forest soil microbial communities from Panama - MetaG Plot_15 | ecosystem: Environmental > Terrestrial > Soil > Tropical forest > Bulk soil | place: Panama | collected 2016-02-17 | reverse complement strand
GTCCGCATTCCGGCTGATGCTACGGCGTGGGCAAACGCGCCCGCTCTAGCCGTCCTGCCGACCGTATCAACCAACGATAGCAGCGTTCATTCTTCCCAGGTCGGGTTGAACCGCCACGCCACTCCGAAATTGCTATGGACGCAAAGTAGTGGTATGGAGGCCGACGCGATTCGTGAGCTTCGTACCGCCATTATTGCGTTGCCGACCGATGCCAAATCGAAGGTTATCTTGATTTCTTCGGCTGCAGCCGGAGAAGGAAAGACCACGACGGCGCTCAACCTGGCTGCCGCTCTGGCACAGCAAGGTCCCACGTGTCTTGTCGAAGGGGACTTGCGCTCACCGGTTCTGAGAGACGCGCTCGCACTGCAGGGAAATCTGGGCACCGCGGAAGTCATTGCTGCACGAGCGGGATTGTCAGATGCTCTCCAGCCTGTAGCAGGCTTGCCTGGCTTGAAGGTGTTGGCTGTGAATTCCGCACCAGCCAACGCCGCCGACGTGGTCGCGGGCCCGGCCATGCAGAATGTTATCGGCAGCTTGCGCCAATCCTTCGAATACGTCGTAATCGATTCGCCGCCGGTTATTCCATTCAGTGATGCGAGAACGTTGGCGGTGCTTTCCGACGGTGTAATTCTCGTCGGGCGCTACGCGCAAACGACCCGTCGCGCGATGGCTCGCAGCGCCGAGCTCTTTGCCGAAGTGAATGCGCCGATATTAGGAGTCGTGCTTAACGACATGGACTTCAGCTCGCCTGATTATCAGTACTTCAACTATGGCTACACTTGGGGCAATGCGAATCGCCGGTATGGACGGCCGCGCCGTTTGGCGGATGCAGCTATCGCTGCAGGGAAAGATCAACCCCGAGCGAAAGGCGCGCACGCTTGATTTCCGGAGAAACTGGAGGATATATGCGAATGAGAAACAGCAAACTCGCCGTCATTAAGACCAGCGCTGCCCTCTTTGCAGCCTTGGTTTCGTTTGGGCAGTCTTCCGCTTTCGCGGCAGACGACGCAACCTCCACGGCTAAACCAAGGCCATCTCCGTCCAGTGTGGACTACACCATCGGAGCCGGCGACGTAATCACTGTTACGATCACCGACGCGCCCGAATTTGGGGGAAAATTCCGTGTCGCCGATTCCGGAGTGATTTCGATCCCCGGCGTAGCCGCGCCTGTTAAGGCGGAAGACCAAAACCCTATCGAACTCGCCAACTCGATCCGCTTGGCCTTAATCGACGCGAAGCAGCTGCGCGACCCTCACGTCAGCGTGTTCGTGGACGAATTTCATGGCCGGACAGTCTCCGTGCTGGGTGCCGTCGCCAAGCCCGCGGTCTATCCGCTGCAGAAACGCACCACGGTTTTGGAGGCGATTTCGCTTGCGGGTGGCGCGGTTCCGAACGCAGGGAACACGGTAACGATTGTGCGTGGCCCGGCGAGCGCGGAATCTACCAACACTGCGGTGGGCTCCGTGCAAACGTTCAAAATGTCGGACCTGGCCAGCGGCAAGGACCTTTCTACGAATATCGAGGTGAAAAACGGTGATGTTGTCAGTGTTTCGTCCGCCCAAGTTGTCTACGTGGTTGGTGCGGTGATGAAGCCCGGCGGGTTCACGATTCAAGATTCGGCGACTGGAGTGTCGGTTGTGCAGGCTGTCGCGCTGGCCGAAGGCTTCACTTCGGTGGCGAGCCGTCGCGGATTAATTGTTCGTCAGTCAACCAGCGATCATGCGCGCGTGGAAATCCCCGTCGATATCGGCCAGATGATGGCCGGCAAGCAGACCGACGCAGTCCTCGCGCCGAACGATATCCTCTATGTCCCAACCAGCAGCGCGCGCCGCACGGCAAAAGCCATGGGAGACATTGCAATGGCAGCCGTAAACGGTGTCGCGATCTACGGAATCGGCTATCGCGTAGGCAACGTCAAGTAGCCCCTTCCGGCATTCGCCTTTGGTTGTACTGACAGAGCCACAGAGCATCCATTTGTCATCCATTGGTCCACGCTATCGCGTCGCCGTGCACGGCTTGCCGCATTTCTGCCGCAAGCTCTGCAATCTTGTCCATGGGGGCGATTGGAGCGTGCCGTACCGATCTCCGTTTCATCCTGTTGGATTGGCGCAGCGTTTCACCGATCTCGCGCAATCCGATCTTGCCTTCTCCTGGACAGGAAATATCAATCCTGGATTGTTTCTGCGCGCCGCACGCGCTCTCGACAAGAAGAAGGTCATTGTACTTTGGTGCGGCAGCGATGTTCTTTTTGCTGCAGAACAACTGAAGGCGGGCAGAAAGGACCCCTGGGTTTCGAGCCGTGTGCATTGGGCGGTTTCGCCGTGGTTGGCGGATGAAGCTCGTGCGCTCGGTCTCGACTGCGATTACGTTCCAATCTCGTTTGTTCCGCCCGTCGAACCCTCTCCACTACCAGAAGAGTTTTCGGTTCTTACGTATGCGCCGTCTGCGAAGAAGGCGGAACTATACGGCGTGGATCGAATTCTGGACGTAGCCGCGAAGCTGCCTTCCATTTCGTTTCGCCTGGTCGGATTGAAGGAGGGAAGTATCCCAGGGGCGCCGAAGAACCTGCAAGTCTTCGGAAAGGTGAACTTGGACCAGTTTTTCGGTGACTCCACCGTTTTGTGGCGGCCCGTGCGCCACGATGGCCTCTCTTTCATTGTGCTCGAGGCGCTTTCTCACGGGCGGCATGTTTTGTACAGCTACCCGCTCCCCGGCTGCGCGCAAGTGCGTGGCGTGGTGGACGCCGTGGAACGGATCACGCATCTTCGTGATCTTCACGCCTCGCGGAGCCTAGGACTCAATCAAGCCGGATTGGATGTTATAGCTCGAGATTACGACAAAGATGTTGTTCGCCAACGCATCTTGCGGCGTTGGGAGCAGGTTATTCTCGCGCCCATCTCGCAGGCATTCGTGCGGACCGCGCCGGCAGCAAAATGACTTTGGCCGGGATGGAGACCACGCCACTTGGGATCTGTAAGGACTGGCGCACGGTGCTGCGAGTCACAGCGTTTCGGACATTTGTAATTCTGTGTGTCCTCCTGACTGCGAACGGTGCTCTTGCACGGGAGCAGCAGGCTTCCGCTGCCCCCCTCGGAGCCCACTATTTGCTCCTTGTGAATACCGCAATCGCGCGTCAATTGAAGCCACAGGACTTTTCCGCTTTCGATGCTTCGCCTTACGATGGGCTCGCGATCGCTTTTCACTACAACTACGACACGGCGCCGGTTTTCTCCTCCAAGAGTATGTCCGCTCAACTTGGCGAATGGAAAAGACTAACCGGCAAGGATCTATGGCCGTGGGTCTACATCAACCGCATGCTGGGTGCAGCGGAGGCGGCGAGCAACGAACGTGTGGATGTTCCTTATTTCCACAAGATTCGCGGCATTGACCTTGATGACGAGGCTGGGGCGCGCAGTGACTTTCTTCAGATTTGGAAGAGCGCTCTCCGGACGGCGCGAGAAAACAAGAGCCCCGGCATCGTCTTCGATCCGGAGTTCTACAACGACCACAAAGCATATGACCCTGCGGAAATGGCACGGGAAACAGGCAAATCGCCGGAACAACTCATAGCACAACTGCAAGAGCTTGGTGCCGAAATGGCCGACGCCGCGGCCGAACAATACAAAGGTGCAGTGCTGTGGTTTTGCTTCACTGGATTCACCCACAAGGATTTCAAAACGATCGGCGGAAAATCCTACTATCCGACTCCGGTTTACATCGCAATTGGACTGCTGGACCAAATTCAGAAGCGCAACTACTCCCTTCGTGTCATCTCTGGCGGGGAGGGTTCAATTGGGTACTGCCACGAAACGCTTCGCACGTTTCAGGAAGCCATCGATCGCCGCGCGACGGCGTTCGCTCCGATTTTAGGGAAGTACAACGGCATTCTCGAATTGGCGGGAACAATTACATTGTGGGATGAGCGCTCCAGCAAATCAGGATTCGTCGCGGAAGGAGATTGTGCCCGAGCTTCGGCTTCCACCATCGAGGATCTCCAACCGTATCTCGAACTTATGCTTCGAACCTACCGCTACAACTGGATTTATGGATCGACCAATGGCGGATATTTTGCTTTTAACCCACAACGTAACACTAGAATTCACAGAGTGATATCCAATGCCCGGGCCCGAACAAACTCAAATCATCCCAACTGAATTTTTCGAAGAAGGTTTCGACCCCCAGTCCATGAGACCGAGAAAACCAACTGCAGCACCGCGTTGGGTAAGCGTTGTAGGCGCTCGGCCACAGTTTGTGAAGCTGTCGCCATTCTGCCGGGCAATCACCGAACACAACCGGCAAAACCCTGCTTCTCCAATCGACCACCAGATTCTTCATACTGGTCAGCACTACGATCGCGACCTCGCTGGCGTCTTTTTCGATCAGATGGAGATTCCCACGCCGAATTTCAATCTTGGCGTCGGTTCTGGCTCCGCAGGCACGCAGCTCGCACGCATGCTCGCGCGTATGGAGTCCATTCTGGCCGCCATCCAGCCGGATTGGGTCATCATTTATGGCGATACCAATTCCACTCTGGCCGGAGCGTTGCTCGCTGCCCGGCTGAATATTCCGCTCGCGCACGTCGAAGCCGGTTGCCGCAGCGGTGAGATTTGTCAGCCGGAAGAGCAAAATCGGATCGTTGCAGATCAACTCAGCCGGATTCTCTTTTCGGCCTCCGAACATGATGCGCAAAACTTGTGCCGCGAGGGAATTGCCACGCCGAACGATCCTTTCCAGAGGCGGACGGCTCTGGTTGGCGACATTCTTTTCGATGCGCTTCTCCAGAATTCACTCATTGCAGAACAGAGTGGTGAAGAGCACCTCCGCTCACTCAGCATCCGGAGCAAGGACTACTATCTCCTCACTATCCACCGCGCTGAGAACACCGATGATTCCGGACGGCTTCACAGTATTTGCAAGGCCGCATCGTCCCTCGATTTACCGGTACTCTTTCCAGTCCATCCGCGCACCAAAAAAATCCTGCAGCGCGAGGGTATCTCGCTGAACGGCAATATCATTACGATTGAGCCCCAAGGCTATCTGGAAATGATCACGGTGGAAAAACACGCCCGCATGATCCTCACTGATTCCGGCGGCCTCCAGAAGGAAGCGTTCTACCTGCAGGTTCCGTGCATCACGCTGCGCGAGCAAACGGAATGGACGGAGACAGTCAACCTCGGCGCGAATCAGTTGGTCGGCGCGTCTTATGACAAGATTCTCAGTGCGGTTCAAGACCCGCCAGTCCCCAATTGGCATTCCCATCAGCCGTACGGAGATGGCACGGCCGCGAAGAAAATCGTCGCCGAACTTGCCGCCATTCCTCGCCGTATCATAATTCCACAGAATTTTCTTCCATCGGAATTGCCGAACGCCATGGCAAAGGCTGCTTCCTGAAATGTTGCGCGTCGTTCATCTCACCACGGTTCACAGCGCGCTCGACCATCGCATCTTCCGGAAGGAGTGCCGATCCCTCGCCCGAGCTGGATACGCCGTCACGGTGATTGGTCCTCACAATGGTGACGCCGAACGGGAGAGTGTCTCAATTCGCGCCATAGCCAAACCACCTTCACGCATCTCCCGCATGACGCATACCGCTTGGCGCATTTACGGTGCCGCGCTGCGCGAGAATGCCGACGTTTATCACTTCCATGACCCTGAGCTGATCCCCATCGCTCTGTTACTGCGCGCACGCGGAAAGAAGGTCATTTACGACGTTCACGAAGACTATCCGAAGGACATTTACTACAAGTCGTACCTTCCCCGCTTCGTGCGTTTTGCCATCTCCTCGCTCATGAATATTCTGGAAACCGTCGCCGCTCAGCGCTTCTCGGCCATTGTAGCCGTTACGCCTGCGATCGCGGGCCGCTTCGCTTCCACTAATAAAAAAACCGTCCTCGTCCGCAACTTTCCCTACGACGAGGAGTTGATTGACCGCTCCTCGAATCCATGGAATGAACGAAAAGTTGCCGCTGCGTACGTCGGCACAGTTTCACCGCAGCGCGGCATTTCGGAAATCGTCACGGCGATTGGCATGGTTCCAGAATCGCTCTGCGCCACCCTGGAAATCGCCGGAGAAGCGGTCCCTGATTGGGTCAAGCAGCAAGCCGGCTGGACGCGCGTGCGCCATCACGGCATTCTCGACCAGCGCAGTACGTATGAACTGCTTTGGCAGGCTCGCTTGGGCCTTTCGTGCCAGCATCCCATTCCGACGTTCGTCGATTCGATTCCCGTGAAAATCTTTGAATACCTGGGGGCCAGCCTTCCCATCGTCATTTCAGACTTTCCGCTCTGGCGCGAAATGTTCGGAGACTTGGGCTGCGCGATCTTTATCGATCCGCGCAATCCAAGGGAGATTGCGGAAGCCATCGAGTATTTGCTCTCGAATCCGGCTGAAGCGGAAGCCATGGGCCGGCGTGGTCAAGCCGCCATCGCCTCGAAGTTCAATTGGAACTCCGAGAGCCGGACGCTTGTCGAACTCTATGCCAGTCTAATTGGTGCGCCATGTGCGGCATAGCGGGAATCGCGTCACCACGTGGGGTGGACCCAGACATCCTTGTTGCGATGACGCAGATCATCTCCTATCGGGGCCCCGATGGGTTCGGATTTGCTTTTGCCCAGTTGGATCGCGAAGCGGCCGTCATGGCCATTCACAATCAAGCGGTGACGGCCCTTGGCTCAATCGCCGCGGTCGGACTCGGCAACCGCCGCCTTGCCATACTGGACATCTCTTCCACGGGCAACCAGCCTATGCAATCGGAGGATGGTGATCTGACCGTTACTTACAACGGCGAGATCTACAACTACAAGGAAATGCGCGCCGAGCTGGAGGATTACGGCCACCGTTTCCGAACACACACCGATACCGAAGTCATTCTTCATTCCTATCGCACCTGGGGCCAGGATTGCGTCCAGCGCTTTAATGGCATGTGGGCCTTCGCCCTTTGGGATCGTCAGCGTCAATTGCTCTTTTGTTCGCGGGATCGCTTCGGAGTGAAGCCTTTTTACTACGCTGAATTTCAGGGTGCTTTCTATTTCGGCTCGGAAATAAAACAGATTCTGCGCGCCGCAACGTTGCCACGCAAAGCGAATCTAGAAACCACAACCCATTTTCTCGAATGGGGCTTGCTCGATGCATCCTCACAGACCTTCTTCGAGGGAATTCACCAGTTGCCGGGCGGCCACAATCTGGTGCTCGATCCACACAAGACGCTCACCCCGAAAATAAGTCGCTATTGGGAGTTAAGAACCGAACCACAACTGGACCTTTCCGATTCCGAAGCTGAGCAAGGCTTCAATGATCTCTTTCGCAGCGCCGTAGAAATCCGGCTGCGGAGCGACGTGCCTCTTGGCGTGGCCCTGAGTGGCGGCCTTGATTCTTCCTCCGTCCTTTGCCAGGCCAAGTGCATTTCGCCCGACGCGCATTTCCAAACTTTCTCTGCCTGCTTTGAAGAAAAGGAATTGGACGAGCGCGAATACATGGAAGCGGCGCTCGCAACGACCCAAGCCATTGGCAACGCAACGTATCCGCAAGAAAAGGGATTTTGGAAGAGTCTTCGCTCGATGATTTATCACCATGATGAACCCGTAGGCAGTCCCGCCGTCTACCCGCAGTGGTGCGTGATGGCAGAATCACGCGCAAAGAACGTCCCGGTCATCCTCGGCGGCCAAGGTGGCGATGAATCTCTTTGCGGCTACCAGAAATATCATTTCTTTTATCTCTGGCACTTGCTCAAGCACGCCAATCCGAGCTTCCTTCGTGAATCCTATTTTTGGCTCAAGCAAGGAACAAAGTCGTACGGCAATCCCGGCTCCGTCTTGCGTTACCTGCCTGCTCCGTTTTCAACGAATTATTCGATCGTTCGTCGCATCGGCACTTCCGACTTGGCAGAGCGACTAGACAACTTTCGCCCTCAGATCGGCCATGCGCGCACCATCGCCGAGCGGCAAAAGATCGATCTCACTTACTCCAGTATTCCCGCGCTTCTTCACCACGAGGATCGCGCTTCTATGGCGCACTCCGTCGAATCGCGCCTTCCCTTTCTCGATTACCGTCTCGTTGAGTTTTCGTTGCGCTGCCGCACCTCTCTCAAGCTTCGCAATGGCTGGTCAAAATGGCTTCTCCGTCAGTCGCTCGCCGGAGTTCTTCCCAAAAAAATTCGCCTTCGCAAAACGAAGCTCGGCTTTAACACTCCTGAACAAAAATGGCTGCGACACGGCATGCAGAATGGCCATCGTGACATTTGGGATGGCGCTGAACTTCGAATGGGTCGCTTGCTGGACTCTCACAAATTTCAAAAAGAGTGCCGCAAGTTTGCTCTTGCAGCTCCAGGTTCTCTGCCTTCGAGCATCCTCTTCCGTGTCCTCTCACTCGAACAGTGGGCCCAGGTTTACTCGGTTTCGTAGCCATCCTCGGGAACCTCTTCACCATTTCCTTATGCGATTCCTGATCCTTACGCAATACTTTCCACCCGAAATCGGCGGCGCTCAAACGCGTCTGAAATTCTTCGCTGCAGAACTGGCGCGCCGCGGCCACGAAGTGGAGATCGTCACTTCGTTTCCTAACTACCCAAAGGGCGAATTCTTTCCCGGTTACGAAAAGGGTTTCTACCGCAAAGAAGAATGGGAAGGTCTCACGCTTCACCGCGTCTGGCTCTTTCCGGCTGTCGGTAGCGGCGTGAAGCGCATACTCAATTACAGCTCCTTCACCCTGACCTCCCTCCTTGGCCTCTTGCGTTGCAAGCGGCCGGACTACATCTTTGTCGAATCTCCTCCCCTCTTTCTCAGCATTCCTGCATGGTTCATGGGACTCCTTTGGCGTTCCCCGTTCATCTTCAATGTCGCCGACCTCTGGCCCGACGTCATCGTTGATCAGGGTTTCATGAAAGATGGCTTCACGATAAAAGTCCTCCGCGCAGTCGAGCGCTGGAGCTATCGTCGTGCGGCCTACGTCAACACCGTCACTGACTGGATCGTCAAAGTCTTGCGGGAAAGGAAGCGCGTCCCGGCGGAAAAAGTTCTTTTTCTTCCCAACGGGGCTGACATCGAAACTTTTCGCCCTCGTCCTCCTGACGAATCATTGCTCGCCCAATTGGGTTTCGAAGGGAAACAGGTCGTTCTCTGGGCCGGTACTCTAGGCTTTGCTCACGGCATCGACAACATCCTAAATGCCGCGAAGCGTCTCGCATCCTCTCATCCGCAGATTCATTTTCTCTTTGTTGGCAATGGTTCCGCGCGTGCCAATCTTGTCGCTCAAGCCAAAGCCATGAATCTTTCCAACGTTACCTTTCTCGACCCGGTTCCACTTGCCGAAATCGTCCGTTACTACTCCATTTGCTTCTGCGGGCTGGCCTCGCTCATCAACATCCCCGTTTTCGAAGGTGCTCGCCCTTCCAAAGCCTTCCCGGTTCTTGCGTCAGCAAAGCCGCTCATTTTCATTGGTAGCGGCGAAACCGCACGTTTGGTGGAAAACGCCGAAGCGGGCGCTGTCGTTCCTGCAGCCGAACCGCAAGCCCTTGCCGAAAAGCTCGTCAGTTTCGCCTCCGATTCCTCGCTCGCCAAGGCTTGCGGAGAAAATGGCCGCCGCTTTGTCGAAGAAAACTTGCAATGGTCGTCTATTGTTGGGGCCTGGCTCACCCAGTTGGCGCCGCCAGCTTCTGGGGAAGGCGCGCAAGACGTAGTCACTTCATAAAACAAATCCATTCTTTGGAACTTCTCTTATGAGCGCTACTGCCGCAGCTGTCTCGTTTCTCCCATTTCACCGCGCGATGATTGGGGACGATGAAGTTCGCGCCGTTACCGAAGTACTGGAAAGCGGCTGGCTTACCACTGGCCCGCGTGCCAAAAAATTTGAAGCCGCTTTCGCTGCGTGTGTCGGCGCCGAGAACGCCATCGCTGTTGGTTCATGCACCGCCGCGCTTCATCTGGCGCTCGCCGCCATCAATCTTCAGCCGGGCGATGAAGTAATTCTTCCAACCATGACCTTCGCTTCCACTGGCGAAGTCATTCTTTATACGGGAGCCAAACCGGTTCTCGTGGACTGTGCTTCCGGTTCCTATCATATGGATGCCGCGCAGATCGAACGCCACATCACTCCGAAGACTCGCGCTATCATCCCCGTCCACTATTCGGGCTACGCGTCTGAGCTGGATCACGTTGTCCAAATCGCTCGCCGTCATAACTTGACGGTCATCGAAGACGCTGCTCACTCTTTCCCGTCAAGCTTCAAGGGAACGCCGATAGGCACCATTGGCGACATCACCTGTTTCTCCTTCTACGCCACGAAAACCATCACCACAGGCGAAGGCGGCATGATTACCACGCAGAACGACGCGCTTGCCGATCGCATGCGCATTCTTTCCATGCATGGTATCAGCCGTGACGCGTGGAAGCGCTACACCGCCGAAGGCACATGGCGCTACGACATTCAGGACATCGGCTATAAATACAATCTCACGGACCTGCAAGCCGCGATCGGTCTCGTCCAGTTCGAAAAGAGAGAGCACATGCGCCGGCTCCGCGTCGCCTTGGCAGATCGCTACACGCGCGAACTCAATTCTTTCGAGGGCTTCCTCACCCCGGTTATCCCGGATCACGTTGAGCACGCTTGGCATCTCTACGTCATTCAAGTGGATGACGACTTTCTCTCCATCAGCCGCGATCGCATCATCGAAGAACTCAAGGACCGCGGCATCGGCACCTCGGTTCATTTCATACCCCTGCATCTCCATTCTCTGTATCAAAATCGTCTGGGCTATCACGAAGGGATGTTTCCGAACGCTGAAGCCCGCTTTGCCAGCTCCATCTCGCTCCCGCTCTTTCCGGGCATGAAGGAGATCGAACAATCTCGCGTCATTCAAGTGCTGTGCGATATCGCCCGCCAGCATCGCCGGTAGCGCAGGCAATCTTGCCTGCCCTGAGCCAGGGAGGTTGTTAGCACCAATGGTCATGCACAAAACCCTCTACACGCAATTCGGCAAACGCTTCTTTGACGCCGCGCTCGCAGCGCTCGGCCTGATCATTCTCAGCCCGTTGCTTGCGCTCATCGCGATTGCCGTTCGTGTCACGAGCCGCGGCCCGGTGATTTTTAGCCAGCAGCGTACCGGCCAATTCGAAAAACCGTTCGTAATTCTGAAGTTCCGTAGTATGCGTTCCGCGCCTACCGGTAAAGGCGCGCTTCTCACTGCTGCCGGCGATCCTCGAGTCACCCCGCTCGGGTATTGGTTGCGCAAAACGAAAATGGATGAACTCCCTCAGCTCTGGAACGTGCTTTCGGGCGACATGAGTCTGGTCGGTCCTCGCCCCGAGGTGCCGTACTACACACGGCGGTACAACTCGATTCAAAAGCGTGTGCTTCTTGCCAGACCCGGCATCACGTCTCCCAAAATCAATTTCGACGAAGAAGCTTTGATGGCGTCGCGGCCAGACAAGGAAGAGCTCTATCTCTCCGAGATTCTTCCAGCTAAGCTCGCGTGCGACCTCGCCTACGCGGAAAACATTCATTTCTCTACAGACGTTAAAATTCTCTTTGTAACTGTGTCACAGCTCTTCCTGCGTCCATTGGAATTGTTTCAAAGCCTGTTGCACCCGCAAGTGTAGCTGCTGACCGCCACGTCTCCGATCCCTCAAACGTGTAAGGCACGGCACCGTCTTCTTACATATTTTTATCCCGATGTAACAAGCTCCTCACATAAATTCCTTAACTTTATTCTAAAGAAATTCGCGGAGACAGCTCCCCGCTTCGCTCAAAGGTGCCCCATGTCCAGGCCTATTCCCCTGTGGCTGGAACGTCTCATCCGCGGTGCAGTTGATTTTCTCTGTGTGCAGGTGGCCGGCATCCTCTCTCTCGTTTTTGCCGGAGCCTTTGTCGTGCAACCGCATATCGCCGAAGGTGAACTCGCTCATTATTATTTTCACACCTTTCTTCCTCTCTCTTTTGTTTTCCCGTTTGTCTACTCTCTAGGCGGTCTCTACACAAAACTCCGTGGATACGAACTCAGTTACAAACTTCGCCGCGCTGCTCTTAGCGCTTCCGTCGCGACCTTGCTTCTCGTTTTCGTCAGTTTCCTTGCCAGCCGTGCGCAGCTTCCGCGCTCCGTTGCGTTGTGTTTCGCTGTATTCGCCGTCGCCGCCGCCGTCGGCATCCGCTGGCTCAAGGACTGTCTCTTCCACAGCGAGGCTTCGCTGCAATTCGCGCTAACTGTGTCTGCCGTTTCTCAGCAGCGTAATGACACAGTTCTCGTCGTTGGCGGTGCTGGCTACATCGGCTCCATCGTCGTTGAAAAACTGTTGCAGCGCGGCTACTCTGTCCGGCTCCTCGATAGCCTCGTTTATGGTGACCAATCCATCGCGCCGCTTCTCAGTCATCCCAAACTCGAATTTGTCTCTGGCGATTGCCGCAATATTCAGGATGTCGTCGGTGCCATGAGCAACGCCGCAAGCGTCATCCATCTCGCGGCTATTGTCGGCGACCCTGCCTGCGCCGAAGACAACGAAAACGCATATCAAATCAACTACGCAGCGACGCGCATGCTCGTCGAAATCGCAAAGGGCAACGGCACCCAGCGCTTTATCTTCGCTTCCAGCTGCAGTGTCTACGGCGCTTCGGAAACTCTCATGGATGAAAAGTCTGAGACGATTCCGCTCTCGCTCTACGCCGAAACCAAGCTGCAGTCGGAAAAAGTCCTTCTCGAGGCGGCCTCGCGCACCTTTCATCCAACCGTCCTTCGCTTTGCGACTGTTTTCGGCCTTGCGCCGCGCCCGCGCTTCGATTTGGTCGTCAATCTGCTTACGGCCAAAGCCATTCAGGATGGCGTCATCACAATCTTCAATGGCAGCCAGTGGCGTCCTTTTATCCATGTGCGGGATATTGCCGAGGCTGTCGTGCAGACCCTTGCTGCTCCGGTCGAAGCCGTCACCGGCGAAATCTTCAATGTCGGCGATGACCGCCTGAATCTCACGCTCGGCGAAGTCGCAGAAAAAATACGCGTGCAGATTCCCAGAACGCAAATTGAGTTCATCGAAAACGCCGATCGCCGCAACTACCGCGTCTCATTCCAGAAAATCCGCAACTGCGTCGGCTTCACTGCGCAGCGCACCGTCGAAAGCGGCATAGCTGAAATTCGTCAGGCTTTCGAAAACGGGGAAATCGATGATTACCGCCGCTCGTTTTACAGCAATGTTTCCTATCTCAAGGAACGCGGTCGTCTCCATCCAAAAACGGAACTCGACGTCAAAGTCATGGCCGCTTTTGCCGGCGGCGGTGGCTCTCTTGAAATTCTCAAAGCTCGAGCCGCCTCTTCTTCCAACTAGCATTTTGTGGCACAGCCATCCCTAGTGTGCTCCTGGCTTGCGCCAAACAACGCGACACAGGAACTCCCTTGTGCCGTTCCTGCCGTTCGTCTCCCCTGCAATGACCCTCTCCGCAAGAATCTTTACTTACTTTTGAACTCCACTTCATCGTTCTGTTCACATTGCTGCTTAACGTCGTCGCGTCCGCCCCGAGGTGCACCATGTTCCGGCCTGCCTTCCGCTTTCTCTTCCTCGCGTTTTTTCTCGCCATCTATGCCGCTGCAGCTTCGGCCAACGGCGTGCCCATCATTTATCAGCCTCTCAATCCGTCCGCCGTTGCTCCCGGTGGCGTGGGCTTCACACTCACCGTCTCGGGCACAGGCTTCACATCTTCCGCTGTCGTCAACTGGAGCGGCAATCCTCGCACAACCACCTTCCTCAGCAGCTCGAAACTCTCCGCGTCCATTTCCACTTCGGACATCGCCTCGCCCGGCGCCGCCCTCATCACCGTTACCAATCCCGGCTCCGGCGGCGGAACCTCCAATGCGATCAGTTTTCAAATCACAAATCCCGTCTCGGAAACTCCATTTGCTAACAATGATGTCAGCGGTCCGCGCAGTAATCTCGCCACCGTCGCGTCTGGCGATTTCAATGCCGACGGCAAGCTGGATCTTGTCACCGCCATCGGTTCCAACATTTTTGTACTGCCCGGCAACGGCGACGGTACTTTCGGCGCCCCCATCGCTTCCGGTGGACCGAACGCGACTATCGGTTACATCTTTGTCACGGACCTCAACGGGGACGGAAAGCCTGATCTCGTGCTCGTCACCAGCACGGGAACTTTCACGGCACTGGGCAAGGGCGACGGCACGTTTCAATTGACTGGCAGTTCGCTGAGCGATGCTCCGCTCGCCGCAATACTCGCCGATTTCAACGGCGATGGCAATGTGGATATGGCCTACGCCACAATTTCCGGAATCCAGGTCCAATTCGGAAATGGCGACGGCCCATTCCGCCCGGGTCCCTTTACTCCGTTTGCTCAGAGCTACCCCGGCAGCCGCGCCCTTGCCGCCGGAGACTTTAATCAGGATGGGATGCTTGATCTCGTCGTCGTGACTTCGGCCGGAAACTGCATCGCTGGCACTTTCACTTTGGTCATATATCCGGGCAATGGCGACGGCAGCTTCGCGACCCCAGCACCGGTACAAGGTGTTTCAACCTGTGGCATCGACAGCCCTCCGAGCGCCACAGTCGCCGATTTCAATGGCGACGGAAAGTTGGACATCACTTACTTCACTCAGACTGGCACCTTCGGTTCGGTTGGATACTTCACTGTTAGCCTTGGAAACGGTGACGGCACTTTCCAGGTGCCCCTTCACGTATTGCCCACCAACAACACTGTCGCTGGCCCGCTTTCGGCGGGGGATCTCAATGGAGATGGCAAGCTCGATCTTATTGCGGGTAATCAACTCTTCAACGGAAACGGCGACGGAACATTTACTGGTGTAGGTGTGCCCTCGAGCAATTTAGACGCTGTGTTAGCCGGAGATTTCAACGGTGACGGCAAGCTCGACTTAATCTCCGTTTCCGGCAACACGCCGGATATTCGCATTTTGCTGCAACTCGCTCCGCCTGCAGACTTTGGCGGTTCGGTCACTCCTTCTTTGCAGCAAATTGTCCCCGGCGGCTCAACTTCCTTCACTGTAAACGTTTCGGCCCTGAACGGTTTCACCGGTGACGTCTCTCTTAGCGTTAGTGGTCTGCCGAGCGGGGTCACCGGTTCGTTCAGCCCCAATGCTGTCACCGGTGGCTCTGGAACCTCCACTCTTACGCTCACTGCGTCCAGCTCGGTTCCGCTCGGCAACTATTCGCTCACTATCACGGGCACCAGCGGCTCGCTGTCCCACAGCCTGCCGGCGAATCTCATTGTCAACTCTTCTCTCGGCGATTTCACAGGTACGGTTCAGCCCAATCCGCAAAACATCATCGCTGGAAACAGCGGCTCTTACACAATCACGATCTCCCCGACTGGCGGTTACAACGGCAGCGTCAATCTAAGCCACAGCGGCCTGCCTCCTGGTTCGAGCGCCACGCTCAACCCAACTACGATTCTCGGCGCGTCAGGCTCCGCCACGCTGACCGTTTTCACGGCAACCTCGACCGCCCAAAATGTTTACCCCATCACAATTAGCGCAACGAGTGGCCCGCTTTCTCATTCAACCGCCGCAAATCTGGGTGTTCGCTCCTCCACTCCCGATTGGAACGCTTCCATCTCTCCGTCCTCTCAATCCGCCGCCGTCGGCAGCACGGCGAGTTACGCCATCACCGTCGTTCCCGCGAACGGCTTCTCCGCCGATTTGACCATCACCGCGGATGGCCTCCCGCCTGGTGCAACCTCAAACGCGCCGATTTTCGCCTTTTCTCCATACAACGGTCTTTCTCTGAGCGTTTCTCTGCCTCCCGGCACCCAACCCGGAACTTATCAACTCCTGGTCACGGGCAAAGGCGGCGGCGTCATCCACCAGGGCGTCGTCACCCTCAACGTTACCCCTTAATGAGAAACAATTTTGGAAGGACATACAGTTCGGTGTCATCTCAGTGGAGGTACGATCATGGTTCAACACGCTCTTCGGTTCTTTGCTCATTCTTTGGCATTCTTTGCAAAGAATCAAATGTTGACTCGCTTATCCCCAATGGCTTGCACACTCTTTGCCAAAAACAACCGGGGTGTAGGGGTAACCGGCGCATCCTATTAGTGTAGTTCTTGAACTAGCTTTGCAGGGAATTCAGGAGCCCGGCGCGCGAACGAAGGCTGACCCAGGCACTGCGGTACGCCGCGAACTCACTCTTTTGCGGCACCAGCAAGTCGCTCCAGCGCACTCCCAGCTCCCGCTTTACCGCGCCGAGAAGCAGCCCCGTGTTCACCAGATAGGCCACAGAAGATGCAATCGCCGCTCCGTTGATTCCCATTCGCGGGATCAGTAAGAAATCGAGCTCGACCGTCACGACCAGCGCGATGGCTCCAAACGCTGACGCATAACCCGTCTTGTGCCTTGCCGCCAAATCGGACGACGCGATTTTCGCCAGCGCCAGCGCAATCGTCCCCGGCAAAATCCGCCATATCACCGCAACGCTCGACGAAAATCGCGCGCCAAAAATCAGCGGCACGGCAATCGGACTCGCAATCGCCAGCAGCGCGCCCGTCGCGCACGAAATCAGCAATACATGGCGCAAAATCTTGCATGTGAACTCCGTCGCGCCTTCTTCCACCGTTCTCGCCGTTCGCGGAAAAAGCGCCACCGCCGCTGCCGCCGGAATCTGCCAAAGCACTTCGGAAATCGCCACGCCGAGCGAATACAATCCGACTTGCGCCGCGTCCAGAAAATAGTTCACGACGAATACGTCCAGCCGGTAATTAAAAAACGCAGCGATGTTTCCCGCTTGGCCGCGCAGTCCGGTCAGCAAACCCTTCGTCAATTGCAAATCGTCGGGAATTTTCTCGCGCTTCTGAAATTCTTCGCGCAAAAAAATGCACGCGACCATCAGCCCAACCGCGATTCCTAGAAAATTCCCCCAAAGCGCTGCTTCCGCCGTTTTTCCCAGCGTAAACGCCAGCGCCAGAAACGAGCAAAGCCCGACAGCGCTCACTGTCAAGCCCATCGCAGCGCGTTCGCGAAATCTTTCCGCGCCGGTCATCACCGCTATCGCATACGTGAACAAAACCGCGCACGGAACCGTTAGCAGGATTAGGCGAAAAAGTTGCGGCGTGACTCCGTGAAGAAATTCAGCACTCCACCGGAAAAAAAATTCGGACCACAGAATTGCGAACAGCGCGCAGCCAAAAAATCCCCACAACAAAATCGGGCGAATCCATTCAGAAATATTTCGCCTCCGGTCCGCCCGCCAAATCACAATCGGAATGTCCGCGCCAAGTCCAGCAAGCAGCGCGCCAAATGCGATCGTCATCATACACAAACTGATTTGCCCGCGCGGCCCTGGCCCCAAAATTCGCGCGTAACAAATTTCCAGCAGCAGCGCGACAACAATGTTTGCTGCTTGCCCGCTCAAAACCGCGCCAACGTTGGTCAGGTAGCGGCCGCGCTGCGTTTGCGCGGATGATGACGACACTGTCGCTTGCCGCGTTATCGCAGTCACGTTTCCTCTCGTCTTGTTTTGCCAAGCCGCGATCAGAATAGCAACTTCACTCCCAGCTGAATCGTGCGCGGGCGGTGCGCATCAATCGGATGCAAAAACGAAGTAGTCGTCAAGCATCCCGGATCGCCGGCAGAAAATGTTGTGTCGCCGTAGCAGCTGATCACGTTATTTCCCGGATTTCCCGGACGCGATGGATTGTAAATCCGGAATTGCGTGTGATTCGCAATGTTGAAAGTTTCCAGACGGAATTGCAGCGACTTTCCTTCTGCCAGCGAAAAACTCTTCGAGAGCGCAACGTCGAAATTCGTACGGCTCGGATTGTGCATGTAATTTCGTCCGGAGTTTCCGAAAGTGAATCCGGTTGGGGCGGCAAAAAGGTTTGGATTGCCGAGCAGTGGTCCAAACGTGAACCCCCCGCCGGCGCGGCTTCCCGGCGATCCGGCCGGATTTTCCGCGAGATCTGCGTACGAGGCTGGCCCGTTGATGGTAACGATTCCGGCGTTGTCGGGAGAGCTTATGCCGTCTATCGAACCGGCATTCAGCACGCTGAAAGGAGTGCCCGTCTGAAATGTCGTAATTCCTGACAGTTCCCAGCCGTCCCAGACCCTTGCGCTGGGAGTGCCACGTTTTCCGCCCGACTGAGTGTTACTTGGATCTTCGTCGGCAAACGTCAAGAAGCTAAACAGCTTGCGCATTGGAGGTTGATAGACATAGCTGACGTTCAGCAAATGACGCTGATCGAAATCAGAGCTGCCGCGATTCGAAGGCAAGTTGTAAGCGTTGATGAAAGTCGCCTGGGTGCGGTCGGAAGAGTCATCGATCGAATGACTCCAAGTATAGGAAATGCCGAGTGTCAGGTCCGGCGTGGCTCGGCGCAAGCTGATTTGCATCGCGTGGTAATTTGAATTGGCGATGTTTTGCAGCGAATAGATTTGGCCGAAATAAGGAGCGATTACATTGCCCGGGGTGCGTAGAGTGCCCGGAAGAATTGCCGGCAGCGCTATGTCTGACGGACTTCCAGGACCGCCGTAGCAGCCGGCAAGCGCATTGGGCCAGCCGACGTATTGCGGCCCAACGGGATTGCTGTTCCATGTTGAAGGAGTGCCGTTTGCCGCTTGGGCAACGACGGTGCAAAAAGCCGAGTCCAGCGGCTGTCCGGAGAGGAACGGGTTCTGCGAAGGATTCACCGGCACAAGCTGATTCTCGTTCAATTGTGCCGTCAAGTGAGTTCCTTTGCTGCCAACGTAAGCAATGGAAGCCAGCAGCTGCTTCGGAAGCTCTCGTTGCACACTAAAGTTCCACTGCTGCGCATAAGGCCAGTCCACTTTCGTGGGAATCGAAGTAAGACTAATGGGGAAGGCGCTTCCCCCGGAAGTGAGCGCGAGGCAGCCCTCGCCAACGTTGCCAATGCAAGCCCAGGACGGAACGCCGTATTGCGTTGCACTAATGACACCGCCAACGCCTGCATTGCCCGGACTGCCTTCGAGCGAGCCAGTGTTGGCTTCATTGCCCGTGCCGTGCTCGAAGAAGATCCCGTAGCCTCCGCGGATGGACGTTTTCCCATTGCCGAAGGGATCCCAGGCAAAGCCAATACGAGGAGCCGGATTGAAGAGATGACCAGTCATGCAGCCGGCAGGAACGGGCGTGCCATCTTTATATTTGCCCACGCCGCAACGGACGATGCCGTTGGTGAGGTAGGGGCTCAAATTGTTGATGTCGACTGGAAGAAAATTATTTGGCCCCAGTGGAGTGGAAGGACCGATCACAAGGGCTCCTGTGCGCTGAAAGAAGCTCAACTGGTTGGTAAGGCTAGAATCGAATTGAGAGGGAACCCAGTTGTAAGACAAGTGGTCTTTTTCCGAATAGAGGCCAAAAAGACTGATGCGGAGGCCCAGATTGATGGTGAGATTGCGGCGGAGCTTGAAGTCGTCCTGAAAGTAAGGCTCTATGATGTTGTAGCTCTGATGGTATGTCCCTTGCGCACTGTCTTGTGTGTAAGTCGCAGGAGGGTGCGGCGCGCCACCAATTTGATTACTTCCAAAGAGAAGCAAATCTGCAAAAGCGTTTCCAGTAGAGTTTTGGCTTGCAGTGGTGAGGAAAAGGGTGCCTTGGACATTTCCGGTGTTTGCGCCGACGGCCTGATTGACTTCGCTGCGCTGCGCGAGGATAGCGAGAACGCCGAATTGAAGAGTGTGCTTGCCGAGAGCAAGCGTGGCGTCGTCGCGAGGGCTGTAGGTCGGATTCGAATGGCGCCACGGCATGTAGCCAGTATCAATGTTCAAAGGCTGGCCCCCGAACGCGAAGTTCGGCCCGGACAGAACGATTGCCGGAATTTTGTTGCCAAAAGGGACGCCAGTGCTGTCCAAAGCGGGCGTGTTGAACAGATATCCGACACCGCCAAACGCGCATTGTGTGGAGTTCGGGATATCGCAGGGCGCCGCGGAAAGCGCCGGGTAGTCGGACCGATTTAGACTCTGCACACCGGGGCCGGCGACGTTCGCGAGGGTAATGTGATCGTGGCCGTAAGTCATGGCGAGGTCGTTGACGAACTTTGTCCCGAATGTACTGGTGAGATGAGCGGCGAGGCTCAAACCTGGACCGACGAAGTCGTTTTCGACCGTTGGAAAGCTATTGTTGACGGGTGACCATTGGGGAGTGAGGACATGAGTTTCCCATGAGTCGTGAATGTAATGGAAGAACAGTTTCTGGTTTGGAGTGAAATTGTGGTCGATGCGAAAGAGGTCCTGGCGCCAAGTTGTGAGAGGAGAGAGAGTGGTTGCGTAGCACATCGGATTGGGAGCGCCGGTCACGGGGTCGTAGGGACTGATTGTGGTTGTGCACCCTCGAGTGGCATTAGGCAAAGGGATCAAACCTGAATTGACGATGGCCTGCGACTGGGGGCCGACCCAGAAATTTGGAACTTGATTGTCTGTGTTGAATGTGTGGTAGATGCGGAATGCATTTGGAGGTACGTTGCGAATTTGAGTGGTCACCTGGCCGGGGCAGTCTGGAAAGTAGGGAATCTGGAATTGCTGCGCAACTGCGAGAGAGCGAGTAAAGAGCCATCCGCCTGAAGCATCGTCCAGCTGCACGTGGGGAGTCGTGGCAACTGGGCAAATGTCGTTGAAGTCGCCATTGCGTTCGGCGACGCTGGGCACGGCCTGGTTGTACGGAGTCGGTTCGCGTTCGTGGCGCCATTCCTCGGAGATGAAGAAAAACGTTTTGTCCTTTCTCAAAGGACCGCCGAACGTAAAGCCGCCGTCGTACTTGCGGTAGAGGGGAGCACGGCGCGTTTGATCGAAAAAGTTCCGCGCGTTGAAAATTTCGTTTCTGACGAAGAGATAAGCGTCACCATGAAAGGAGTCTCCGCCAGACTTTATCGTCGCGACCGTGATACCTGATGCGCTCCGGCCATACTGCGCGCCATAGTTGGACGTGAGAACTTGCAAGGAACCTAGAGCATCGAGGCTAGGATAAACGAGAAGGGTACTGTTGCTGCCGTTGATGCTGGCGTTGAGAATGTCCGCACTGTCGACTTCATATGAGTTGTATTCGACGCGGCCGCCATTGACGCTGTATTTGACGCTGCCTTTGACGCCGACCAGAGCCTCGTCTTGACCGGTTTGGTTGCTGACGCCCGGGGTGAGCGCGATCAGCTGAGTAAAATTGCGGCCGTTCAGCATGAGCGAGGTGATTTCCTTGCCGGTGATGGTGCCGGAGATTTGAGCGGACTCAGTTTCAGTCTGAGAAACCGACTGGCCCTGGACATTCACCTGTTCCTTGACGCCAGCGGGAACAAGAGTGATATCGACGCGGGTGGTTTGTCCTGCAGTGACTGCTACGGATTTTGCTTCAAAAGTCTCGAAACCCTGCAAAACAAGGGTCACGGTGTAGGTGCCGGGTTTAAGGCCGGCAAAGACATATTCGCCCTTTTCGTCGGCGGTCGCGTTCACGGGCTGGGTTGCACCGGGAATTTGCAATGTGACGACGGCACCGGGGACAACGGCTGAGGTGTTGTCCTGCACGGTTCCGGAAATGGTGCCTGTCCCCTCCTGGCCGAGCGCAGGGGTAACGGCCGCGACGGAACAGATTAGACAGAGAAATGCGAAGAAATACTTTAGAACAATCACTTAAGATTCCCCCCAGGAAATGGTGGGTCACTTTGCAACAGGTCTGTTACGAAGGAATGAAAGGCGAATAGAAATCGCAACAACGGGGTCGGAGAAAAACACGAGGAACCGGCAGATCGATCAAGGAATTATTCACAAAATAAGAAGCAACGCGTAAGAATTTTGAAACAATGCGCGAGAGCAGGCTGCGGGACGGCAAAGCAAAGCACTGTACGGGAAAAAAATTGTTAGCGCAGTATTACGCGCGACACGCATTTTTGTGACGACCAACAATAAACGCAGAATGTTTTTCTCTCGCACCCACGATGATTCATTTCAATTTCCTTCGAACTTCATTCGCACTTAACAATCCGTGCGAATACTCGCCGACACTTGAAGGTTTCTTGTTGCAAGGAGAGAAGCGACAGGAACTCTTCAAATCTGGTGCTCTACCGAATTTCACCGGCCTGAATCGGCGTTTCCGCTAAACGAGTGGCGGAAGCGGGAGAAACAAGAATCAAGCTCAAATGTCTACTCAACTTGGAATGCGAGGATTTCCCTCAACCGTGCGAAGGCAACCGCAGGGATCCGAAGATGAGATGTGCGTGTGTCTGCGCGGCAACCGAAGTTTCCGTAAGGCAGCAAAAATCTGAGAGGAGAAGCTTCATGAAGACATGGAAGATCTGTAGCGCGTTGCTGGCGCTGGCGGTCCTATTCGCGGCCGCTTACGTTCAGCCCGCGCAAGCACAATCGATCCCGGTCGTGGCCGTCGGCTCGTCCGCTCTGTTCCCGAGCGCGGCGATCGCTGCGGTGAGCGGCGATCCGGTTCGCAGCTCTGGCCCGATCTGCGGCAGCCACTTCTGGACGGGAACGGCATCCGCAATCGACGCCCGCAAATCGCTCACTTCGCCGACCATTCCGGATGAAGGTGGGAACTTGTGGGTGGCTTGGGACAACGACACGACGCCCACGATCATCTGCGCGTACCTTTCGGTGGACACGATCGTAGGGCAGCGGCTGTTCTTCGGACAGGGAGCCGGAGGCAACGCTACGTTGTCGATTCCTACGGCGGCGTGCACACAGGCGGCCCGCGGCGCGAAAGTAGCGTTCGCTTGGGAGACCACGCCAAACCTTCCCGTAGCGGTGTGGAACGCGCTGCAGGGAGGCAACTCGCCAAACGCGGATTGCTCCGGATCAACGACTTCGGCGCCGGTTCACTTTAATGTGGCCTTCACCGATCTGCGTCCGGAAGATGCGCAGTTCATCGGCAACCAGCGCGTGCTTTGCAACGACGGGAATTCGAGCGCGTTTTTCCCGCCCGACGACAAGTCTTGCATGGGCTTTGGCCCTGGCATCAGCTCACCGGGCACGGCGGTTGTGAGCAGCTATAGCGGCGCGTCCGCGCAGGCCGTGGCCTATTCGTTCACGGGAAGCGACCCGATCAGCGGAATCGCAATACCTGCAAGCCGTAGTCTTTCCATCGGCGCAGAACCGGTTCTGGTGTTCGTGAATGCTTCCGGTGCGAACAGCGGCGACTTCGGCAACCTCATCAGCACGGGCAAACTGACGAACGTAAACAGCAAGACGTTAAGCGCGATGTATACCGGCCAGGCGTTTTTCACGCGCGACCTAGTTCAGGGCACGACGCCCGGTTCGATTCCGCAAGTGTTCGCTCACTTGCTGCAACGCGAACCGATGTCGGGCACCTACACCACGTTTGAATGGCAAGTGATCCGCCAGCGCGATGGCTTCAACGCGAATTCGCAAGAAACGGGCATTCTCGGCCCGTCGCAAGCGGGCTACTCGTCGGCTTGTTTCGTGCAGAACGCCAGCGCGTTCCCGACGGTTTCGTGCTCGAACCCGCTCAGCTTCTGCATCGGCTCGAATTGCGCGTTGCGCACTCGCGTCATCGGCACAGGGCAAATGGTGGGCACGGCGAATACGAACTCCTTGGCAAACACTTTGGGCTACGCGTTTTGGAGCCTGGGCAGCTTCGGAAACAAGCTCAACATCCGTTACCTGACACTCGAGGGCGTTGATCCACTATTCCCGAGCTACTCGGCGCACAACGGTGTGTTTCCGGGCGGTGTCGCAAACCAGGGTTCAGCGGCACTTCTGGCTGCGCCCGCGGCCGGCCAGTGCGGCGGCTACTTCAACGGCGACGGCGGTGTGACGATTACGTCGTTCTCGTGCAACACCTACACGCTGCCGACGTTTGACGGCGTTACCAACGGCAACTACCGCGCGTGGAATGAACTCCGCGCCGCATACTACGGGGCGTCGGATCTCACTCCTTCGTTCTCACCGCTCAACATCACGGGCTTCATCCTGAGTGCTCAGGATCAGGCTGCGCCGAATCCAACCGCGCGTATCCCGGATATTTTCCCGGCGCGCTACTGCGGCAACGCAGCTTGCAGCTCGTTTGTTGACCCGCTGCAAGTTTTCCGCTCGCACTACACAATCGGTGGGGTCACCGCCAACAACGGCCAGCAGGGTTCAGCTGAGGCCGGCGGCGACGTGGCTGGAACCATCCTGAACGTTCAGGCGGAAGTCGATGCCGGCTTGCTCGGCAACACCTTTACCGCCTGGGTGCAGTAGTTTGGAAGAAGAAATAGAGAAGGAGAGAGGAAGGGCGGCAGGCGACTGCCGCCCCCTTTCTTTGTTGCAGGAGAGCCTGGAAAGCAATGAAGAGAAACGATCGAAAAGGAGAAGGAAGGTTGAGAAGCGCGATGCAAGTTCGTCGTTGGATGTTTGTCGGGGGGCTCAGTGCGATGGCCAGCCTGGCCGTCACAACATGCTGCTGGGCGCAGGATGCCCGACATATTGAAGACGCAGTGAAGTTCCCCGGATTGCCTGTAGCAGTAGCTACAAAGCCGTTCCACGAAGATTGGACCACTCTTGTGGTAGACCGGAGCATTTATGCGAAGGATGCACCGCAGCTGGCAGCCCGGGACCAGGTTCCGAACACAGGGTTTATACGTGAGCGGTATTTCGTAAATTGGCGGCCGAAAGATCCTTTTGATTTGTACGTGATTCGACCCAAGGGGGTTATGAAGCCTCCGGTGATCTTGACGCTGTATTCCTATCCGGACGATACAGACAATTTCAAGAACAACGCGTGGTGCGAAGCGGCGGTGAGCAAGGGGTATGCCGTGGTTGGATTTGTGGGGGCCGTGACCGGTCATCGGATTCGTTATCGGATGACAAAAGAATGGTTTGTGCTCGATATGCAGGAGGCGCTAGCGAGCACGGCACACGATGTGCAGCTGATTCTGGACTACCTAGAAACGCGAGGTGATTTGGATATGAGCCGAGTCGGAATGTTCGGAGTCGGTTCCGGGGGGGCCGTGGCGGTCTTGGCGTCAGCCGTTGACAAGCGGCTGACCGCTGTGGATTTGCTGGGGCCTTGGGGCGACTGGCCGACATGGCTTGAGCAAACCAAGATAGTGCCTGATGCGGAGCGACCGGCGTTTCTAAAAAAGGAATTCTTGGGAACGGTTGCACCGCTGGATCCCGTGGACTGGTTGGCGAAGTCTCAAGCCAAGGTGCTCAGGATGCAAAACGTGCGGCACAATCTTTCCATTCCGAATGCGGCGCAGGAGAAATTGGAATCGGCTGCTCCTGATTTCGCTCTGATCAACGAATACGGGAATGGCCGTGCATTCTTGACGATACAGCCTGCCTTCGCCACGCTGGATTGGATTAAGGAGCAGCTCAAAGAAGGGACAAAACTGACACGGGTTGCTGCGGAAAAGTCCGCACGCGTGCATTTCTACCCGGCAATTGAGACGCCTATGGAAGCGAAGTGGCCGAACGTGGGTTCGGATACGCCGGCTTCCGCGAACGCGAAGTCCAACGGGACGCCAGCACCGCAAGAATAGTATGGAGGGAACGGCGAGGCTGCGAGTAGTCGCAAAGCATTAGCCGAATTGTATCCGTGCTTTCACATAGATGAATTATCTTCCACGCCACAGATTAAGGGTTTTCAAATCCAGAAGCTGGATCGACCCCACTCGATCATAAGGGATGTCATGAAGCGAATTGCGTTTGCGGTCTTCACGATTGCAACAATGATGGGGTTGACCTCGTGCGGGTCAGGGAGTCCGAAGACGGCCGCGCCAGTAGTGGTCTCCCTGAGCAATACCTTTGCTTTTATCGGCGCTGGAGCATCAGCCGTGACGATCACGGCGCAAGTCACTGGGCTGGGGAGCGACCAAGGCGTGAGTTGGGAGCTGTCAGTCGCAAATACGAACTGTTCGCCAGGATGCGGGACGTTGGCGCCGGCACCGACGCCATCCATGTCGGCTGTGTATACGCCCCCAAAAAATGTGCCGACAAATGAAACGGCAACAATCACAGCGCGCGCGATTGCCGATCCGAAGCAAACGTTTGTGTTCAATTTCCAAATTACGCCGGGGATTACCATTCTTATTACCGACAAGCTCACGACTCAGACGGTCGGCGGTCCGGTAACCGATATTCATGCGCAGGTTACAAATGATGCAACGAATGCGGGATTGACGTGGACACTGACAGCTGCCGGCGGCGATTGCCAACCGGGGTGCGGGACGCTGACAACAGACCCGGCACCATCGCTCGTCGCGCACTATCAGCCACCGGCTACGCCACCGACCGGAGCGGCTGCCAATCCAACGATCTCTGCGATTTCAGTGGCGACACCGGCAATCAAGGATAGCTTCAATTTCACGATCGGAGCGCCGCCGATTGCCGTTTCGATCACAAGCAAATTCGCATCACAACCTGTCGGTGGACCCGCAACTACGGTAAATGCAACGGTTACGAACGATTTTGGAAATGCGGGATTGACATGGACACTGACGGCGGCAGGCGCCGATTGCCAGCCAGCGTGCGGGACGCTGGTCGTCGGCACGCCGAGCACGTCGGCCACATATACGCCACCGACAACTTTGCCAACGGGAAGCGCGGCGCAACCGACTATCACGGCGACTTCCGTGGCCGATACGACGAAGAGCGATTCGTTTACATTTGCGATTGCGAATGCGAGCACTGCTTTGAACGGACGGTATGCGTTCCTGGTGCGCGGGTTCAATATGGCGGGGACGTCGCCGCTTGCAATCGCAGGTGCGTTTGTTGCGGATGGGTCGGGAGGAATCAGCAACGCAGAATTTGAATTGAATAACGCAGGGAGCGTCGTGAGCTTTCCAGCACCGATGACGGGAACGTACGTTGTAGACAGCACGTTTAACGGAATCCCGCGCGTGACAATTACGTTTGCCAGTACGCCGGTGAATCTGGTGTTGAAGTGCGCACTCTCTTCAGACGGCAAGCGCGGACAGATCATTCAGATGGACGACAGCGGATTCTTAACGTCAGGCACGCTATTGCAACAGGATCCAGCGGCGTTGGCTGCAGATCCAGGGGGGAATT
>Ga0126376_10000216_pt1 | contig 26960 bp, 24 predicted proteins | sample PanSoiMetPlot_15_FD_92760 | JGI IMG/M metagenome (GOLD analysis project Ga0126376, IMG submission 92760) | Tropical forest soil microbial communities from Panama - MetaG Plot_15 | ecosystem: Environmental > Terrestrial > Soil > Tropical forest > Bulk soil | place: Panama | collected 2016-02-17 | reverse complement strand
GCTCAGCTCAAAATCCTTGCGTCCAAGATTTGCCTTTCCTGATCCCGCTTCGACTTCAAGAATCGAGTAGCCGGGTTTCCCCGGCAGCTTTGCCTCCACCTTCGATGCGCCCCAAGCGCCGCCGTTCTGCCGAAGCCCGTAATAGATGAATTCCTTCTGCTGTGCTGTCCCGCGAAGCGTCTTCACCACATGCACAGGATACAAGATGCGGCGGTCAATCCACGATGTTACCGAATCATAATAAGTCCGGTCTTGCGAGCCGGGTTTGCTCTTCAAGACAAAACAATCCCGCTCGCCATATTTTTCCGGCTTCAGGGTTTCCTGATTCTTCCAGAAGAACTGGTTCTCAACCATGTCTTCATAGGAGAAGTCAGTTCCCACAAGAGCGTCGTTCCAACGCTCGAAGGGCAACGCGCTGGCAGTCTTCTCGCCAGGAAGCACCGCCGCAAAAGTCACCTGCCCGGTCGCAGTCATCTTCAAAAGAAGGCTCGTCTTCTCTGAGCCAGGTCCCGAGATCTCGCAGAGCAGTCGCAGACCATCGGGAAACCAGTGAGCTTTGGCGACAAACTTGTAGCTCGTGCGCTTGCCATTGCCTTCCACCCGGATCAGCCGCCCGCTCAAGCGGTAGTCTATTTTCTCGATACGCTGGCGCGAGCCAGTCAACGCCGTGTCCTGATCAGGATACGTCGCGAGGGCCCGCGATGGATGCGCCAGGGAGAACAACACGAGCAAAGCGATGGACCCTTGAATCGTCGTCCCAAGGGTGCCATTCGCCCCTCTGGACGCAGAATAACGGCCAAACTTGCGGTTGTGAGAGAGCATTACGACGTGGCGCAAGAAGTTCATATCTCTATGTATACAGACAAAGTCCGTATAGCGCTATCCATTGTGACGGGCCTAGCACTTTTCCAGGACGGAAATCCTCATTTCGCGTTGCCAGAGATCTACAGAGCTACCCACGACGACGTGAACGGTCACAAGCAGGCGCTGAGAGTGCGGCGGACGGCACTCGATCGAAAGGGCTTGGATTGAGTTGCAACCAAGGTGACACCTCTTCCGAGCGATCAGGCACCTTATCGGCCAAAAAGCGCTGGACTTTGCGTCGGAGGGAAAGAGAAAAGGTCGCGATTGCTAGATGGGAACGCCTGTACCACGCGCAAGTTGCACGGGGTGGGACTTAGGAGCCATACTTGCGCAGATTCGGGGAATTGGGCCGAATCCGGAAGAGGGGAAGTGTGTCTGCGATCGGCGCACTTCACGAATGTCGGATCCAAGGGACACGCGAGTGGAGGAAACAAAACAGTTTCCAGAAGTAGAGCGCCGGCGAAATCCGGGATTGGCGGAGGACCGTCGCCGTGCGGGTGAAGTGGCCGTGTTCCAGGAGTTAGGAAAAGCCCTGACATCGTCGCTGCAACTGGACCAGGTGCTGCGAACGATTATGGAGAAGATTGACGAATTTCTGAGGCCCGATAACTGGTCGCTTTTGCTGCTCGATGAGGCGAAACAGGAACTCTATTTTGAGCTAGCGGTCGGCAAGGCTTCGCAGGCGCTAAAAGACGTGCGCGTAAAGATGGGGCAGGGAATAGCCGGCTGGGTGGCGGCGCACGGCGAGACAGTGGTTGTGCCGGATACGTCGAAGGACACGCGCTTTTTCGCCAAGGTAGACGAAAAGACGAAGACGGAGACGCGCTCGATTGTGGCTGTACCGGTGAGGTTTCGAGATACGTGCTTAGGGGTAATCGAGCTGATCAATTGCGTCGGACCGGACGGCTTCGATCCGCGCGATTTGAAATTGCTGGAAGCGCTTTCGGACTTTGCAGCGATCGCACTCGAAAATGCCAGACACGTAAAGCGAATCCACGAGCTGACGATTACCGACGATTGCACTTCACTCTATAACGCGCGGCACATGAGCGTAATTCTGGAAACGGAGATCTACCGCTCGCAGCGGTATAACTACGAATTTTCGCTGATTTTTATCGACCTGGATCACTTCAAGCAAGTGAATGACACACAGGGGCACCTCGTTGGGTCGAGGCTGCTAGCGGATGTCGGCAACGCGCTGAAGCAGCACTGCCGGCTGATTGACTTCGCGTTTCGCTACGGCGGAGACGAGTTTGTGTTGTTGCTGCCGCAGACGTCGAAGGAAAATGCACTTCACGTGGCGCGGCGCTTGCACTCATTGATACGAGAAACGTCGTGGCTGTCTGCGGAAGGCTTGAATTTGCGTTTGACGGCAAGCATGGGTGTTGCGTCGTATCCGGTGGACTCGCGCACAAAAGAAGGATTGCTGCACCTGGCGGATGAGGCGATGTATTTAGTTAAGAACACGAACCGCGACAGTGTGGCTGCCGCAAACGTCGGAATCCTGCCGGAGCTTCCAGAAACGCCCGCGGCAAATGCCGGATCCGCCGGCTGAGGTTTTGCTGCGCGACCTGCCTGGCTATACAGTCCTTGCAAATTTTGCTTAACTGAAACCATGAAGCGAAGTGAAGCGGCGAAGTACGCGCAATGGTCCGCAGCAGTGGCGCTGTGCCTGGCGGGACTAACGGCCGCGGCGTACTTGGTGCGTGGCTATCAACGTTATCGCGACAAGAAAAACGCGCCGCCTCCCGCTCCGGCGCGTGTTGAGCGCCAATTGAGCGGGATTTCGTTTTCGAAGGTCGAAGGCACGGTGACGATTTACACGGTGGAAGCGTCGCACTCGACGGATTTCAAGGGCGAGGCGGCGAGTTTGCTGGAAGACGTCAAGATTACGGTGTTCGGCAAAAAGCAAAACCGGAACGATGTGTTGCACACGCAGAGCTGCCGCCATTCAAAGAGTCCGGAAAACATTGATTGCAGCGGCATAGTGCAGATGGATTTGATGAGTGCCGCGGATGCGGCTGCGATCAAAGAAAAACCGGAGCTGACGGCGTCGCGCGTCGTCCATGTGGAAACGAAGAGCGTGACGTTCGAGCGAAATACGGGATTTGCAAGAACGGCGGAACCGATTACGTTTCAGCTTCCAAATGGGACGGGTCGAGCGGTTGGCGTCGAATACGAATCAAATGAAGGCATATTGCGACTGCTAAAGGATGTGAAATTCGACCTGACGCCAGCGCCGACGAAGTCAGGAAAGAATGCGCGTGCCGTGCCGGTACAAATTCAGGGTTCACGCCTGGAATTCGAGCGCGATGCGCACCGCATGCGGTTGGCGGGACCGGTGGAGGCGACAACAGCGACGAACCAGATGAAAGCGGGAGCCGTTACGGTGGAGCTGGACGAGAGCTTCCGGGCGCGGAAGATTGTCGCGAGTGCAGGTGGTGGTGCCTTGCGGCCGGAACTTCACTCAAAAGACGCGAAAGGATCGCGCGTCATCAGCGCAGACACGATGACGGCGACGCTGACCGCTGATGGAAGGATTGGCGGAATTGAAGCGAAGGGAAATGTGGGCGGCTCGGCGGACCGCTCCGACGAAAGAGAAGAGCTGGTTGCGAATCAGGCGACTGGCGAGTTCTGGCCGAGCACGGGGCTCGTGAAAGGGCTCCAGCTGAGTGGGAATGCCAGGGTGCATACGTCGAACAAAACGACGGGTGATTCGCGGGAGCTGCAGTCGGACACAGTGCGGATAAGCTTTGCGGGTGGAAAAGTCAGAGAAAAAGGGCGGCCGGAGACGGCGGAAACATTGGCGCCGGGAACGCTTGTCTGGACGAACGGTGCGACGAAGGCGGCTGGTGCGGGCGAACAGACGAAGCTGCAGGCGGACCGCTTCCACTTGGACTTCGACGAATCCGGGAAAGCAAAGTTGTTGCAAGCGGCGGGCAACGTGAAGGTGGATCGCAACGCGCCGGGCAAGCCGACGCAAACCGCGACCGGCAAGGACGGCACTGTGCAGCTCGACGCGAATGGCGCATGGTCACAGATGGAGCTGCACGGCGATGTGCGGTTGAAGGACAACGACAAAACTGCACAGGCGGACGACGCGGTATTCGTGAAGGCGACGCAGTCCATCGCGTTGAGCGGACACGCCATCGTTCGGGACGCGACAACGGAAACACACGCGACGAAGATTACATTTGTGCAGGGCTCTGGCGATATCGTCGCGGAAGGAAGCGTGCGTTCGACCGACTACGGCGGCAAACCGGGCGCGGTGCAAATCGGATCGGCTCCGACGAATCTTTCGGCGGATTCGATGCAGGGCAATTCAAGAATAGGGCGCGCCGTTTACAAGGGGCACGCGCGACTGTGGCAGAACGAATCTACGATGGATGCCGATACGATCGAATTGCAGCGCGACGCGCGGACGTTGACCGCGACAGGGAACGTACGAGCGGCCCTTTTGCAGGTGCCTTCGAATAGAAATGCTGGGCAGACAGCGAAGAAGGCTCCTCAACTCTGGTATATCGCGGCAGCCAACTTGAAATACTGGGACAGAGAGAATCGGGCACACCTCGAAAAGGATGTGACGGTGCAGTCCACGGATCAGAAGACTCGATCGTCGGCGATGGATCTTTATTTTGCGCGCGGAAATGGAGCCGGGAATGGCGCGGGGGCGGCGCAACAAATCAGCCGGGCAGTCGGAACGGGCGGTGTCACGGTGGAACAGGGGCAGCGGAGAGCCACGGCAGATCGCGGCGAGTACATCGCGGCGGACGGCAAATTCGTCATGACGGGTGGAAATCCGACAATTTTCGACGCATCCGAAGGGACAACCACTGGGCGTCAATTGACCTTCTATTTAGCGGATGCTACGATCATCGTTGATTCTGAAAACGGTTCACGCACGTTGACGAAGCACCGGGTTGAGAAATAACGGGGCTGCGCAAGCGGTCCTTTTTGGCGAGGTATGCTCAAGCTCCAGGCGGTTGAACTGAGCAAGTCGTACCGCGGTCGCAAAGTCGTCGACAACGTTGGGTTGGAAATCGGTCGGGGCGAGGTCGTTGGGCTCTTGGGACCCAACGGAGCAGGCAAGACCACCACTTTCTATATTTTAGTGGGGCTGGCCCGGCCGGATTCCGGCAGAGTCCTTCTCAATGGAGACGAAATCACCGACTTGCCGATGTACCTCAGGGCGCGGAGCGGCATCAGCTATCTGCCGCAGGAACCTTCGGTCTTTCGTCAACTGACCAGCGAAGAAAATCTACTGGCCGTCCTGGAAACCCTCCCTCTCACTCCAGAACAACAGCGCGATCGTTTGGAGGAATTGCTCGTGCAAATGGGTTTGGAAACAGTGAGAACCAGCAAAGCGTACATGCTTTCCGGCGGCGAGCGGCGCAGGCTGGAAATTGCGCGGTCTCTGACGCTGCAACCGTCATTCGTTTTGCTAGATGAGCCGTTCTCCGGGATCGATCCACTTACCGTAAAGGACCTACAAGAGATCATTCGAGATCTTGCGAAGTCCGGCATCGGGGTTCTTATCACGGACCACAACGTTCGAGAGACCTTGACCGTAACCGACCGCGCGTACATTCTGAGAGGTGGAAAAATCTTTCGGAAGGGCCGACCAGAGGAACTCAGCAGTGATGCAGAGGTGCGACGCGTCTACCTTGGCGACCATTTCCGGCTGAATTAGAGGCGCTTGAAAGAAAGAATCGCTCACAACCATGGCCTGGCAGGGACTCAAACTCAATCTTAAGGTGGCGCAGAAGCAGATTCTGACGCCTGGCCTGGTGCAGATGGTCAGCGTGCTGGCGCTGAACCGGCTCGAACTGCGGGAAATGATCAATCAGGAGATGATCGAGAACCCGGTCCTGGAAGAGCAGAGCGAAGAACCCACAGCGACAGACAATTACAGCGACGAAAATTTCATTCGAAACGAGACCGAGAAGGTTCCTGAGAAACCGGAATCGAATCCGTTCGACGAATTTGACGTTGGAACTTTTTTCAATCAATACCTCGATACCGGAGGCGATGGCGGTCAATCGCAGGAACGGGAAGTAACCGAGCGGCCATCGTTTGAAAAGTTTTTGTCCTCTCCGGCCGGCTTGACCGATCACTTGATGTGGCAGTTGAGCGTAACGATTTGCTCGGACGCGGTGCGCGAGCTCGCGGAAAGCATCATTGGCAATCTGGATGAGAATGGCTATTTGACTGCGTCGATTGAAGAGCTGAGCCAGGACGGAAAATATTCGCAGGATGATTTGGACGACGCGCTGGCGGTGGTGCAGGATTTCGATCCGATGGGAGTGGGTGCGCGGGATTTGCGCGAATGCTTACTGCTCCAACTGAAGGCGTTTGATCCGCAAAACACGCTGGCGCAGCAGGTTGTTTCCGAACATTTGAAGCAGGTGCAAGCGAACCAGTTGAAGGAAGTGGCGCGGGCCCTGAACCGGCCGATTGAGGTTGTGAAGCGCGCGTTGGACGTTATCAAAAAGCTCGATCCGCGACCCGGCCTGCGCTACAACAAAACCGAACCGCGTCTCGTCGAGCCGGATGTCTACTTCCGCAAAGTCGATGGCATCTGGCAAGTCTTCCTGAACGAAGACGACATGCCGCAACTTCGCCTCAGTCCAACGTATCGACGCCTGCTGGCCCGCGACGCTGCCGATCGCGACGTTCGCAACTACGTCAAGGAGCGCTTCACCGCCGCGATTCAGCTCCTGAAAAATATTGAGCAGCGCAAACACACGATTCTCCGCGTGTGTCAGAGCATCATTACGCGGCAAGGCGAGTTTCTCGATCACGGCCCCGATGCGCTGAAGCCGATGATGATCAAGGAAGTTGCGGAAGAGGTTGGCGTCCATCCGTCGACGGTCAGCAGAGCCGTCGCCAGCAAATACGCGCACACGTCACAGGGCGTGCTAGAGCTGCGCTCGTTTTTTAGCGAAGCCGTGAACGGCCCCGAGGGCGGGGGCATGTCGTTGCTGACACTGAAGCGGCTTGTGAAGAAGATGATCGACGAGGAAGACGCCACCAAGCCGCTGACCGACGACCAGATCGCGAAGAAACTAGAAGACGGCGGCATCCGCGTAACGCGGCGCACCGTGGCAAAATATCGAGAAGATATGCGTATCCCCAGCACGCATCAGCGGCGGGTAAAGAGTTGAGCAGCCCGCGGCCGTGAAAACGCGCTCTACACGCGAATCACGCCAGTTGGTCATTCTGACCGGACTTTCGGGCTCCGGTAAAAGCACCGTTCTCCACGCATTCGAGGATATGGGTTTTTATTGCGTGGACAATCTCCCGGTTGAACTGATTCCGATTTTTGCGGAACTACATGCGGCGGGCGAAGGCGATTTCGCCCGCGCAGCGCTTCTGGTGGACGCCCGCGAAGGGACACAGCTCGAGAAACTGCCGCCGCTTCTGAAGTTGCTTCGCAAAGATCACCCGATAACACTGGTGTTTATTGAGGCGGGGGAAGACGCCTTGTTAAGGCGATACAGCGAAACGCGGCGGCCGCATCCGCTCGGCAAAGAACTTTCGGTTCGCGAGAGCTTGCGGCACGAACGTCAGTTGATGGAGCCGATTCGCAAGCTGGCGGATGTAACGATAGACACGACACAGTTCAATGTCCACGAGCTGCGGCATTTTGTCACGGAGCGATTCAAGACGACGGACAAGCGGCCGCTTCTTGTTTCGCTCGTGAGCTTCGGCTACAAATACGGGCTGCCGAGCGACAGCGATCTGGTGTTTGATGTGCGGTTCTTGCCGAATCCGCACTTCGTGCCTAGCTTGCGCCGCTTTACAGGAAAGGATAAGAACGTTCGCCGCTTCATTCTGTCCTACCCGCAGACGGGTCAATTCTTGAAGCGGATCGAAGGTTTGCTGACCTACTTGATTCCGCATTACATCCAGGAAGGGAAGAGCTATCTAACCATTTCGTTCGGATGTACCGGAGGGAAGCATCGGTCGGTGATGCTTGCGGAAGCCGTGCAAAAGACGCTGAAGAAGAAAGGGTACTCCACCAAAGCGAACCACCGCGATATAGAGAAGTGAGCCGGGTCGTGGTTGGCATCCTCGCGAACTTGACACTTCGCATCGCGGGCGCATAGCGTAACAAGTGCTCAGTCCGGGGGATTCAGGGGCGTGGCGTCGTTCTTTTCACCACAATTGAAGCGGCTATTCGCGTACGTGCGGCCGTATTGGGCAGGCATGATTGCCGGAGTGTTTTTGCTTGCGGTTGTCGCCATTGCCGAAGGCGTGGTGGCGCTGTTGATCGCGCCAGTTTTTGACCGCGTTCTGAATCCGGCGAGTTCGGACTCCAATATTTTGCTCTTTCGTGTGCCCGGAACAGGTAAGCCCATCTATGTAAATCATCTTTTTCCGCCCAGCATTCACAACGTGTGGACTGTGGTCGTGCTGTCGCTGCTAATCCTCTTTGCGTTGAAGTCGTTGTGTGAGTTCGCGGGTGTTTCCCTGATTCAGTATATAGGGCACCGGGCCATCACGGATTTGAGGAATGCGGTCTATGCGCGCATCATCCGGCAACCGATTGCGTTTTTCCAACGCCAGTCGGCGGGAAGAATTTTTTCAGCTGTCATCAATGACGTGGAGCGCGCACGGCTCGCGATCTCGGAGTATCTCGCCGAGCTGTTCCGCCAGGCTTTCCTGTTCCCAGTCTATCTTGTGATATTGATTTATCTCGATTGGCGGATGACGCTGGCGTGCGCGATCTTGCTGCCAGTCATCGTCTGGCCAATCGGAAAGCTCGGTCGCAGAATTCGCCGGTCGGTCGAAAGCAGCCAGACGCGCCTCGGTGAGCTGACGCAGATACTGCAGGAGACAGTCGGCGGCAATCGCATCGTGAAGGCGTTCGGCATGGAGGATTTTGAAATTTCAAAATTTCGCTCCGCTTCGCGGCGATTGCTGCGTGAAACGATGCGCTGGGTCCGCGCGCAAGTGGCGACTTCTCCTTTGATGGACATGTTGCAACCGGTCGTCATCGGCTTGTTACTATTGTACGCTCGCGACCGGATTCGACTTGGCGTTCTTACGACAGGTATGTTCATCGCATTCGTGTACGCCTTATTTAAATCCTACGAACCCATCAAGAGGATCGGCGCGGTGTATCAGCAGTTTCAGCAAGCCCAAGGAGCAACGACGCAGGTCTTTGCTTTTCTGGACCTCACCCAAGAGGAACACGACGAGACCGATGCGCGAGATTTGCCAGCATTCACCGGGCGAGTGGAATTTGACGGCGTATCCTTCTCTTACGATTCCAATCCCGTGCTGCGCGATATTTCTTTGACGGCAAAAAAGGGCGAAGTAATCGCTCTGGTGGGAAGTAGCGGCGCGGGCAAGACGACGCTGGTAAATTTGCTGCCGAGGTTTTATGACGTCACTTCCGGCCGGGTTTTGATTGATGGCACGGACATTCGTGACGTTCGGCTGCGTTCCTTGCGTTCGCAGATCGCAATCGTTACGCAGGAGAACATCCTGTTCCACGATACGGTTTGGAATAACATTTGTTACGGTTTAGCCGGTGTTTCGAAAGAGCGGGTCATTGCGGCGGCGCAGGCTGCTCTAGCGCACGATTTCATTCAAGAATTGCCGTCTGGTTACGAAACGGTGATAGGAGAACGAGGCACGCGCTTGAGCGGAGGACAACGACAACGCGTCGCAATTGCTCGCGCGATTTTGAAAGACTCTCCCATTCTGATTCTCGATGAAGCGACTTCCGAACTCGATGCAGAGTCTGAAGCCTTTGTGCAGAAAGCGCTCGCGAATCTCATGGTTGGCCGTACCACGTTCGTCATTGCCCACCGCTTGGCAACCGTGCGGCGTGCGGATAAAATTCTTGTCCTCGAGGAAGGGCAGATCCGCGAAAGCGGAACCCATGCGGAATTACTGGCGAGCGGTGGGACATATGCCCGGCTCTACGATTTGCAGTTCGCGGACGACGAGGTGCTGGCCCCCACACCGTCCGCGCCGGCCCAGCAGCCACCGATGGGGGACTCAAGATGAGCAATCGAAACGCAGCAGTGGCAAGAAAGCCGGAGTGTTTGTCTATGACGGGCTACGCGCAATCGCGCGCCGAGATCAATGGCTGGGCGATTCGCGTCAGCGTGAAGAGCGTGAATCATCGGTTCCTGGACTTGAAGTTGCGTTTGCCGGAAGGATTCGATTTGTACGAGTTGCGGTTGCGGCAGGTGGTTCGCGACAGGATTCACCGCGGACACGTAGATGTACACGTCGGCGTTGAGCCGGGGGCAACGACACCGATTCACGTAAATCGCGACTTGGTGCAAGCGTACTTGCGAGCAGCAGATGATTTGCGACTGCAAACTGCGGTTACCGCCGAGCTCGATGTCGTCGCGCTGCTGCGGCTGCCGGGAGTGATCGGCGGGCTAGCGCCGGAAGTGCCGGAGACCGAAGAGGCGCGCGAAGAGTTGGGAAAAGTGTTGGATGCGTGCTTGCTCGAATCGCTCGGCAGGCTGGATGAGATGCGCCGGGCGGAAGGATTGCATCTCGTCGAGGATTTGCGGGCGCGCCTGGCTCGAATTGGCGAGCTTGTGGAGCAAGTGCGAGGACTGGTATCGGCCCTCCGGCCCGCTTTTGCCCGGCGGCTGGAACAGCGGCTGAAGGAACTGCTCGGCAGCACGATCATTGACCCGGCGCGTGTCGCGCAAGAGGCGGCGATTCTTTCCGAACGCAGCGACATCAGTGAGGAACTGGACCGTTTGCGTAGCCACTTGCAGCAGTTCGGCAAGCTGCTTGACGGCGCCGGCGAACTCGGCAAGAAGCTCGATTTTCTGTTGCAGGAAATGCATCGCGAAGCCAACACAATGTTGTCGAAAACGCCTGGCGTGGAAAGCGAAGCACTTGCAATTACCGGGTTGGGACTAGAAATCAAGGCGGAGATTGAAAAATTGCGCGAGCAGGTACAAAACATCGAATGAGTCCGGCGGAACCAGCCAAACCAATGGTTCTCATCGTTTCCGGGCCTTCCGGTTCCGGAAAATCGACTCTGGTGCAGCGGATTCTGCAGATGCCCGGCTCGATGGCTTCGCGGTCGTGTACTACCCGGCCCCGTCGCACGACTGAGTCCAGCGGGAAATGCTATGATTTCGTCAGCGAAGCCGAATTTGAGGCCATGGTCTCCCGCGGCGAGTTTCTGGAGTACGCTCGTGTTTTCGGCAAGTATTCTTACGGCACACCGAAGAAGTGGCTGGCGGAATCGCGAGAGAAGGGTCTTGACCTGGTGCTCGAAATTGACGTTCAGGGCGCTGCGCAGGTAAAAGAAAAGCTGCCGGAGTCCGTGGCGATTTTCATTTTGCCGCCTTCGCGTGCAGAATTGGAGCGCCGGCTGCGCAGCCGGGGTCAGGATTCGGACGAAGAGATAGCGCGGCGCCTGGCCAAGGCGCGAGCGGAAATTGAAGCGTTCGGCAAGTATTACGATTATTGCGTTGTGAACGAGGATGTGGAACGCGCGGGACGCGAGGTGGAAGCGATTGTGACCGCGCTGCGCTGTTCGAGTGTCCGCCGGCGAGCTGTTGTGGAAAATCTTCTGGCGTCATTTGGAGGGAAAGACTGAAATGGCCGTACAGACGAAAGCTCCGGAAAGCCAGTTTGCCTACGTCGTCCTTGCGGCACGCCGCGCCCGTCAGTTGATGGCAGGGGCGCCCGCGCTCGTGGAAAACCCGCGAGCCATGAAATACACGCGCGTTGCTTGCGAAGAGATCGACTATGGGTTGCTCGAATACGAATTCAACGACCCCGCCAGCTCGGAAGAAGATAAGGACGGCAAGCGGCGCAAGTAGTCCGCCGCGGGATTCTTATGCGCATCACGCTCGGCGTCACCGGCGGAGTTGCGGCGTATAAAGCCGCGGAGCTGGTGCGCCGCCTTCAGCAGGACGGGTTCCTCGTGCAAGTTGTAATGACGCGCTCCGCGCGCGAGTTTGTCACCCCGCTGACTTTTGCCGCACTTTCCGGGCAGAAAGTCATCACGGATTTATTTGCCGAAACCGGAGGCGAGGCTAATCTCGAGAGTGCCATCGAACATATTGCGGTGGCGCAGCGGACGGATTTGCTGCTGGTGGCCCCCGCGACAGCAGATGTCATAGCGAAATTTGCGCGTGGCATCGCGGACGACTTTTTGACGACGCTCCATCTGGCTTCGACTGCGCCGGTCGTACTGGCTCCGGCGATGAACGTCAACATGTGGAATCACCCGGCCACGCAGGAAAATTTGGAGATGCTGCGCGCGCGGGGTGTGCACATCGTTCAACCCGACGAGGGTTATCTCGCTTGTGGCATGACCGGCCCGGGCCGCCTGGCTGGGCAGGAAGCAATCGTTTCCGCCGTGCACGAAGCGCTGAAGATTCGACGCGATCTCGAAGGTGAAACGATTCTGGTAACCGCGGGGCCGACTTGCGAAGACCTGGACCCCGTGCGATTCATAACGAATCGCTCGTCTGGAAAGATGGGACACGCGGTTGCGGAAGCTGCGGCTCGGCGTGGCGCGCAAGTCGTTCTGATCTCCGGGCCAACAAATCTAGAAGCGCCGGCTGGCGTGGATCGCGTCAACGTTCGAACCGCGCTCGAAATGCAGCAAGCCGTTCGCCAGCGCTTCTCCAGCACGACCGTGGGAATTTTTGCGGCGGCAGTGGCAGACTACCGGCCTGCCGAGCCGCTTTCTCAGAAGATCAAGCGGTCCAAGGACTCTTTGACGCTGCGGCTTGAGCCGAATCCGGACATTCTTGCAACCGCTGCCGCGGAGAAGGGCACTCGGTTGGTCGTCGGATTCGCAGCCGAGACTGACCATGTTGCGGAAAACGCGCGCAAGAAGCTGGCTGCAAAGAATGCTGATTTGATTGTGGCGAACGACGTAACCGCCGAAGGCGCTGGCTTCGACCTGGATACGAATGTTGTGACGCTCTTTGCGCGAGACGGCCGTGACCTGCCTCTGCCCAAGATGACCAAGCGCGAAGTCGCCGAACGGATCCTGGACGAAGTGGTGCGCTTGCGTGGGGCGTTGCGAGCAGCCGCACAGCACTCCTCAGATTGAATGTCGCGATGACCGCACGCCTGCCTGAAGCTCTCCAACAAAAACTTGCCGAACGATTGCGCTTTTACGAAGACATCGGTATCGGCGGTTTTTATCGCGAGCGCGGTAATCCTGTGGCGTCGCCCGATGTCGTCGACCGTGTTGCAGCGGAAGCGGTGAATCCACGAAGTGAGGAGGTGAGTTTGCCAAAACGGGAGTCCAAACCCTTGCCACCTCCGCCACTCATGGCTTCCGTAGCGCCGAAACCCGTGCCGTTGACCGCGCCGACCGGATTATCTCTTTTCGAAACGCTCAACAAAATTGAAAACGATTCGTTGCCGTTGATTCGCGAGAATCTCGGCGATTGCAAGCGCTGCAAACTCCACAAGACGCGAAACACGATCGTTTTTGGCGATGGTAATCCAAACGCACAGCTCGTCTTTGTTGGTGAAGGACCAGGGGCGGATGAAGACGAACAGGGGCTGCCATTTGTTGGGCGCGCGGGAAAACTTCTGACACAGATGATTGAAGCGATGGGCTTGCAACGAAGGGACGTGTACATCTGTAACGTCGTCAAGTGCCGGCCACCGCAGAACCGCCAGCCAGAACCGGACGAAGTCGCTGAGTGCTCGCCGTTTCTTCTCCGGCAGATTGATACCATCGCGCCGAAAGTGATCGTTTGCCTCGGCGCGACGGCTGCGCAAACCATTCTTCAGACAAATCGCGGCATTTCCCATTTTCGCGGAGAATGGCAGGAGTTTCGCGGGCGCAAACTTATCGCGACCTACCACCCCGCGTACTTGCTGCGCAATCCCGCCGCCAAAAGCGACGTCTGGAAAGACTTGCAAAAAGTGATGGCGGAACTCGGCCTCTCTGTGAAGCGCAAGGCGACTTAACCTTCCATGGGAATACTGCTTGGTTTGGCTACTGCCTTCGCGTGGGGCACGTCGGATTTCTTCGCGCGGTTTGTCACGCGCAGCGTTGGCACTCTTCGCTCGCTGTTCTACATGCAGACTTGGGGCCTTCTGCTTCTCACCGCGTATCTGTTCACAACCCATTCTTCGGGCCATCTGTTTGATGGTTCAGGCTGGCGTCCCTGGGCTTGGGGATTTCTGGCCGGCGGCTGTAACACAGTCGCGATGTTTTCCTTCTATCGCTGCCTGGAGGTCGGCAAGGTTGCAGTCGTCGCGCCGCTTTCGGCAAGCTACCCGGTTCTTACGCTCCTGCTCTCGATGTTTTCCGGCGAGCGCTTGTCGCTGCTGCGATTCGGCGGTATCGCGGCGGTCCTAATCGGTGTGATTCTGGTAGCGCGCGGAGAAGTCACATCCGATGACCGTGCGAAGAGCGCAAAATCCGGGGTCGTCTGGGCATTGATTGCAGCGCTGCTCTTCGGAACGTTGTTCTGGCTTCTCGGCGTGCGTATCATCGCGACGACCGGTCCTTACGCCTCCTTGTGGCTTATTCGTCTGACCGGTTCGCTGGCATCGCTTTCTGTGCTTCTGTTCAAACGCATCCGCGTCTTCCGATCGCTCGGTTCTTCCAACTGGCAGCCGCCGCTGATGGGCCTGCTCGACACAGGTGCTTTCGCATTGAGCAATCGCGGAATGCAAATGGAGCAGACTTCCATCATCACAGTCTTGTCGTCGCTCTATGGCGCAGTTACGGTTTTTCTGGCGGCGATTCTCCTTCGCGAGCGGGTCTCCCCCATGCAGTGTTTCGGAATTGCCGCAATTTTTGCGGGCGTCGTGCTCATCGGCCGGTGAGTTTCGGCTGTGCTGGTACACTAACCAACGCAATGTCCGCTCCGTTCTGCAACGTCGCGCTGCCGGTTCCTCTGCGTACGACCTTCACCTACGCTGTGCCCGAGGCGATGCGCACCTCACTGCAAATCGGCGGTCGCGTGCTGGTCCCGTTTCGTAAGAAATCAATCGTGGGTGTTGTCGTGGAATTCGTTCCGGGTCCTCCGGCAAGCCCAAAGGTAAGAGAAATCACGCGCGCTCTCGACCTTACTCCCGCCCTGACCCCGAAGCTTCTCGAACTTGGCCATTGGATCGCTTCGTATTATTTGGCGCCGGTTGGTGAAGTTTTTCGCTCCATGCTTCCTCCGCTCACCGAGCTTTCTGCGCGGCTGGAGGTTGCCCTTACAGCCGCAGGCCGCGCCGCGGCCGAAGAACACAAGAAAAATCTCCTTCTTGCCGAAGGCGGCCCGGAGGAATCGCGCGAGTTGGTCGCACTGCTGAAGAAGGCCAAGCCGATTTCTCTTGCTGCTGGCGTTAAACAGGGCATCGGTAGTGAGGTGCTCCAGCGTCTACGGCACCGCGGACTCGTTGAGATTCGCGAGGTCGTCAAAGGCCGCAAGCAGAAAACCCAGCGAATCATCGCCTGGAAAGGAACTAATTCTTCTAGCAAGGTTGATTCCGCAAAGCTGGAGCGCTTGCGCTCGATCCTGGAAATCGACCGCGGCCCGTTACCTCTTCCACAGCTACTAAAGCTGGGTCATGCTTCTCGTTCCCTGATTGCTCGCCTGCTGCGCGACGGTGTGCTGACTTCCTGGGAAGAGCCGATCGATCCGGCCGAAGATCCGTTCGATTCGGGCTACGAACCTCCCGCGCATACGCTCAATGAAGCACAAGAATCAGCGTTCAACGCGATACGCGCACGATTCGAACTCGGCGAATTTGGCGTGCAGCTGCTTCACGGTGTCACTGGCAGTGGCAAGACGGAGGTCTACCTTCGTGCCGTGCAGGATACGCTCGCGCGCGGCAAAACTGCGATCGTACTTGTGCCGGAAATCGCGCTCACGCTCTGGGTCGGTCGCCAGTGCCGCGCTTGGTTCGGCGCGCAATTCGAAGGTGTCGTAGTGTTGCACTCGGCGCTCAGCGATACGGAGCGTGCCCGAGCATGGTGGCGCGTGCGTCACGGAGAGGCGCGCGTCGTCGTTGGCACCCGCTCCGCTGTCTTCGCGCCGCTCGAAAACCTCGGACTGATCATCGTCGATGAAGAGCAGGAGTCAAGTTACAAACAAGAAGAGACGCCGCGCTACCACGGCCGCGACGTTGCGATCGTTCGTGCAAAGCTTGAGAACGCTCTCGCATTGCTTGGATCTGCCACGCCTTCCCTTGAAACCTATCACCATGCTCGCGAAGGAAAGTACGAGCTCCTCACCATCGCCGCCCGCGTTGCATCCCGGCCGTTGCCGTCCGTGGCAGTGATCAGCTTAGGCGAAGAATTTGAACAAACCCACAAAACAAGCCCGATTTCGTCGGCACTTAGCGCCGGAATCGAAGAGTGCCTCGCCAACGGCACGCAAGCGCTTATCCTCATCAATCGCCGCGGCTACTCGTGGTCGGTACTTTGCCGAAGTTGCGGAGCCTCCGTGCAATGCGTCAACTGCAGCATTTCCATGACCCACCACAAAAACCGCAATCGCCTCGAGTGTCACTATTGCGGTTCAATTCAGCAGATTCCCAAGCAATGCCCGAAGTGCCATTCGAAATACGTCTACTTCTTTGGGGAAGGCTCAGAGCATCTCGAGGAACGCTTGCGTCAGGAATTTCCAAAGGCCCGTGTCGCGCGGTTGGATCGGGACACCGCTCGCACCAAGCGTCAGTTTCAAGAAACACTGGGAGCCTTCGCAAGTGGGGCGCTGGATGTTCTCGTAGGCACGCAGATGCTCGCGAAAGGACACGATTTTCACCACGTCACGCTTGTTGGAGTGGTCAGTGCGGACGCTTCGCTCAGCATGCCGGACTTTCGTGCTGCGGAGCGGACATTTCAATTGCTGACTCAGGTAGCAGGCCGCGCCGGCCGCGGAGATCTTCCCGGCCGCGTTCTCATCCAAACATACTTCCCCGACCACTACGCGATTCAGGACGCGGTTAAGCAGGATTACGGAGCCTTCTTCGAACGCGAACTTCATTTTCGCCGCGTGATGGCTTATCCGCCCTTCACATCGCTCGCCAATGTGATCGTGCGCGACACGAGCCTGGAGAAGGCAATTCTGTGGTCACGGGAACTCTCAGAATATTTCGCCCCGCACAACGGCGAGACCGTCCGCATCCTCGGACCAGCGGCGGCGCCTCTCGCTCGCTTGAAACGCGAGCACCGCTTTCAGTTTCTCTTGAAGTCGAAAAGCCGTGCAAAGCTGACACGGCTGCTTTCCGGCGCTCTCGTATATTGTGATTCGAAAGAGATTCCACAAACGGCGATTCTCGCCGATGTCGATCCACTTTCTCTGTTGTGAAGCTGAACGGGAATTACGCCCTTTGCTTTACGGAGTTTCGCAGTTTCCAAAGCAGATACGCCGGGACTCCAGCCGCCAGAAGCACCAGCGCGGCCAGCAGATGCCGAAACTGCGCGGGATCAACCGTGGCGCGATAGACCGCGTTTCCGATGATTGCGACCGCTGACAGGACGAACAAAATCGGCGTCCACGGATACCCGGGCACGCGATAAGGCAGCGTTTTACGGGCAAACTTGCGCCGCAATGGAAAGATTGCCGCGCCTGCCAGCCCGTAAAAAATCCAACCAACAAAGATTACGCCTTCCACCAACTCCGAGAATTTTCCCGCCTGCGTCAGAACCGCTGCGAGCAAACCCAAGGAGATTACCGATGTTGCTGGCGTGTGAAAGCGCGGATGAATTTCCGCCAGCTTTTCAAAAAACAAGTTGTCTTTCGCCATCGCGTAAAACACTCGCGGCGCCGTCAAAATCACGCTGTTCGTTGAACTGAAAACGGAAATCAGAATGGTTGCCGCGACGAGTTTCCCCGCCCATTCGCCCAGAGTAGCTTTCGCTGCTGTCGCAGCGATCGCGTCCGTCGAGGATGCGGCGGCCGGTCCCAGCGCGGCCAGATACGCCAGCACCGCGAGCAAATACAATCCGATGAGGAAAAGCGAGCCCAGGAAGAACGCCTTGGGGAATGCTCGCTCCGGCTCGACGACTTCACCCGCGCTGTACGTTCCAAACTGCCAGCCTTCGTACGCCCACAATGCGGCGATCATGGCCAGGCCAAAACTGGATAGCAGCGAAAAACCGTGCAGATCCGTCTTCATCGCCGCGCCGATTTCGCCGCCATGATGACCGGCCGCGAAGAGCGCCAAGCTTAAAACGACCACTAGCCCCGCTTTGATGGCCGTCGTCACGTTCTGCAGATTCGAACTCTTGCGTGTGCCCCAAACATTCACGACGGTAACCACACCGATCATCGCGATCGAGGCCGCGTTCGATTGCCAGTCGCTCAACTGCACAATCTCGTTCAAATATTTCGTGAAGGCGCGCGCCAGCGCTGCGATCGTTCCGCTCGCAATCACGACAAAGAGGCACCAGCCATACAAGAACGCCGGCAGCGGCCCAAATCCGTCTCGAATGTAACAGTAGAGTCCGCCCGCCTCGGGATTCGCAGCAGCCAACTCCGCATACGTAAGCGCGCCGAGCAACGACAGTCCTCCGCCCACGATCCAAACCAGCAGCGAAAGTCCCACGGACGCGTGCACCTGCCTCAGAATCAAGCCCGGCGCGATAAAAATTCCGGAACCAATAACGGAGCCGACGAAAAGATAGAGTAGATCGCGCAACCGGATTGTGCGGAGAAGGTTGGTCATTGGCACGCAGCGCAAACGCGACTCCGGCGACGCTGCGCGCAGCATCATAGACCTACTTCAGTTGCGATGTACTGTGAAAATGACAAACCGCTAGACAAACGGCTCAGCTCAACCCTCGAGTCCTTGCAGTTCTTTGCCCGGTTTGAATCGCACCGCTTTCCCCGGTGGAATATTCACTTCTTCGCCGGTGCGCGGGTTACGGCCAATGCCCGTTTTCCGCGGGCGCACGCTGAACACACCAAAGCGCCGCAATTCAATTCGTTGTCCACGCCCCATCGCGTTCTTCAGCGACTCAAACACCGTCTCCACCGCCTGTTCGGCTTTCACGCGGCTCACGGCCCCGCCTTCGAGCTTGGCCAGCACCGCGTTCACAATGTCCAGCTTAATCACACTATCCTCCGCTTCTACTGTCGCCCGATGCTAGAGGCACCGCCGCGGGTTGTCAAGACGCGACGCCCTGCAATACACTGCTTGTTCTTATCGTTGCGGCTTTCGCTCGAAATTCTTTGCAGCAAAATAGCACACGCGACTTTCGCGTTTATTGGAGGCATGGATGTCCGTTAAGCCAGACCACTGGATTCGCCGCATGGCGCTGGAGCACAAAATGATCGAGCCGTTCACCGATCGACAGATCCGCGAAGGCGTCATCAGTTACGGTGTTTCCTCCTACGGCTACGACATTCGCGTTGCCGACGAGTTCCAGATTTTCACCAACGTGAACACGACGATCGTCGATCCCAAACATTTCGACGCGCGTTCTCTCGTCTCCTACAAGGGGGACGTCTGCATCGTCCCGCCGAATTCGTTTGCTCTTGCGCGGTCCATCGAATATTTCCGAATACCGCGCAACGTGCTGACCATCTGCCTCGGTAAATCCACGTACGCGCGGTGCGGCATCATCGTCAACGTCACGCCCTTCGAACCCGAATGGGAAGGCTTCGTCACGCTCGAAATCAGCAATACCACACCCTTGCCCGCAAAAATTTATGCCAACGAAGGTCTCTGCGAGGTCCTCTTCTTCGTCTCCGACGAAGACTGCGTAGTCAGCTACAAGGACAAAAAAGGAAAATACCAGGCGCAACAGGGCATCGTCCTCCCGCGCCTCTAGCCACAGTCAATGGCAGGTGAGCTCTTTATCATTTGATTTGCGTGAGCGGTTCGGGTTGCTGCTCAGATGTAACCGCCGATTGCAGTGCGAAGCCAGCTTCGCGCCAGCCATCGAGACCGCCTTGCAACGGCCGGATTCGCTTCACGCCTTGTTTCCTGAGAAGCAGCGCCACACGGGCGCTGGTAGCTTCGTTGGGTCAAGTACAGTAGAGGATGACTTCGCGGTCCGGCGGCAACCGGTCGCGCTTTTCCTCCAGTTCCTTGACATCCATGCGAAAGGCGCCCGGGATGGTCTCCGGGTCGGCCTCAAAATCGAGCGAATGCCTTAGATCCACAATCGTAAGTTCTTCGCCCGCATCAATTTTTTCCTTCAGTTCTTCCGCCGTAATTCGTCCGATGCGCAACTCGCGCAGAAATCTCTGTCGCCCAATGAATTTCCACGTGATGTATCCGCCCAGCGCCCCGATGAGTAAAACCATCAGCCAACTGCCCAGCGCCGCTGCCCGCTCTGCGATTCTTTCAATTTGTCCGCTGAAAATATAACCGCCGAGAAGAAACGCGCCAGCCCAAACGAGCGATCCGAGCGTATCCCACAATAAGAATCGCCGGCGGCGCATATGAAAGATTCCTGCAAGCGGCGGCGCAGCCGTGCTCAAGCCGGGAACAAATTTCGCAACGAGCAGCGATCGCGCTCCCTGCTTGGCGAATACGCCTTCCGTGCGGCGCACACAGGAATCCGGCTCCAACGAAATCCGGCAGAGAAACTGCAACACGCCGATGCCTTTTCTCCGGCCAAGCAGGTACCAAAGGCCATCTGCGAGCACCGCGGCAAACGTCGACAGCGCCAGACAAAACCAGAAACTCAAATGCCCGCGGCCAGCTAACGCTCCTGCGCCGAGCAAGAACGGCGTCGCGGGTAGAGGAAGTCCTACCTGCTCCGCAAAAACGAGGGCGGGAAGCACTGCATACCCGTGTCGCAACAGAAACTCGAGCGTGCCGTGCATCCCGCCAAGCTGTTCCCCTGTCATCTTCCGTCCCCAGCGCCGGATTACATGGTCGCAAACTACTTCGCGAATTCAGCAGTATGCCCCCATTGCCCGCTCATGACAAATTCACGAATCGGCTTCCTCGTGCGCGGAGCCTTTTCCCTTGTTTGCAACGGCTCTGGCAAGGAGGAAGCATCTCCCGGATAACCGATAGCCATTGCTGCAATCGGCTGCCATCCTTGCGGAATATTGAATTCCTCTTTGGCAGTTTCCGGGTCGAAGCCGGCCATTTGATGTACGACCAGTCCGCGAGCCGTCGCTTCGATCGAAAGTTGCAGGCTCGCGGCCCCAACGTCATAAAACGCATTGCGATTCGGCTCGTTATTTTTCGCGAAAGCCAGTTCGGCTACTGCTATTGCCAACACCGGCGCCTTTTTCGCCCAGTTCGCATTGAACTCCACGAGCGATCCAAGCGCTTTCTCGAAGTTCTCCGGTTCGTCCTTCGTAGCGACGATATACGCCCATGGCTGTTCATTGCTGCTGGAGGGTGCCCAGCGCGCCGCTTCAAACAGACTCCGCAAGGCTCCCGCGGGAACCGCCTTGTCACTGAACGCTCGCGGGCTCCATCGGTTCTGAATCAATTCGTGCACGGGATACTCCACCGGTGCTGGCTTATTCATGATCGCGTTCCCCTAAATCGAAAAGAGGCAGCGTTACTTCGCGGCCTGTTTCACCATCTCCAGATCAATCGTGATCGTGACCGAGTCGCTGACTACCACACCACCACCGTCCAGATTCGCGTTCCACTTCACGCCAAAATCCTGACGATTCAGCTTCGTCGTCGCGCTGACTGCAGAACGCGTGTTGCCCCAAGGATCCTTGACGGCTGTGCTCGGGCCATCCACGTCAAGCACGACTTCTTTTGTAACGCCGTGCATGGTCAAATCGCCGGTCACCTTGAGTCTGCCAGCGCCTGCCGATTCCACCTTCTTCGACTTGAAAGTCAGAGTCGGAAATTTCTCGACGTCGAAGAAATTTGCGCTGCGTAAGTCTTCATCGCGCTTTTCCTCTCCCGTGTTCACGGTCTTGGCGTCGATCGTTACATCCACACTGCATTTCGTGACATCCTGGTCGTCCCACTGGACCGTGCCGGTCACGCCCTTAAACTCTCCGCGGACAGTCGAGATCATCATGTGCTTCACCGCAAATCCCGCAGCAGTGTGTGCCGGATCGATCTTCCACGTAGTCGAGGCGGCGCTCGCCTGGAACGCCATCGCTCCCGTCAGAATCATCGCTGCGACAAACTGCCGAATTGCCTGACCCATGTTTGTTTCTCCTTTTTCCCTTCGAAATGAAAAGCTGTAAATTGAAATTTAAGATGCTTCCCGCGTCTCTTTTGGTGCGGACTTTTGACATTCCCCAAGCAAGTCCGCAAGTTGCTTGAGCTTGGCTGCACTCATGTGCTCGAACTGCTGTTGGTGCATCGCATGCACCGGGTGGTCCAGTTTTTTCAGGAGGTCCAGTCCCGATTGGGAAATGCGTGCTTTCACGACGCGGCGGTCATCCTTCTGCCGTTCGCGCGTAATCCATTCGCGCTTCTCCATACGGTCCAGCAGGCGCGTCATGTCGGGATCGTGCGAAATCATCCGTTCGCTGATGCACCGACAGGGAAGGCCGTCCGGCCCCGCGCCACGCAGGATGCGCAGCACGTTGTACTGCGTGCCGGTCAGCCCGTAAGACTTCAGGAACTGCTCGGCTTGCTGGCTCAGATGGTCTGCCGTCTTGAGCACCGCCACGAAAACCTGGTCTTCCAGGGGCGGCAAGTGCCGGTTGGTTTTTTGGGTCGAACTCATCGAGCGAATATAGTTGTGATCACGACTATTGTCAAGAGGAAAACTTAGGTCTTTCGCCGTGGCCTCAAGTGCACCTCGCTGATGAAGCTTTGCTCGCCTTGGGTTACGAGCATCCCTACCGCGTGCGCCACGTCTTCCGGTCGCAACACTTTCGTCGGATCTTTCGACCCTCGGCCGGAAAATTCCGTCGCTACGCTCCCGGGACAAACGGTGCTAACACGAATCCCATGTTCACGCAGGTCCTCCGCCATGCATCCGCTGAGTCCTTGCAAGCCCCACTTCGAAGCGCAGTAAATCCCGCCGCCGGCAAACGCATTCTTTCCGGCGAGGGAGCTGACGTTCACGATGTCTCCGCCGCCGCGCTGAATCATTCCGGGCACGACGGCTTTCGAAACCAAAAACACGCTTTTTAAATTTGTATTCATCAGCCGGTCCCATTCTTCTTCCGTCTTTTCGTGAACCGGCCCGAACAAGCCAATCCCCGCATTGTTCACCACAATTGCCATAGGTCCAACCTTCGTTTCCACATCGCGCACTAGCGCGCCGACTTCGCTTGCATTTGTCACATCCGCGCGAAAAGCTTCCGCGCGTGCGCCAAGCGCACGCAGAGCGGCCGCCGATTCCTCCAGTCTCGCAGCATCTCTCCCGCAAATCGCCACAAGCGCTCCCAGGCTTGCGAGTTTCGACGCAATCGCTCGCCCAATGCCGCGGCTGCCGCCCGTCACCAGCGCAACTTTCCCCGCGAGCGGCGTGTTTTTACTTAGTTCGGTGGTATTTGTTTCGCTTATCTTCGCCATCAGTATTCTTATCTCCCGGGCCTCTTTTTTCGTGCGAAACTCATCCTATTCTCAGAGTACGCGAGCGGCAAAGGGTCTTCCCCCGGCTCTGGCTGCGCTCGGCAGGTCAAAGGCGAGGAAATGGGATTACCTGGCGTTTCCCTTGAACCGCTTGGATATTGGTGCAAATCCACCGATTGCAATAACGTTACGGCTTGCGGTCGCGCGCTTCCTTTTCTTATAATCCCAAAGCTTCAAAGAAGAACGAAATTGCAGACGAATGTCGATTTGTTGTCTCCGCCGGACTCTTTCCGCGGTGCAACGGAGTCTAATCATCCAGGTTCCTTAGCGAGGAGAATTGGAATGAACGCAACGCGACGTATGACAGGGTTGGCAGTACTGGCGGCCCTGTGTCTTGTTCTTGGGAGCGCTGCAAGCGTTTATGCGCAGGCTGCGGCCGGAGGCGCGCAAGACCAAGGCGGCGGCAAGCAGCCCTACACCATGGCGGAGTACAATTCCTATAAGGCTTGCGCTGATGATAAAGTTCCCGCTTCGCAGATCAAGTGCTTCGATGATTTCGTCTCCAAGTATCCACAATCTGCTTTGCTCATTTACGTCTATCCCGCCTACATCCAGGCCTACGGCGCGCAAAAGAACTACGTTAAGCTGATCGAAAACGCAGACAAACTTACGCAGCTTGGGGACAAAGCCGAAGCTCTTGTCCGCTTGCAAGCGCTCTTTGCTCGAGCGAGCGCCTACCTTGCCTTGCCCGCTGCCGATCAGGCGACGCAAGCCAAGGGCCAGCGTGATGCAACTGCCGTTGGCCTGAAGCTTCTCGACGAAGTCAAGAAGCCCGAAGGTGCCACCGACGAAGCATTTGCCGCTTCGAAAAAGCAGTACGCCACACTCTTCAATAATGCCGCCGCGCAAGCCGCGACCGTTCAGAAGGACTATCCCCCAGCCGCTGGCTATTTCAAGCAGGTCATTGCTATCAATCCCGACGATCCGGTCGCGCACTACCTCCTGGGCAAGACCTATCTCGCAATGAATCCGCCGCAATCCATGAACGGCTTCTGGCACGTCGCAAAAGCCATCACCTCCAAATCCGCGACGGATGCGCAGAAGAAGCAGCTCACGCCTTACCTCAAGAAGCTCATCCTCGCCTACCAGGGCGGCACTGTTTGCGACAGTCTCTCCGATTCCGAATACAACGAACTGATGCAACTCGCCGGTTCCACAGCGGATCGCCCGGACAGCTACAAGCTCTTGAGTTCCGCTGACCTCGACGCTGCCCGCAAAGACATGACCATCGCTTCCGTCATTGCTGACCTGAAAGCCGGCGGCGACAAAGCAAAAGTCACGTGGTTTGCTTCCTGCGGCCTCGAATTCCCGGATGTGCCGGGTAAGCTTTTCGAGGTTACTCCTGGCGCAACGGAAGCCGATCCAGTCGTACTGAAGCTTGCGTTCGTTACCAGCCAGGCCGAATTCGACGCCGCGACTGCTCCCGACATGGAAGTGAAAGTTGTCGGCCAGCCGGAAGCGGGGAAGCTCAATAAGGACGACACGCCCGCGCCGCGCTTTACCGGCACGCTCATGACCTACGATCCGGCGCCAGCTTTCATGCTCCATTGGGACAAGGCCAAGGTAAACGCCGAAGACCTTCCCAAGGAAAAAGAAAAGCCTGCCAAGAAGCCGCCGGTGCGCCGTCCGCCTCCGAAAAAGCCCAGTTCGCGCTCTTCAAACTAAAATCGGTCCTAAAACGAAAGCAAAAGGCCCTCCTAATATTTTGGAGGGCCTTTTAATTTCTGGGCATGACGGATTGCCACTGATTGACGAGGGTAAAGGAAACTTACACCTATGACTCAAAACTCGTTGCTACCGCCGTCCCTTCCTTCCGTCCACCAGCTTGTATTCCCCAATTTTCCGGCTCAGCGTGTTCCGGTGAATCCCCAAAATCTTCGCCGCTTGGCACTGGTTGCCGTGCGCCTTGTCCAAGACGCTCTTAATGAATTTTTTTTCGAATTCGCCGACCGCTTCTTCAAACAAAATGCCGCGGTCGACCATTTGCGTCACGAGCCCTTCCAGTTGATCTCTCACGATTGCACGCTCCGCCCGGCCTCCTCGGCCTGCGCAAATTACTGTTCTAGTCCAGCTCGCGGCCGACCAGGATGCGGTATGCTTCCCGGTACTTTGCGCGCGTCGCTGCCACCACATCCGGAGGCAATTCCGGTCCCGGTGGGGTCTTCGGCCACCGAATCTGCTCCAGGTAATCCCGTACGTATTGCTTGTCGAACGATGGCTGCGCGCCGCCCGGCTTATACTGCGCCGCGGGCCAAAAGCGCGAAGAGTCCGGCGTCAGCGCTTCATCAATCCAGGTCAATTCGCCGTTCAACATTCCAAATTCGAATTTCGTGTCGGCCAGTAGGATTCCGCGCGGCGCAGCGTATTCAGCCGCCCGCCTGTAAATCGCGATGCTCACTGCGCGCACTTTCTCCGTGAGTTCCGTTCCAATCATCGCCGCTGCATCAGCAAACGAAATATTTTCGTCGTGGCCGCTGGTCGCCTTTGTGGCCGGGGTAAAAATCGGCTCAAGCAGCTTGCTGGACTCGACTAGTCCCACCGGCAGCGGAATCCCGCAAATCGCTCCGCTGGCCTTATAGTCCTTCCAACCTGAGCCGCTCACATAGCCGCGCACCACGCATTCAATGGGCAGCGGCTGTGTTTTCTTCACAACCATCGAACGTCCGGCGAGCTCCTCGCGATATTGGTCGAACGGAGCGGGGAATTTTCTCGCGCTCAGCACGTGGTTCGGAATTACATCCTTCAGCAAATCAAACCAGAAGAGCGAAAGCTGCGTCAGCACCTTTCCCTTGTCGGGAATCGGCGTTGGCATCACCACGTCGAATGCAGAAAGCCGATCCGTCGCTACAATCAACAGCTTGTCGCCCAAATCGTAGATGTCGCGCACTTTTCCGCGCGCGCTCGGCGTCATTCCGGCGAATTGGGTCTCCCGTAAGGTTTTCATGGCAGGTGCAGACGACACGGACAACAACCCCTCGACTTAGTTCGCACAGTGTAGCGCACGCGGACGCTCGCGCCAAGCCGTTGAAATCGCTCACCTGTGCATATTTTTTGAAAACTTCTTAAAGTGCGGCGGCTCGAAGCCGCTTTTGCACGAGTGTCACGACCTAAAGAACGAAGGGGCGCGTTGATCGCGCCCCTTTTGAACTGAAAACCGACAACCGACAACCGCTTTCTACGCTGCCGCCGTCCGAGCCTTCTTCGTCGTCTCTGGCGCTTCATCGCCTTCCCAGCGCACGCTTACAATTTTCGATACGCCTGGCTCCTGCATCGTTACGCCGTAGAGCACGCTGCCGGTTTCCATCGTCTTCCGGTTGTGTGTCACGACGATGAACTGCGTCTGTGCGCTCATCTCGCCGATGAGCCGCGTGAAGCGGCCAACATTCGCTTCATCGAGCGGCGCATCAACTTCGTCCAGGATGCAAAACGGGCTTGGCTGGTAGCGGAAGATCGCAATCAACAGCGCGAGCGCCGTCATAGCCTTTTCGCCGCCGCTCAACAACAAAACGTTTTGCAATTTCTTTCCTGGCGGTGACGGCACCACGTCGATGCCCGCATCGCCGCTGCTGTCCGGCTCGGTCAGGCGCATCTCCGCCATGCCGCCGCCGAAAATCGCGTGGAAAGCCGTCGAGAAGTTCGTGTTGATC
>Ga0126376_10000215_pt1 | contig 26985 bp, 20 predicted proteins | sample PanSoiMetPlot_15_FD_92760 | JGI IMG/M metagenome (GOLD analysis project Ga0126376, IMG submission 92760) | Tropical forest soil microbial communities from Panama - MetaG Plot_15 | ecosystem: Environmental > Terrestrial > Soil > Tropical forest > Bulk soil | place: Panama | collected 2016-02-17 | reverse complement strand
CAACCAGACGCGGCTTCTCAGGCGGTTCCTGGTAATAAGGAGGTAGATTTGGCGCTGCGCTCAATGCCTGTGACTCCGCTCAGGATGCCTGCCCGATCGTGATGAAGTACTGCCATGATTTGACTCCCGGAGGAGCATTCAAGTTGTAACCGAAGTCTACGCGGATCGGGCCTACCGGAGAGGCATAGCGGAGTCCCAGTCCCACACTATTTGTGTATTGGCCATGAAAACCAATCGTGCGGAAGACGTTGCCGCCGTCATAAAAGGGGACAATGCCGAGTCCCTGCTTGAGCGGTACAGGAATGCGGAACTCGGAATTCACAAGGAACAACTGATTGCCACCTACGGGGACAGTGATCTTCACGCAGGTGCTCGGATCACTCGGGTCTCCGCAGGCCGGGACGACTCGTTGCGGTCCGGCGCCGTTCAATGCAAAACCGCGCAGAGTGTTTGGTCCACCGGTAAAGAACGTCTCGCTCAGCGGAACATGTCCGCTGAATGCCTGGGCGAATCCGACGCGCACGCTGTTGGCCCACACGATCTTTTGCTTCGTGATTGACTTGTAATACGCCGTCTGCGCTAGGAACTTTCCGAAATTAAAGTTTGAGCCCAGGGCCGATGGATTGAAGTGGGCCTCAAGACTTTCATAAATGCCCTTGTGAGCGTCGAGCTGAAAATCTCTCGTATCTCGGACATACACTGCCGAAAGCGTGGAGAGGCGCACATGCCGATCTGAGGGAGGTACCAGATCGGGAATGAGTAACTCAGTGAGTCCGGTTTGCGAGTAGTTGTAGCGCAGGAACAGGTTCCTTGTTTTGTCCTGATTCAGCGCCCGCTGCAGTTGCCATCCCGCCTGCCCAATGACGGAAGTAAAAATTGGGTTTTGGGCGTCGTGCTCTCCGCCGATATTAAAGCTTGATGCCCAGTTGGTTCCGCGGAGGTAGGGATCAGTGTAGGCAATTTGTCCGCGCTGATCGAGTCGAGAACCCAGCGCGTTGAAGCCCAGGGTCTGAGCTTTTCCCCAGAGGTCTTTGCGCGTGTACTGAATGATGCCTCGGGGACCGTAGAAGGTCTTCTGGTTGGTCTTGAAATCCTTGCCCACTCCCAGAACGGGAAGCCCAGGGACTGCGACCGTACCGCTGGGAATGTTTCCGCCGCGATTAATCACATCAAAGCCGAAGCCATAAACGAGGTCGTTCTTCTTTGCCTCGTGAACTTTGACTAGTACATCCTCCGCGGTTTGCGTAGTGATGCGCCGTCGCGGATCGATCTCCGCCCAATCGAACACGCCCAGGTTGTAGAGCTGGCTTTCACTGGCGAGCATGTCGTCTTCTCGCAGTGGGGCCTCGGTCGAAAAAGGGGCGACCTTATCGATCACGGCCTGTTGTGTTTCACGTCGGCCGAGGGTGACAACGCTCGCAGTCCTCACTTGGGGGCCTTCTTCGATGAGGTACGTGACTTCCAGCCGATGCTTGTCCTTATCCACCGGTTTGGCGGTTTGACGGAAGCTGGCATTCAAGTAGCCAAGCTTCAGGTAACTCGACATCAGAGTGTTGCGATCTTCCTGGACAAGAGTTTGTGAGTACGGCTTGCCTGCCGCCAGATTCAGCCCCTTAGGCGCGAGTACTGCGAGCGATTGTGTGTCGTCACCTTCGATGTGCATGGCTTCCACGATGTCGCGCTCGCCTTGAACCACGCGGAAGGTAACTCTGATATTTCCGGCTTCGGTGTGAACTTCGGGTGTCACTTTCACGTCACTGAAGCCGTTTGCCTGGTACACGCGCTGGAGGTTCTTGACGCTCGTGTGAACCAGCTTGTCGCTATAGCTGCCGTGAGTCAGGATGCGAGCCTTCTTTACTGGAACGTGCTTGAGGAGCTCGTCTTCTTCAAGCGTCTGATTACCAGCCATGTCGACACCTTTCACCTTGTGCCGCGGTCCCTTCTCGACCTGATAGACAATCGTTTCCCCGTCCAGCTGTTTCTGCGTGGTGACGTTCACCTTCGCGTCGAAGTAGCCCTTGGATTGGAAGTGCGAGGCCAGGTTCTTGCGCCCTTCTTGAATGATTTCGGGATCAATTCCGACTTCCTGATAAACCGGCAGCAGTTTCTTCTTCGTCCAACTCCAGACGTGAGCGCCCTGGAGTTTCACGTGAATGAGGGGACCAGCTTGCACGCTGAAGGTGATGTCCGCGTGGTTTGTGCTTGCGTTGTAGTTGGCGGAGATGAGCTTTACCTTGGCGTCGAGGTGGTCCTTGCTCATGAGCGAGTTCTGCAGATAGTTAGTCGCGTTCTGCAGAGTCTTGAGCGAGTAAGTCTTTCCTTTGCGGATCGCGGCGTTCCGCAGCCGTGCTCGGAACGAATGAACTTTGGATTGTAGGTAGGCGGTATCCTGCGGTGTTGCTCCGGTAAGAATAACGGTGCCGAACTTTGCTTTGCGTCCAAGCGTGGTGTCGAAGTAGACGTTCGCCAGGCCATGGACTTTATCGGTGGCGACGCGCGTCCTTACCTGAGCCTGGAAATATCCTTCCCGTTGCAGGAATTGCTCCAGGTCTCCTTGGGCGTTAGCAACATCGACTGCCGTATAAGGTCCGCGCGGAGGATACTCGGCAACCTGCAGCAGACGCGCATACGCGAACTGACGTTCCGCTCCGGGAAAGGAGTACACGCCGAAGTACACGGCAGGTTCCAGAATGAAGAGCAGACGCACTCCCGCGGGTTCGGGACGGATCTGGATCTGCGCGTCATGGAACCGTCCCGTGCGCTTGAGTGCTGCGACGGTCTCATCGACCTTGGCCTGCGAGAATGGCTGGTTTGCCTTCTGCGCGAGCAACGGCTGAAGACTGTCTGTGTTCAGCTCGGGCTGTCCAGCGAGTTCGACGGACGAGACGTTCTGTCCTTGGTAGGACGGCAGGACTTCTTTCGTTTGCTGCGAGGTGTGTGGTGTTTGCTGCGGTGTGGAAGTGGGTCCGGTTTGCGCACAGAAAAAAGTCGCGCAAAGTACTAAGTCAAAAAGGGCGGCATGGCGATGTCGCCAAGGGCGGTAGCCGAAAGTAAACACGATGGGTGAGATGATGAGAGAAGTCGCGTGTTTGTCTCACGCCTGCAGTGTCGCGAACTGCGTGTCAAGAACGCATAGGCGAGCTCAACATTGCTGATGATGATCGTAATTTCCATCCTGGTCAGCAGCACTCGATTTCAAGCATCTGACCGCTTCGGCGATTGAATCCAATCAACAAGAAGTAAAGCCATCCAACTTAATTAATCAACCGGGCAGAGATGCCCGATCTGATTCCATCCAAGGGGAAATCAAGAGGAAGCTATGAAGCGAACATGGTTAGCTGCTCCGATTTTGCTCACGGCTTTTGCGTGGGCAGGAGCACAAACAACAGGTTCTACCGGGTCGGCGATCGGGAGAAGCAGCACCAGAGCCGGTGGGAGCACAACAACCAACAGCACCTCGACTCTCGGCTCTCAGAACAGCACTGCTTTCGGAGCACCCGGCGCGGCCGCTGGTCCAGCGGGTGCGGCAGCCGGTCCGATGAATGCGACGACGGCTGGACAATCAACCACAATCACCCCGAGCAGTAGCACAACCGGAACAAGCTCGAGCGGAATAGGATCGACCTCCAGCAATCAGAGCACTAGCGGCACGGGCGCGACCGGAACGGTAGGAACGACGAACTCCAGCGCGACGGGCACTGGCAGCACATCGGTTGGTGGTACGGGGACAACTGGTACCGGTTCGCCTGGAAGTTCTGTTGGAACGACCGGAACGACGACGACTGGAACCGCAGGAACCGGGACGGGAACGGCGGGGAGCTCAACCGGGATGACACCAACTACCAACTGTCCTCCGACGGTCTCGAGCACAGGAACCGCTGGCAGTGGCTCTACTCCGGGAGGAATTACGACCTCCGCAACGAGTTCGACGACCGGAGCTAACTCCACGACGGGAACAACAACTTCGACCACAGCGACCAACTCAACCAACTGCTCTTCAACTACAAACTCGACGATTCCGCACTAGCGGTTACACAGGCTGCCCCAGCGCACATCTGTCAAAATGTGCTGGGGCGCCTGGCGCTTTATCCCGTCCGTATCTTCGCTGATAACACAACTTAACTTCCTTTGCTCCGTTCACACCTGTAGCATCTTCTTGGCCATTGACGTTTGATGAAGCACTATCCACTCTCGGAGTCAGTTACACGCTTCCTGAAGCAAGGCGTGTGTCTGGCATTCGTGATCTTTGGTCTCGTAACAGCATCCTCTGCGGCCGATACCTCTCTTCCCGCTGATCTCAACAGCGGCTTTCAGCAGATGTACAACCTGGATTTCTCTGCTGCACACCAGACCTTCGCGCAATGGGAGCAGGCGCATCCCGACGATCCCATGGCTCCGGTGTCGAACGCCGCAGCATTTCTGTTCGCTGAGTTCAATCGATTGAAGATTCTGGAATTTGATCTCTTCACGCAGGACTCGAAGTTTGAAAAGCGTCCGAAGCTCCAGCCCGACGCATCGGTGAAGGAATCTTTTCAGAACGAGCTGCAGCGCGGAGAACGCATCGCAAACAAGCGCTTAGCCATCGATCCCAATGATCTGCACGCTTTGTTTTCGCTGGTCATGATCAACGGCTTGCGTAGCGATTACACCGCGATGATCGAGAAGAAAAATCTCCTCGCGCTCAGCTATACCAAGAGCTCACGGTCGATCGCAGAGAAATTGTTGGCCGCCGATCCTTCTTACTACGACGCGTACCTTGCTGTGGGCGTCGAGAATTACCTACTAAGTCTTAATCCAGCTCCAATCCGCTGGATCTTGCACATCGGTGGCGCTCAAACCGACAAGGCTGAAGGTCTCGCGAAATTACGCCTCACCGCGGAGAAGGGACACTATTTCGCTCCATTCGCCCGGCTACTGCTCGCCGTCGCGGCATTGCGCGACAAAGATCGCGGCACCGCCCGCGATCTGCTCGCCGGATTGTCCCGCGATTTTCCGCAGAATGATCTCTATCGCAAAGAGCTGGCCAGAATTCAGCCTTAGGTCAAATCTTCGTATGCTGCGTGGCACCTCGTCCTGCCAGCGAAAACAAGCTAAGCATGAAACGATGGCGGCGAACCGATGCAAACTTATGTTCCCAATTCAGGAACCAATCAGGCGGCTTTGTGCGCCGCCTCGGTAGCTGAGGCGGGCGGTTCAGTCTTAATCAGCACGGCCAACACAGCCGCGGCAACTAGTCCCAATCCAATGAAGCCTCGGTTCAGGTTTAGCGTTGATTGCCAGCTCCGCTGGTGGGGGCGCGGTCGTCGAATTCTCCGTGGGCACCCCAGTCTCCGGGTAGAGGTTTCCACAGATTGTTCGGACGGTTGGGATCGGCTGGGCCGTCGTATTGCTGAGAATCGAATCCTGTCTTTCCCAAAAGACGATCAAGCAATCCGGGAAAGAATTTCTGTGCCTGGATTGCACCGACCGTGGAGCCTCCAACCCAGCGTTCTCGGCGAGGATGAGTGGCGGTGTAAACGATCGCTTTGGCGGCAACCTCTGGCTGAAAGATGGGTGGAACTGGCTGCGGCGTGCGCGGCAAACGGCTTTTAACCCAGCTGAATTGTGGTGTATTAAGCGCCGGAAGATGCACTGCGGTGATCCGAACGCTGCTGTTTTCGTGTGCTAACTCGCAACGGATGGAGTCCGTAAAGCCGCAATCGCGTGTTTTTGGCCGCAATATGCTGACTGTAAGGGGATACTTCGGTACGCCAAAGCCGATCCAACCTGCACAATGACGCCATGATTGCGTGACCGCATGCGTCGCAAAGCCGACATTGTGCCGTACACATAGCCAAGATAAGTAACGTCGGTGACGCGTTTAAACTCCGCGGGAGTCATTTTTGCGAACGGTGAAAACACCGAAACCATCGCCACATTGACCCAAACGTCGATTGGACCGAGCTCTTGCTCGGTCCTGGCAGCCGCATTTTCGAGCGCTTCGGCCTCGGAAACGTCGACTGGAATGACGAGAGCGCAGCGTCCATAAGCTTCAATTTCGCTTTTTGCAGCCTCTAAACCGTCGACCCCACGAGCTATGAGCGCGACATTAGCGCCCTTTTTTGCGAACAAACGGGCGGTTGCACGACCAACTCCAGCGGACGCTCCGGTGACAACTACCTACTTTAGGGAATGTCATTTTCGGACTCCAAGAAGACGAAATCTGACGGAGACAAGAATGCCTATGTGGCTGAGAAGTGCGAACTTGGAAGTTCGGATGTCACGTGAGCAACTTCATCAGGCAGTCGGATCTGGGCCTTATGAGGACGCTTGATGATCCTTCTTCTAAACGTGTTGCGCCTAACGTATTGACTGCTGACGTGTTGCTGAATTACCTGGAATTTATCTCCGCCGGAGAAGGAGTGCATTGTTCTTACCGTCCAGAGCGCCTCAAATACGCCTGAAAGCAAAGGCTAGTACGCGCGAAAATGTGTATTGGAGACCTGAAAATGTCGGAACTACAGTTCAAAATCGCTGCGCCGAAGATTGGGAACTTTCGTGAGGCGATTCGGATCCAGCAGAGTTTAATCACGAACGCCGAAAAGACAGCCCTTCGATGGCTGGCAGAACGGATGCCGGAGTGGGTTAACTCGGATCACTTAACGGTCTTAGGGGCTGCTGGTATGTTTTTAGCCGGCGCTTCTTATGCGCTAGCGCGCTTCAATCGCTACGGACTGCTGCTTGCGTGCTTCTTTCTTGCCGTAAATTGGTTCGGAGACAGTCTCGACGGCACGCTCGCGCGCCATCGAAACCGGCAGCGTCCGCGTTACGGATTTTATGTAGATCATGTTATCGACTGCTTCGGCATTGCCGCACTCCTTGCGGGTATGGGAGCTTCGGGACACATGAATCCCTTGATAGCGGCGTGGATGCTAGTCGCTTATCTCCTTCTTTCTTCGGAGATTTTCTTGGCAAGTTACGCCTTAGCCAGATTCCAGATGTCTTACTTCCACTTTGGTCCAACAGAACTGCGCATTTTGTTGTGCATCGGCAATTTATATGTCTTTTTTCATCCTGTAGTTCATCCATTTGGACTGTCTTTGAGCCTGTGGGATTTTGGAGCTGTGATTGGCTCAATTGGGATGACTGCAATCGCAATTCTATCCTTCATCCGCAACACGCGCGCTCTTTACGTTTTGGAGAGGTTGCAGTGACTGCCGCCAAGAGAGAGCAGATTCGTCGCTGGGGTGTTTTCAATGCGGTCGGAATTCTGGGATTTGCGCTGCAAATCGCCGTTCTGTTCGTGCTTAAACGCGAGTTCCGAATCAACTATCTAGCCGCAACAGCGCTCGCGGTCGAAGTTGCGGTTCTGCACAACTTTGTTTGGCACGAGCACGTAACATGGGCTGATGTGATCGCACCATTTCGCCATGGAGTGTGGTGGCGATTACTTCGCTTCCATGTCGCCAATGGACTGATCTCAATCGTTGGAAATATTGGCATTACGTGGGTGCTGGTTGAAAGTGTGCGATGCCCGTATCTCATCGCTAACGCAGCAAGCGTGGCCGTTTGCTCGCTAGCAAATTTCTTTGCCAGTGACCGCTTTGTCTTTCGCGATCCATGGGACCAGTGTCGTGCTCGGTGAAGACGAAGTGCCCGAATCCTAGTACACAGGCGCCCTCGGCTGTGGTTTTTTGCAAAACATTCTGCCATGGCGAGTGCCTGTTTGCGCGAGTACGCGCCGTTGGCGTCGACGAAGAGCTGTACTTCGCGTCCGATGGCTTCACGCGCGGAGCGCACTCGCTCGACGTCACGCTCAGGTTCCGATCCAACCTTCATTTTGACCATGCGAATACCATTCGCGGCCCAGTCGCCGAGTTGTCTTTGCAATTGTGGGATTGAGTAGCACGTGAATCCGCCACTTCCGTAAACTTCGACACGTTCGCGACACCTGCCGAGCAGCACCGCCAACGGAACTCCTTGCAACTTCGCTTTCAGGTCCCAGAGAGCATTGTCGACAGCGGAGATCGCCATCGAAGCAATCCCAGGCCGCCCAATATTGCGAACGTTGTGTCGCATTGCTTTCCAGATCTGAGGGTCCGAGAGCGCATCGTGACCTTCCAGCAGCTTTGAAAATGATCTTTCAATCAGAGTGGCGGCCGCTTCGCTTGCACAGGTATAGCCAACGCCGGTCTGATCGCCGGCAGCAATCTCGACCAGAACCATCGTCGTGCTGTTCCAGGAAAACGTGCCGTCCGCCTCGGGAGCATCTGTAGGGATTGTGAAGACCGAAACTCGCGTCTTTTTGATGGGAACGGTGGGGCGCATGCGCTCACTTGTGAAGATTCAAGGAGCATGGCCCGAGTTGTGAGCTGCGTCGAATCGCAGTCTGATGCCGCGAGCAAACAACTTCGGATTCAGAGAAGCTTGCCGTGGCCGAGGAAGCGGCCTCGATGGATGCCAGATCGTCGGGTCCTCACTTGGACCCGACTTCGATAACCTCTGCTTGCGTCTGGGATTCCACTGGCAGGGGTATCGGCTGCGGGGTTTTGCGAGTCTCTTCAACGTACTTGTTGCGCGCCGCCCTCAGTTTGAGAAACGACTTAGCTTCTTTGTACAGACGCTTGCGCTCCGTGTTATTGAAGATCGCTTTTCTTACGATGCGATAGACCTGCTTCGGACGGAAGTAGTACTCATCATAGAAACGGTGGACCATCTCCATCACGTAATCGCGCGGGAGGCCTGGATACTCGATGTGCGCCATCTGGTGTCCGCCGGAGTCCACCATGGACTGACTGTTCACAATGAATCCGTGCTTCTCGGCGAAGTCGTGAAATTCCGTTCCGGGATAGGCGTGGGCGACGGAAACCTGAATCGTTTCACAATCCAGGGCCTTGGCGAAGTTGATGGTGTTCCGAATCGTCTCTTTCGTCTCGCCCGGCAATCCCAAAATGAAATCTGCGTGAATCACGAGGCCGAGCTTGTGGCAATCGCGCGTAAAATCGCGAGCGCGTTCGACGGTCGCGCCCTTCTTAATGTTCTTCAAAATCTGTGCATCGCCCGATTCGAAGCCGACAATCAGCAGGCGACATCCTGCGTCCCGCATTGCCTTCAGCGTGTCGTAGCTCGTAGTTACACGAGAGGTGCACGACCACGTTAGATTCAGCGGCTTTAACTTCTGGCAGAGCTCGATCGTACGCGGTCCCTGAATATTGAACGTATCGTCGTCAAAGAAATACTCCTTGACGTTTGGCCAATATTCTTTCGCTTTCGCCATCTCTCGCGCGACCGCATCGGTGGAGCGCTTACGCCATGCATGTCCACTGAGAGTTTGAGGCCAAAGGCAGAAGGTGCATTGCGCCGGGCACCCGCGCGTGGTGTACAGCGATACGAACGGATACAACAGGAATGGAACGTTATAGCGCGTGACGTCGAGGTCACGCTTGTATACATCAGTAACGTCGGGCAGGGCATCGAGGTCTTCGATCTGCGGACGATCGGGATTGTGCACGACACGTCCATTCTTCCGGTAGGAGATGCCGAGAATCTGATCGAGCGGCTTACCCTGCGCGAACTCTACGACCGAGTAGTCGAACTCTTTTCGGCAAACAAAGTCGATGGCAGCACATTCGTTCAGTGCTTTGTCCGGCGATGTGGTAACTGGCGGCCCTACGAAGGCGATCTTCAATTTGGGGTTCGCCGCCTTCATCGCCTCGGCGAGTCTCTGGTCTCCGGTCCAGCCGGGAGTACTGGTAAAGAGAACCAGGAACTCATAATCCTTGCCGATCTTGATGGTTTCTTCGGAGGATACGTGGTGCGGCGGGGCGTCGAGCAGACGCGAGCCTTCCAGCATGCCTGCCGGATAAGCCAGCCAAACCGGATACCAGTATGATTCAATCTCTCGAGTAGCCGGCCAACGCGAACTGGCGCCGCCGTCAAAGTTCTCGAACGAGGGAGGGTTCAGGAACAGTGTTTTTAGTGGCATGCTTCAGTCTCAACTATACCATCCAGAGAACCCTATCCGCGGCTGGATGGAAGAAAATTGATGGCCGTAACTGATTGAGAACAGTGACACTTGACGTCGACCTACAGTCAGCTCGCACACAGAAAGAGGTACATGGAATGACAGCGCACACCGGTCATTTAATGGCGGTAAATCGTTATCACTTACCGCGTAGATAGTGCCCATTTCTCCAGGTCGCCGGTCTGCTTCAGCAGTTGCATCTGGGCTTTATCCAATTCGTATGTAGCGTCGAGCAAAGTCGAGTATTTGTCATTCTCATCAAGCTGCGCCTGCTGTTGATCGCGCAAGGTCGCCTGTCCCGCATCGACTTTCGCCTGCATGGCTTGGGTACTGTTTTGGGAAAGCTGATATTCCAGCTTAGATACGTCTCGTGCCGCGCTAAGCTGAGCCACCGTGCGTTGCAGCTTCAGGGTTTCAGTTGATACTTGTTCCTTTGCAGCTTCCGCGTCCTTTCGGGCGCGCTGTGCCTCGGAATATAAGGCCTCACTACGGTCTCTTTGGGCCTTATTCAAGAATGGGAAGCGGATCTCCACTCCAATGGCGCCATTGTTGCGTTTAAAAGTTTTGTAGTAGTCCTCGTAATTGTTGTACTTGCTGAAGAGCGCGTAGGCTCCAACCAGATCGATCGCCGGATACAGCTGCTTGTGTTCTCCACGCGCCTGGAACAGCTTCGCTGCCGCCAGTTCTTGAGCACTTTTCACCGTGGGACTATAGGTAATCGCCCGCGCCGCGAGATCTTCTTCCTGCGAGACCTCCGGAAGGCGAGGAATGGATTCGCTTACAGTCTCGAATTCCTTTGCCGGCAATCCCGTGAGTTGCGATAAGCGAAGCCGAAGCGTATCGGCGCTGGCCAGGAGTTGGGCAATCTTGAGCCTAATGCGGGCCGTGTTCAGCTTCGCCTTCGTGAGTTCGATGGCAGGATCCACTCCTGCGTCGATTCGTTGTTGCTCAATGCTTTCAAATTTGAGGGCAGCTTCCTCTTGCTGTCGCAAAATGCTGATCGATGCCTCGCTCTTGTCGAGCTCTGAATAAGAGAGCGCAGTCTCGAGAATTACCTGATTCTTCTTGTCTTCTTTCGTGGCCGTTGCTGCTTTTATGTCGCTGCGTGCAGCCTTGATGAACTCGCGCTGCGCGTAGTTGATCAGGAGGCTTGTTGAACTGACCTTGAAAATTGAGGGCTCGCCGAGCGGGAAGCCGAACGAGTAAGCTAGTCCCGAGCCGAAATACACCTGCGGTATGTACGCATCGCGGGCCTCCAGATAGACAGCCTGCAGGCGGCTCACATCAGCAGATGCGGCGCCCATTGTGCTGCTGTTGCGGATGGCAAGCTCAATGGCCCGCTTGAACGGCACGGGTTCCCCACAACAAGCGATTGGAAGCAGCAGGGAAGCACAGGTGAGTAGAGAAACACGAATGTTCGCGAACATGGCAGGAATTCTACTTGGTTCCTTTGGAGAGATTGGGTGGTCGCCTCAAGAAAAAGCCCGGCAACAGTGTGCCGGGCCTGTCCACTCCAAAGTTGATTAGCGATAGCCTTGCTGATAGCCCTGTTGATACGACTGACGCTAGGCATCCTTGTATTCCTGCCTGTCGCCCATGCTGGAGCTGTATCCCGGTGCGTTCTTATAGTTGTCGCCCTGTGTCGGACGGAAGCGGTGCCGGTAGCGCGATCTTTTCGGCCATCATTCACTCCATCGCGATAGCCATTCTGGCGGGCAATGCGCTCGACTGTCATCTGACTGGCGATAGCGATTTGCATCCGGACTGAAGCGCCGACGATTCTGTGCGTCCGACCGGCCCTGCTCGTAACCTTGTTGGTAAATCCTGCGATCGTCGCGATCGTGATAGCCCCAGCTGTGATAGTCCTGCCCAAACGACAGGGCCGAACGGCTGAGTAACGCGACACTTAGAAATAAGGTGCGAAACAGTTTCACAATTCCCCTCCGGTCATTGCTAGCCGAGGCGTCTGGCTGTATCTGCCGTTGGCCCTTCTGGCAGTCACTAACACGTTTAGACCGAGGAGAGTTCCGCCAGGAAGTCGCAAAGGGTCATGGACCTCTGCGGTTCGAACTTGGAAAGTAAAGAGTGGAGGGCCCAGATTGAGAATGCAAAAGAGCATTCTTTAACGTAAACGTCATTAACCAGCTAGTGAATCGATTTACTGCATACTAGTGTTGAGCCAGCACTTCCCGAGCAGGAGTTCCGATATGGGAGAGATCTAGTCACTGGAAGCCGATGCCCGAACGTTTTCCTGTTGCAGCGGCGCTGAAGGACGCAAGCGAGTAGTCGTCGATTCGCGAATTACCAGTTCCGGTTCCACGGCAACTTCTTTAGGAACTGCCCCTTTGTTACGAAGACGATCGAGCAGGGTACGCGCAGCGATCTCACCCATGCGACGCAATGGCTGACGAATTGTCGTTAAGCTTGGCGTGTTATAAGCGGCGCTGGGAATATCGTCGAAACCAACGACAGCTACGCTCTCAGGTACTTCCAAACCGGCGTCCCGCAAGGCGCGAATCGCACCGATAGCCGAAACGTCGTTAAACGCGAATAGTGCGGTGAAGCGCTCGCCTCCCGCAAGAAGCTTCTGCACGACCGGATATCCCATATCGGGAAACGGGGTGCTGAACTCCATTTCCACACACAGTGACGGTTTCATTTCAAGGTTCATGTTCCTCGCCACTTCGCAAATGCTCTGCCAACGAGCATCGCTGTCGGAGCTTACTCGCGGGCCCTTCATAAAAGCGATGTTGCGATGGCCCATCCGGACAAGGTGGCCGAGCGCAAGCTCAGCCGCGCGCCTGTGGTCGATAATCACATTTGTCGCGCCTTCAATGTTGCGGTGTCCGGCGACAATGACTACAGGCAACGGTAGCGAGTGCATGATCGGAGTGTCGATCGCAATGATGCCTTCCACCGCACGATCAAGCATGATCAGCGGATATTCCTCGATGAGTTCGGGATTATTGCGGTGTCCAGCCGCGAAATAAAAATACCCTTCCCCCATCAGAAAGTCCTCGATGCCGCTCGTCAAAAGAGCAACGTAATCGGACAGATCGGGATGAAGGATCCCAATGGTGAAGGTTCGCTGCATCCGCAACGACCGCGCATAGAAGTTCGGCCGGTAGTTGAGTTCCTTGGCGGCCTGAAAAATTCGGCGCTGGGTTTCCTCAGGAATAGCAGCCGCGGCTTTTGTCCGGTTCATCACCAGCGAAACCGTTGCCGGAGAAAGATTTAGGTGCTGGGCCAACTCCTTCAGGCTGGGAATACGAACTGGTGGTTTCCCATTGGTCTTCGCGGCGCTCTTCCTGCCGTTTTTCGATTTGGCCATAACAATCTTACGAAACTGTCTTTCCCGAGGTTGCAACAGAGTACAGCTACTTGGCCGAAAATTCGCGAAATAAAAAAAATTCTTGACAACAAATCGGGTTATGCAGCTTAATTACCCTCCACTAACGCTCTACTAAATCGATTTGTCAAGCCAAAACCGAAAAATCACGGGCTCCGAAGAAAACACAAGTAAGGGTTAGTGCAGGCAAACGTTGTTCATCGATTCTCGATGGGGGAAGCAATGAAGCACAAATTCACTGGCCTGTTGTTGTTCTCTTTCCTGTTCGTTAGTTCATCACTACTGGCACAGACGGGTGTGGGTACGGTACGTGGTTCCGTGACCGACGAGCAAGGCGGAAAGCTCCCGGGGGCCCAGGTCACAATGACCAATGCGGACACTGCTTATTCACGAACCCAGCAAACCGACGGCGATGGCAACTATGTAATCGGAAGCCTTCCGATTGGCCGCTACACTCTGAGTGTCGCCGCGAAAGGATTCAAAGCATTCGATCTCCGCGACATTGTTCTTCACGTGAACGATAACCTCACAATGGACGCCCAGTTGAAAGTTGGGTCGGTCAGCGAGACCGTCGAAGTTGCTGCCAACACGAATCAGGTTGAGCTGGCGACTGCCGAATTGAGCAGCACGATTGCAGGCGAGCAGGTTACTCAGCTTCCGCTCAATGGTCGAAGTTTCGCTCAACTGCTGACACTTGTGCCTGGCGTCGCGGTGGCAAACGGGTTTTCCTACGATAAGAAAGGTCTCGCCGGCGGCGCTGATCTCTCTGTGAGCGGCGGGGCTTCGAATGCAAACCTCTTTCTGGTGGATGGAGCCAATAACGTCGACGTCGGATCGAACCGTACCATCCTGATTTATCCATCCCTGGATTCAATTGGTGAGTTCAAGGTCGAGCGCAACAGCTACAGTGCCCAGTTTGGCGGAGCCGGAGGCGGAATCGTAACGCTGGTTACCAAATCGGGAAGTAACGATTTCCACGGCAGCGTTTACTACTTTGGCCGCAACGATCTGCTGGACGCGAAGGACCCGATTCTTAACGCAACCAATCCTACCGCTAAGAAAAACACGATTCGCCGAAACGACTTTGGATTCTCGGTCGGCGGCCCGGTCATAAAGAACAAAGTATTCTTCTTCGTGTCGGAAGAGTGGAACCGGCTGATCACGGACGTAGTAAAAACTGCCCACGTTCCCACGCCGGGACAGCGCAAAGGCGACTTCTCTGACGCGGCCACAGACAGCGCGTTTACTACCGCCAATACCACAGGCTGCCTGCAAAAAGGCGGACTTGTCGATCCGGATCCAACGAATGCTGGCGGAGCATTTACGGCGTCTTCGTCCACCCCTGGCATCATTGACGTTATTCCCGCCGGCCGCCAAAGCCCCGCAGGTCAGGCAATTCTGAACACGTATTTCCTGCCTACCCTTGCCCCCGGCAGTCCGAACTACGGCTGCGGCAACAATTGGGCCCAGGCACTTAAACAACCGACCTTCTATCGCGAAGACAGCTTTCGCGGAGACGTGAATCTCAGCCAAACGCTGACCTTAATGATGAAGTACACCGGTGATTCCTGGGATTTCGGCCCTTCAGCGGTGGGCAATACTGGCTGGGGTGCGGATTCCGGAGCCTCCCAGATTCAGGATAAATGGAGCCAACCTGGAAAGATCGTCGTCGGCAAATTGAGCAAAGTAATCAGTAACACCGCTGTGAACGATTTTCAGTTTTCCTGGTCGGCTAATCGCATAAACATCAGCCAGGCAAATCAAAGCGCCTCGGCGGCTCTCAATAAGGTGATCCCAACCTTCTTAGGCGCAAATTCTGCCAGCAATCCTCCGGTATGGGTCCAGGGTGGCGGCCTTCCCACGATTTGGAGTTTCGCTCCGTGGAGTAACCGAGAAGACCTCTACACATGGCAAGATGACTTTTCGAAGGTCATGGGGAAGCACACTCTAAAATTCGGCGCCGCTATCTCCACGAATGCGAAAGACCAGGACAATTTTTCCCAGATACAGGGCGTATCCAATGGTCCGGTTGGGTACAACGGCTGCAAGAAGGTTACCGATCCAGGTTGCACTAACCTGGCAGACGTCACGACGCACTACGGACCCGCCGATTATCTGCTCAAGAACCAGGGGATTGGCTGGGGCGAGCAAAACCAAATCTTCAAAAAACAGGGGCGCTGGCAAAACTACGAGTTCTATGCCAATGATGACTTCAAATGGAGCAACCGCCTGACGTTTAACTTAGGCGTTCGCTATTCGTATTTGCCAAATCCCTACCAGGCGAACGATCAACTGACGGTATTCAACCAAACAGCTTTCAATCCCGCATTGGGAAATGCTCCCTGTAATGGTTTGCTCTACTCTTCTGGTCTTGGCTCCAATCCTTGTCCTGCCGGCACCGGCGGTGTGAAGGGCCCGAATCGAGCAATCCAGGACAACTTCCACTGGGGCTTTGCGCCACGACTGGGTGTTGCCTGGGATCCGACAGGAAGAGGTCGTACATCCATACGTGCAGGTTTCGGACAGTTCTACAACCGTGATGACATATTTGTGACGGACGGGACCGCCGGAGTGAATCCACCCTTCATTGCCAGCTTCTCTTCGCCAAACGGAAATGGTCGTTTCCTGGACAACACCAACCAGCTACCGGCCTGCACACCAAATTGCTTTGGTACCGGACTCGGGGTAGCCGGAGTCGGGCAGGAAACCAGCAATCGTGCACCTTACGTATACCAATACAACTTGACTGTGCAGCACGAACTTTGGAAGGATACGCGACTCGAATTTGGATACGTTGGGAGTAAAGCACGGGATTGGACCGCCAAGTACGACGCTAACGCCGTGCCTCTCGCGAGCAGATTAGCCTTTACGCAATCGAACGGAAATGCCGCTGGAAATGCGCTGAAGCCCTTCCACGCACTAACCGGGGGAACCATCCCGATCTTTGCTCATCACGGCGCTTCTCAGTACGATTCGCTGCAAACCTCGTTCGTTTCGCGTCCTAACCGGAACTCTGTGGTGCAGGTAGCCTACACGTGGTCAAAATCGTATTCGGATACCTTCCCGGCCATTAGTAACGGCGGAAACAATCTCATCGTCGATCCTTACAACCCGAGAGCTCAGTACGGTATGTCGCAAATCAATCGACCGCAGATTTTCTCCGCGAACTTCGTTTACAACCTACCAACGTTGCAGGGTTACGACAGAGTGCTCCGCGACGTCTTTGGCTCGTGGGAAACTGGGTCAATTATTAGCCTCACCAGCGGGTCATCCATTACGCCGGTTATCGGGGGCCTCTCAAACGTGAACGATCCCTCAGGTATCGGAGGCGGGGGTAGCTCGCGGCCCAACCTCGTCCCCGGACAACCTTGCAAGAATCCCAACTTCAACAAGAACGGAGACTTCAATTGGGTCAACCCGAACCGGTACACCATGAATGGGTTCACGCTAGGTACGATCGGCAACGCTCCGGTAGGCGACTGCCTGGGACCGCCAACCCGTACCGTCGATTTCTCACTGTCGAAGAACTTCCACATAACCGAGCGCGTTCACGCGCAGTTCAGGATGGATGCCTTTAATCTTTTCAACCATCCCAATTTCAATAATCCTGGGAATGGCACGAATGGGACTGTGGGCATAGGCTTTAACGCTGTGAACACAGCGGCAAGTCCGGAGTTCTTAACCGCCAATGGAACCCCTACATCATCGTTGGCTAACGCTGTGAAGATTCAAAACAGTTCGCCCGGCGCGAAGCCAGGCGTTGTGAGCACTCAGTCGGATCGAAGTCGAGAATTCCAGTACTCGTTGAGGATAACCTTCTAGACTTCTTGTGATGTGACAATCCGATGTTCGAAGTGTCCCGCTGGTGTCGCGCCTGCGGGACGCTTCTCGTCTGGTGGAGATTTTTGAAGAATTTCTCCGATCATGCGTGCTTTCGCAACCACGCCATAGCAGTGAAGCAGACAATCGTGAGAGTTGGGGCCTGACCCGGGGAATAAAGTTAGTATTGTGTAAATCACGTATGCCTGCGCACATATCAAGATCTTCGATTTTCTTAGTCTGCGTTCTATTTTTCCTTCTGCTCACGCAGACCATGCTCCCGCAAACGCAAGGCCCTCAAAGTGTTCCGGTTCCGGTCCCACCCCCGGCAAAACGGGCTCCTTCTGCGAAGAAAGACCGCGGTGCGCTGCCCCCAGTCCCTCTCTTTAAAGATGTCGCCAAAGAAGTCGGCCTTACTGTGGTGCACACCGCCGCGCCGGAAGCGCATTATGTGATCGATTCAACCAGCGGCGGCAGTGGTCTCTTTGACTGCGACAATGATGGGCGGCTGGATGCTGTGCTGGTGAACGGCTCGACTATAGAAAGGTTGCGGCAGGGCGGAGACCCCTTGGTTACGCTTTATCACCAGGAGGCGGATGGCAAGTTCAGGAACATTACCTCGGAGGCTGGTCTTACCAGGCTCGGGTGGGGTATGGGTGTTGCCGTTGCTGACTACGATAATGATGGCAAGCTTGACCTGTTCGTAACCGGCTATAACGGGAACGCGCTGTATCACAACCTGGGAAATTGCAAATTCGAGGATGTTACAGAGAAGGCGGAGCTCCGCGGCGGAGGGTTTAGCACCGGTGCCGCCTGGGGAGACTACGATCGCGACGGCAACGTGGACTTGTTTGTTGCCAGGTATTCCCACCTCGACTTGAATAACCTTCCCAAATTTGGAAGCAACAAGTTTTGCCGGTTCAAAGGTCTGCTCGTTCAGTGTGGTCCTTGGGGCCTGGAGGGCGAATCCGATTTTCTCTACCACAATCGTGGCGATGGCACATTTGAAGAAGTTTCGGTGAAAGCCGGCGTCCACGATGAGATTGGCTACTACGGCTTGGGCGTCATGTGGGCCGATTATGACAATGATGGCTGGCCCGATCTTCTTGTGGCTAACGACTCGGTGCCGAACTATCTGTATCACAACAATCACGACGGAACGTTCACGGAGGTTGGGCTGACCACTGGCGTCGCGGTGAGCGGCGAGGGCATGGAACTCGGGAACATGGGAGTCGATTTCGGTGACTACGATCACAGTGGTCGCTTGAGCTTCTTCGTCACCCACTTTGAGGAACAGCCCAATTCCCTTTACCGCAACTTGGGTACGCGGGGCTTCGACGATGTGAGTTGGCAGTCCGGAGTTGGGAGGCCCAGTTATCCCTACGTTGGTTGGGGCACCTCCTTCTTCGATATGGATAACGATACGTGGCTGGATCTCCTGGTGGCCAACGGTCACGTATATCCGCAGATCGACACGTTGGAGACCGGTCCTCGTTATCGTGAGCCACTTCTCCTTCACCGCAATAATCGTGACGGTAGCTTTGACGAGGTTTCCAAAGAGTCTGGCATCGCTGCTCTTCAGGCTCATTCAAGTCGCGGCGCTGCGTTTGGTGACGTCTTCAACACAGGGAATATCGACGTCCTCTTGCTGAATGTCGGAGAGGCACCCACTCTGCTTAAGAACATGAATGCGGATAGCTACCACCGAGTGCTCTTCAAACTGATCGGTACGAAGAGCAATCGCGCCGCAATAGGTACGCGAGTAACCATCCGCTCTGCGGGAGTCCAGCAATTTAGTGAAGTGCACGGCGGCGGCAGCTATCTATCGCAAAACGATTTACGCTTGCATTTCGGCCTCGGCACGGCGACCAAAATAGAGAGCGTCGAAGTTCGCTGGCCGAATGGAAATGTAGAGCCGCTCCAGGATGTTGCCGGCGATTACATTTATACGATCGTCGAGGGAAAAGGGATTCAGGAGAGGAAACCGTTGCCGCCTCCATCTGAGAGAAACGGCGTGTCGAACGACGCACGTTGAACCGCACCCCAGGTTCCTGTTTTGACCTTTATAGAACGCAAGCGAGAATCCAATGCCTTCGCTTTCTAAGCGTACGTTCTTTTTGAGCGAGCCGGGACAGCGCGTCGCCCTGAGCGTCGTGATGATCGCCGCAATCGCAGCCTCCGTCCCCTATTTCTGCGCGGCCGTTGATAACCCGGGCAAGGTCCTGCAATCTGAATTTGACGCGGCCAGAACGTCGTTGACTGCGGGTGATGTTCATACCGCGGAAAATCATTTTATTGGCGCAATTGTTCTAGGCCTGCGCCAGATGGCGCAACTCTCCATTTCAGAAGGACGAATGGACGAGGCGGCCCCTTACCTGGATTCAGCGTTGCAACTCAAGCCCGACGACCTGGAAGCTCAAGTGGATTTGGCCGACGTTTCTTTCCGCAAGGGCGATGCTGAAAGGGCGAAGTCCATCGTTAAGCCGATCATTGCTAACTCTCCGAATCATGCCCGGGCTCGCAGCCTTTTGGGTCGAATCTATGTCTTTGAGGGCGATTCCGATGCTGCGATCCAGCAATTGAAGGCGGCTGTTGAACTCAGGGACGACTTCGAGACCAGCTACTTTCTAGGAATTGCGTACTTGAAAGCACGGAAGCTCGAGGAAGCCTCAGCATGGTTCAAGCAACTCGAGACCACAATGGGGGAGTCCGCGGCGCTCCACGTCTTATTTGGCCGAGCGTACCTCATTACGAAGTTCTCGCAGCAGGCGATTCCTGAATTCAGCAAGGCAATAAGGCTTGACCCGAAGTATCCTCGGGCCCACGGTTTTCTTGGATATGCCTACCTTGAGTATTACCAGGAAGAAGGCTATCCGCGCGCACGCGAAGAATTCGAAAAGGAACTCAAGCTCTATCCCAACGAATTTCAGGTACAGCAACTCTTAGGCATCGCCAACGTCAATTTGCGCGACTTTCCAGCTGCGGAGGCTGCTTTGCTCCACGCGAAGCGCCTGAGACCGCGAGAGGCATCTCCTTATCTCTATCTCGGCGAAGTTTATACATCAACGAATCGCATTAGGGACGCAGTCGGAGCGCTCGAAAAGTATGCCAGCCTGATCGGGAACCCCAGCCAGGACAAACTGCGCGAAGCCAGCCGTGGATACTATTTGCTCGGACAGAATCTGCGTCGCCTCGGACGTGAGGAGGAAGCCACAAAGGCGCTCACGCGGTCCCAGCAATTACGCGAAGCGAAGTTCAGATACGACGTGAAGCACATCTTCGATGAGAAGAAGAGTGGAGATGGCGGCGAGAGTCGCGTTTCCGATCGAATAGCTGATGTGCTGAGTACAGGTGTCGCTGAAGAAAAGGCAGGCACACAGATCACAGTCCAGCAGGACCTTCCGTCGAAGGAGTTAGTGAAACGCGCGGCAGGCGTAAAAGAGACAGAGGGCGTCAAGCAATACCGCTCATTCGTCGGAGAAATTCTGGGCAGCTCGTATAACGATTTGGGCGTCATACGGGCCAAAGAGTCAAAATTTGGTGAAGCTGCTGATTTCTTCAGTCAAGCTGCCGTATGGAAGCCGGATCTTCCCGGCCTGGACCGGAACTGGGGATTCGCCACCTTCCGCGCTGAACGCTACTCAGAGGCTGTTCCGCCGCTCGAGCGCCGACTCAGAGCCAACCCGGAAGATTCCTTCGCTCGCCAACTTCTGGGCCTCTCTTATTCGATGCTGGAAAAAGATCAGAAGGTAGTTGACGTACTCCAGCCCTTCTTGGAACATCCACCCGACGATCCCGGACTACTGTTCGCATGGGGTACCGCTCTGGTCCACACACATCAATCGGCAGCTGCTGCCAGCGTATTTCGCCGCATGCTGGAACAAAACGCCGACAACCCTTCTGTCCATCTTCTGGTGGGAAAAGCCTACGCGCAGCAGAGAGATTATCCCAGCGCGCTCAACCAGTTCAGCGAGGCCTTACGGCTGAATCCCAAGCTTGCAGAAGCTCACTATTATGTGGGCCTGGTCTACCTGCAACAAAACGAGTTTGAGTCCGCTGCGCGCGAGTTTCGTTCTGCGCTTGATTTGCGTCCAGGCGAGCCGCGCGCTATGTATCACCTTGGATACACCTTGCTCTTGCAGGAGCATTTGTCGGAAGCCGTTGACCTCTTACGGAAGGTTGTTCAAGCAATGCCCAGTCATGAATTAGCTTACTTCGAATTGGGACGCGCTCTCCTGCAGCAGGGAGATCTGAATGGCGCCATAGAAAGCCTGGAAACAGCAAAGAAGCTTGCTCCCGACCATGATGCTACTTACTTTCAGTTGAGTCAGGCCTATCGTCGCGCTGGTCGCGCGGAGGAGGCTGGGCAGGCGCTGATGGCTTACCAGAAATTGATAGAGGCAAATAGGCTGAAGAAACGCGAAAGCCTTGAGATGGATAAGCCGTAATTTTCGATCGAAGCAATCGAAAGTCGTCTGGACTGTGGATGTGTCTGTCGTGCTTAAGTACTACGACTTGGGAACCTACTCTCGGTCTGCTGGCTCAGCATTTTCAAGAGCTGCTGTATACGGCCCAGCTCGACACTGCCGAGGGCAACGTTCCCGGACAGCAGCCTCTGAATTTCTGCAGCAGCATCCGATCCGGCGTGTCCGAACGTTCCAAGGGATCCAGCCAGCTTGTGCGCCTCTTGAGCGGCTTCCGCTCGAAGATTTGGAGTTAGCCGGTTGTCCCGGACAGCCTCGAGCGCAGAGTGAATCGTCTCAATTCGGGAACGCATGAGTGGCAGATGCTTGCGCCACAGCTCGTCAAGTTTCTTGGCAAAATCTTCTGGTGAGGTCATTGGCTCGAATCGTCATCGCCACCCGAGAATTGCACTTACTTCAGCGGCAAGCGTGAGCGGATTGAAGGGCTTGGCCAGCGTTCCCGCAGCGCCAATCGCTTGAAGGCGCTCTCGCTCGATCGACTGAGCCTTGGCGGTCAGGAAGATTACTGGTATTCGGGCTGTGACCGCGTTGCTGCGTAACAGGCGAAGCGTCGCGGTTCCATCCTGCTCGGGCATCATCACATCAAGCAGAATCGCGTCGGGCACGGCTCTCTTCGCCAGTTCGATTCCATCAACTCCAGAGCGAGCGGAAGAAACTTGCCAGCCGGCCACAGTCTCCAGACTCACGGCTGTGACTTCGCGGATGTCGTCTTCATCGTCAATCAGCAGGATGTGTCTCTGCATTGGATTCCCGTTGTGAACTAACCGTGTTGGCCGAGTCCACGTACGAAGCGATATCTGGATTGTGATTCTGGGCCAGTGGAACTGTGAAAAAGAATGTGCTGCCCGTTCCCAACTGACTTTCTACCCATATCTTGCCACCGTGCTGTTCAACGATATTGCGAGAGATCGCGAGTCCCAAGCCAGTCCCGCCTCTCTTTCTAGAGTCTGACGTGTCGACTTGCTGAAATCTCTCAAAGATTGAGTTTCTCTTATCTGCCGGAATTCCTCTTCCTCGATCGCAGACTTCGAATTGTGCATGCGTCCCGATGGACTTCGCCGCGACCTGTACAGTGCCGCCTGGATCAGAAAACTTAATCGCATTGCTCAAGAGGTTTGTCAGGCATTGGATGATTCGGTCGCGATCGGCATAGATAAAGAGCTCAGACCTTGAGGCCGACAGAGCGATCTGCTGACTCTGCGCCATTGGGCGCATCACATCGATGGCGTGCTCGATAAGTTCCTTCGCACTGCACTGCATGCGACGGATTTCCATCTTTCCCGAATCGAGCTTTTCCATGTCGAGAATATCGTTCAACAAACGGATGAGGCGGTCAGTATTGCTGACTGCGATCTGCAACATTCGCTCGCCCTTCGGATTGACCCTTCCTAATAATCCCGACGCGAGAAGTGCAAGAGATCCATGAATCGAGGTCAGCGGTGTTCTAAGTTCATGGCTGACTACTGACACGAATTCGGATTTGATGCGCTCGATTTGTTGTCGTCGTGTGAGATCTCGGAAGACCAGAACAACCGAACCAATGACTGCGATCATCGCGAGAACGAGCGCCGCCAGTACAACCAAAAACGCCCGGCGAGCGCTCGTCTGCGCTCGCGTGTTGCGGTCGGCAAGAAGGCGATCCTCATCGTCTCGCATGAGGGCCGTCAAGGCGGAGATGTCGGCGCTTAGTTTTCTCCCTGGCCCTGAACTTCCCAGTGCCAGAATTGCCTCCAAGCCACCAGACTTGCGAACCCGGATGCCCTCATCCATCGTTGCGAAGCGTTTTTGGATCAGCGCTTCCAGTGACGCGAGATTGCTCTGCTCGGCAGGATTGTCGAGGGTCTGAGTTCGCAGTTTGGAAATCAGCTCCGGAACCTGTTTCCGTATGCCTTCATATTGAGCTTCGAAGGTGGTGTCGCCCGTAATTACGTATCCTCGAACGGCAGCCTCTGCCTGAGACATCCGGAACGAAACCTGCTGCAAGAGCTCAAGCACAACGTGCGTGTGGGTGACCCACTTACTGTCCACGATCAAGCCAATAATTGTCCGCTGGGAGACAATTCCCACGGTGCCGAGGAGGAAAAGCACGATGACGAATCCAGCAAGAACCGTTCTTTCGACAGTTAGTTTCATCAAAATCCGCCAACCGGGGCAAGGAACTGGGAAAATAACCGGGAACTTTTCGAAATTCGATCCGGAATCATCGAATTCTGCCCAAAACCTGCAAATTCTGCTTCAACGCAGGGAATTCTGTGGATTTCTCCCAATCCAAAATGACCAAGGCACTTAGAGTCGTTGCAGATTCAAAAAATCAATAAGGAATTATCAGGGAACTTTCATAGACGTGCGACATTTTTCCGCCGCCGTTCCCCATTTTGCATGACCGATAGAGCTTCACCCTCACCTTAGTAGGGGCGCTACTGAATCGATTCAGTTAGCAAGGCGAGTATGGTCAAATTCCCACTGAAGTTGTAGAGTCACTTCCCGTCCAACCGGGTCTAATGGATCGTACTCGTACAGCAATGTTAATTTCTGTCCCCACCGACCAAGACCTCGCGACCAACCTTTCCACCAAACTTCGGAGCCTTCCGACCCTTGTTGAAGTTTACGTACTCATCGTAGATCAGGTATTGCGGAAGCACGGATTTGATCCCGACCGATGCGAATTCCTCGCCGAGCAAGCGCTGCCTCGCTCCGAGTTTTCGGAGGAAGGTTCAATTCCGAGTCGCTCTGCTTACTGTCTTCAAGCCTCCCGAGTTGGTCCCATCAGTTCAAATGCTCAGGAGTGGTCCCAATTCTCTGAGTCAGGCATGAGCTGTGGACAAGAGGATCTGCTGGCAATTGCTGGCTGAGCTGACCAGCTCTTCCAATGGAGTGAGTCAGGTTCGGGCCGGACCCGCAAGGTTATTCTTCAGAGCGAAGAGAGCCAACTCGAGACGTGTGGACATCCCTATCTTATCGAAGACGTTCGTGAGATGCCGCTTTACGGTATCCTCACTGATGTTTAACCGCGAAGCGATTTCTCGGTTGCTGCAGCCTTCCGTCACCAGCCCTGTGACCTCGATCTCTCGTTGAGTAAGACCATAGTTTCGCCGCTGGGCGCCCGCTCTCATGGAAGCAGCAAGGTCTGCCAGAATTCTGCTGATGTTGCGCTCTTCGCGTCCTTCCACCCAGTAGTTGCCGTTGAGAACTGAGCGCATCGCAGGCTCGAGTTGAGCAATGCTTTTCTTGCTCAGGATTCCGCGAGCGCCAAGCTGCAACGCCTGCACAACCTGTTCAGGTCCAACCGAAGCACTGAAGACGATCGTATGAGAGCGGGCACCTCGGGCAGAGAGCTCCCGCAGTGCTTCGATTCCAGGAAGGTTGGGCATCAGAAGGTCGAGCAGCAGCACGTCGGGACGCAGTTTCTCGACCTGTTCGATTGTTACCCTACCGTCGTCTGCTTCGCCAACGACTTCAAACTCCGCGCTTGCGGAGAGCTTTGCTCGCACCACTTCGCGGACAATCGGATCATCATCCGCCAGCAGGACTGAACACTTTTTTCCTTGAGGAGATTTTTCCGGCGAACGGTTTACTTGGGGACCAGGGCACATGTGGGACAGAGAGTCCCCCTTTTACTCGATTCGGGATACACAGCGCAAGCAGGCAACTAACGTAGTTACCAGAGCGGGAGCTGCTCAACAGTCAATCGCAGGATCTGAGGGACCGCTATTTCTGAGCTTCGCGCCATTTCTCCCATTGTTCATCGGACTGCATCTGCACGGCTCCATGCTTTGTCGCCCATTCGATAAAACCGGCAGGTGCATCGTGCAAACCATAAATATTGGCTCCGCTAATGGAGCGAATCTCGTTCCAGTGGGAGTCCTTAAGAGAGACGAGACGAAGGTCGGCATTATCGAATGCCGCGCCCGTCAGGTCGGCTCTCGTGAAATCGCCTCCCTGGAAGTCACCATCTTGCATTTCGACTCCTGCGAGTGAGGCATTCTCAAAGTCACTTTGTCGAAAATTGCCGGAACGCAGATTTGAATCCTGAAGGTCGGCTGATTCGAAATTACTGTTGCGAACATCCGCGGCGCTGAAATCCGATCGCCGCAGGCGGGCATCCCTGAGATGAATCCCCTGTAGGAAGGCTCCGGAGACATTCACTCCAACCAGGGGCACTCCGTCACGGTTCAGCTCTTGCAGAGCGTCGATGCGGCCCCCGCTGCCACCCTTGCCCTGCGCCGTATTGATCACCTGCCAAGCCTGATAGTGACGTTGCTTAACGCGATTTCCGGAGTCGTGAAAATAGAAGAACACAGCAACGAGAACAGAAAGGCTGCCGAGATATTCGACGACCTCCACAAACGTCCATCGGCTAAGCGCAAATGAGACCCACTCCCAAACCCATTCGAGCGCAAAGAAAGGCGTAGTCCACGACGGGATTTGTTGCCTGCGTTCCTGCCAGGGAAGTGGTCGCTTGCGAGCCTCGCGAAAAACGATCATAGATTTTCCTTTTATAGAGGGAAGTCGGAATACAGTTATAAAACTGTCGGATGGACTTTCTAATTTCTGACTGACTGAAAAATATGATGATGTGAAGGGAAAAATGTTGCAAATAGAAGCGGCCGGCGGATCACCAGCAATGTCGTCGCGCATCGTCAACACTGCAAAGCAACGCCGCTGGCCGCAGCCGTTAGGGTTCCCTTCGGTATTACTTTAGACGGCACACTAACGCAATGGTCACCGTCAATTGACGGGAATATGTATATATGATGTAGATCTGTACACACCCCCGCACTCGCCCATCGTCCCGACCCGCATAAACACTGGGTAAAACCGCTATGGCATGCGCCCCACCCGCGTCAAATGCGGGTTTGCGCGATACGCTGTTTGCGGAAAGCCTCGACCGCGCGCACCGATTCCCGATGTGAAACTGCACGCTCGCAAATCGCCGCGCGCACACCTGTTCCCGCTGTGGAACCGCTTGGGCTACAGCGCGCGTCAAGGTTGAACTCCGCGCGCGCTCGCGCAAAAAAGCCGGAATTCCCGAAAAAAGAAACTGTAATGTGTCTGCGCGATTTTGTCGCCGGCTACAAACTTCTTTGTGGCTTTGAATTTAGTGGGAAGCGAACGGGGGCTTTGCCCCCGCCCCCCAGGATTTAACGCTTTGATGCCTTCCCGATGAGGAGCTCTTCAGTCCCAGTGCTTCACCTGCGGCCACAATTCCTTCAACGGCTGCTTTAGCCCTCGGCAATAGAACACGTCGGAATGCTCGTACGGCATCGAGTATGGGTGGTACACGCTCGCGACCTTCTGCACGCTCGCAAACAGTTGCTCGAGGCGCTCTT
>Ga0126376_10000214_pt1 | contig 27130 bp, 23 predicted proteins | sample PanSoiMetPlot_15_FD_92760 | JGI IMG/M metagenome (GOLD analysis project Ga0126376, IMG submission 92760) | Tropical forest soil microbial communities from Panama - MetaG Plot_15 | ecosystem: Environmental > Terrestrial > Soil > Tropical forest > Bulk soil | place: Panama | collected 2016-02-17 | reverse complement strand
ATTCGCGGAGATGCCGGAAAATCCATCCGAGCCACCACACTTCACGCCCAGCACCAACTCACCGATCGAACACTCTTCGCGCGCGCTAAGATTCACTTCGGGCAACATTCGCTCGACCTCCGCAAGCCCGCGTTGAATCGCAGCCTGCGTGCCGCCGACTTCCTGTATCCCAATCTTCGCCACCGGCTTGTCAAACGACTTCTCTCGCTTCAGTAAATACCTTTCCACCTGCGACAGATTCGTCTTTTCGCAACCAAGATCGATTAAGATCACGCCGCCGACGTTCGGATGGTCCGCGTAGTTTGAAAGCGTGCGCAGCATCACGTCGATCGTGGATCCATCCTGGCAGCCGCAACCCTTGTTGTGAGGAATTGCCACCACGCCATCAACATTTGGATACTTGTCGCGGTTGTAGAGCGTGAACTCCGCTATGGTTGAAATCTGTTGCGCTTCATGGCTCGCGCACATGCTCGTCGGCACGATCAAAACGTAGTTGCGCGTGCCCACGCGTCCGTCGCGTCGACGGTGGCCCATGAAAGTGCGGCGCTTGGCTTCGGGAATGTATTCAGGCGGCAGCGTGTGCAGACTCTCGGGCAGATCTCTTATGATGGGCACGTCGTTGGACATGTTGGCGTGAGTGATCTGTTCGCCACTGCGTATGCCTAACGACGTTCCGATTGGCTGGCCAAACTGGCGCACGAATTCGCCGGCGGGTATGTCGCGCGTTGCAAAACGATGGCCCGGCGGCACGGCGCCGAGAAGTTTTACTACTTGATCGTTCGGCAGGACGACTTCGAGATCAGCGAACGTCGCCTTCTTAACCACGGCAACGTTGTCGTTGCTATCGACGATGATCGCGTACTCGCTGAGCTTTACCATTTTACCCACGCTGATACAGACTGATTGATCATGAGCTATTCACGTCTCGAACTCAACGACAAAGTCGCAGTCGTCGTCGGTGGCACGTCCGGCATCGGTCTCGCCATCGCCAAAGGAATGGCGGAAGCTGGCGCGCACGTGGTCCCGACGTCGCGTCGCATGGATGTGGTCGAATCGGCCGCCGCGGAGATCGAACAACGCGGAAGGCGTTCGCTGCGAGTCGCGTCCGACGTTTCCGATCGCGCGTCGCTGCAAAACGTGCTTGATGAATCTATCGCCACGTTTGGCAAAGTCGATATTCTCGTGAACTCCGCAGGTCGCACGAAGCGCGCACCCACACTCGACTTTTCCGAAATCGATTGGAACGACATCATCGACACGAATCTCACCGGCACGTTGCGCGCGGCGCAGGTTTTTGGACGCCACATGCTCGAACACGAGTCGGGGAGTATCATCAACATCGCTTCGCTCTCGACGTTCGTGGCGCTGTATGAAGTCGCAGCGTATTCGGCGAGTAAAGCCGCAGTTGCATCGCTGACGAAGTCGTTGGCGATTGAATGGGGGCCGCGTGGCGTGCGCGTCAACGCGATCGCGCCCGGCGTCTTTCGTACCTCTCTCAATCAAAAACTTCTCGACGAGACTGAACGTGGCCGCGAGTTTCTCTTACGCACGCCGATGAAACGCTTCGGCAACGTCGACGAGCTTGCGGGCGCCGCGATCTTTCTCGCCTCGGACGCCGCGAGTTTTGTTAACGGCGAGGTCATCGCCGTCGACGGTGGCTTCCTCGCGAGCGGCGTCAATCAGTAACCACAAAAAGGCACAAAAGGCTCAAAAATGGATTTCATGCTTTTGTGCTTTTTGTGCTTTTTTGTGGCTAAGTTCATCTCGAGCCTGCCGAACAATCTCGACGAATTTCTTTGCTCGTTCCGTGATGATCGCCTCCTGCCCGTCACGAATCGCTTTGATGTCGACGAGATCCGCCCCGACACCCAACGCCGCCGCACCGGCTCTAATAAAATCCGCTGCGGTCTTTAACGAAACGCCACCAGTCGGCACGAGCTCGATCTGCGGCAGCGGCGCTTTCAACGACTTAAGATAACTTGGACCACCAACAGCGCCCGCCGGAAACACCTTCACGAAATCAGCGCCTGCATTCCACGCCTGGACCACTTCAGTCGGCGTCAGCGCACCGGGCATCACCGCCACGTCCTGCTCGCGGCAATAAACAATCGTCTCAAGGTTGAGAGCCGGACTAACGACGAACCGGGCGCCGCTTGCAATACACGATTTTGCAGTCTCAGCGTCGAGCACCGTCCCTGCGCCCACCAGAGCGTCGCTTCCAAAACGAGTCGTCACTTGCTCGATCAGGCTGAATGCGTTGGGAACAGTCATCGTGATCTCGAGCACCGGGATTCCACCCTCGAGAATCGCGTCGATCGCGCGCATCGCTTCGTCGGCAGTCGTCGCTCGCACGACCGGAATAACTCCGATCTCACGAATCTGTTTTATGACTTCAGTCTTGTTCATTATCGTGCTACTCGCGCGGTCCCGCCTTTCATCACGCGCTCAACTTCCGCGAGTGTCGCCATCGTCGTGTCGCCCGGCGTGGTCATCGCGAGCGCGCCGTGCGCCGCGCCACACTCAACGCTCCACTGCGGTCCACGCCCCGTGAGAAACCCGTAGATCAACCCGGAAGCAAACGAGTCGCCACCACCGACGCGATCAAGTATCTCCAGGTTCTCACGCACTGGTGCTTCGTAAAGTTCGCCGGACGTGTAACAACACGCTCCCCAGTCGTTGATCGTTGCAGTCTTCGCGTTACGCAGTGTGGTTGCTACGACTTTGAAGTTCGGAAACTCAGTTACTGCCCGTTCGATCATGCGCTGGAAGTTGCGCACGTCGAGCTTCGAATGATGCTCGTCCAATCCTTCGACTTCGAATCCGAGCGCGGCGGTGAAGTCTTCTTCGTTGCCGATCATCACGTCGACGAGCGGCGCGAGCTCGCGATTAACAGCGACCGCCTTCGCCTGACCACCGATCGACTTCCACAGCGACTCGCGATAGTTCAGATCGTAAGAAATTATGGCGCCATGCTTTCTCGCAACCTCCATCGCCTCGCGCGCGACAAGCGGCGTCGTCTCTGACAGCGCACAGAAGATTCCGCCCGTGTGAAACCAGCGCGCGCCTTCTGACCCGAAGATCTTTTCCCAATCGATGTCGCCGGGCCTGAGTTGTGAAATCGCGGTGTGACCACGATCGGAACAACCGGCGGCAGCACGCACGCCAAAGCCACGCTCAGTGAAGTTAAGGCCGTTGCGAACTGTCCGGCCAACACCGTCGAACTTCACCCACTGCACGTGCGACTGGTCCACGCCGCCCTGGTAGATGAGATCCTGGACCAGTCGGCCGACTGCGTTATCAGCGAGCGCGGTCACGACAGCCGCGTCCATGCCGAAGCAGCGCTTGAGCCCGCGGGCGACGTTGTATTCGCCGCCACCTTCCCACACGCGGAAACTGCGCGTGGTCGCGATGCGTCCCTCACCCGGATCGAGACGCAACATGACCTCGCCAAGACTGACGATATCCCAGCGACATTCTGCCTTCGCTTTGACCACCAAATCGCTCATAAGTTTTAAAGCTTAGCGGGCTCGAGCTTTGGCGACAACAGGTGAAAGACCAGCAGGGCCGAGAGATATGCCGAAGCGGCAATGATGAAAATCGGCACGTAGCTGCCGGTGCGCTGGAGTATCTCGCCAACAAGGCGCGCGATCATCATGCCGCCAATCGCTCCGGCCATGCCGCCAATGCCCACCACCGATCCGACCGCGTGTCGCGGAAACATATCCGAAGTCGTCGTAAAAAGATTACAGGACCAACCCTGGTGCGCAGCAGCCGCGATGCCGATCAGAACCACCGCCACCCAAACGTTCGAAGCCTGCGCCGCAAACACAATCGGAATCACTGCGAGGGCGCAGATCAACATTGCCAGCTTGCGTCCTCCGTTGATGGTCCAACCGCGTTTAATCAACGACGACGAGAGCCAGCCGCCGGCAATGCTGCCAACGTCAGCAAAAAGATAAACCACGATGAGCGGTGGTCCAAAATCTTTCAGACTGAGGTTGTAACGTTTGTGAAGGAAGTCGGGCAGCCAGAACAGGTAGACCCACCAGATCGGATCGGTCATGAACTTTGCGACTGAAAAGGCCCAGGTTTGCCGGTGCGGCAGCAGACGAGTCCAGAGCACCTTGACGATTGGATCCTCTGTATCGCTCTGGATGTAGTCGAGCTCGGCTTTCGAGACCGACGGATGTTCTTCGGGACGTCGATAAAGCGCCCACCACGCCACCAACCACAGGAAGCCAATCGCACCGGTAGCGATGAACGCAGCGCGCCAGCCCCATGCGAGCGTGATCACGGGCACGACGAGCGGCGTGACCAGGGCGCCGATGTTGGTGCCGGAGTTGAAAATTCCGGTTGCGAGTGCGCGTTCTTTTTTCGGAAACCATTCGGCGACGGTTTTGATAGCCGCGGGAAAATTTCCTGCTTCACCGAGTCCCAGGAAAAAACGCGCGACGCCGAAACCAAAGACGGTGCGCGCCAACGCGTGGCCCATCGCCGCGACACTCCAGAAGATTATCGAGAGCGAGAAACCTTTGCGCGTGCCGATGCGATCGATAAGACGCCCGACACCGAGCAGACCAATCGCGTACGCAGCCTGAAACGAGAAGACAACCCAACTGTAGCCAACCTCGGTCCAACCGATCTCGGTTTGCAAGGTCGGCTTGAGAATTCCGATCACCTGGCGATCGATGTAGTTGATCGTGGCCGCGAAAAATAGCAGCGCGCAGATCACCCACCGATAATGCCCGGTTCTGACAACAGTCGCACTCTGTTCTAATCCGCGTTTGTCTGCGTAAATCCGCGGCTCAATCATCGTCCCATCCAGCCTCCATCGACTACCAGCACGTGCCCGTTGATGTAATCACTCGCACTCGACGAAAGAAAAACCGCCGCACCCGCGAGGTCTTCGGGTTCGCCCCAGCGGCCTGCGGGGATGCGTTCGAGAATCTGGCGGTTTCGTGTTTCGTCAGCCTGAAGCGCGGCGGTGTTGTTGGTGCGCATGTAACCCGGCGCGATCGCGTTGACGTTGATTCCGTGTTTGGCCCACTCATTCGCCAGCGCCTTCGTGAGTTGGGCCACGCCGCCTTTCGAAGCCGCGTAAGCGGGGACAGTGATGCCGCCCTGAAACGAAAGCAGCGAGGCGATGTTGACGATCTTGCCGCCACGCCCGGCCTCGATCATGTGCCGCCCTGCGAGTTGCGAAAGACGAAAGACACTCGAGAGATTTACTTCGATCACCGCAGCCCAGTCGTCTTCCGAGTAATCAACGGCGGGCGCACGCCGAATCGTGCCGGCATTGTTGATGAGAATGTCGAGGCGACCAAAGCGATCGAGCGTCTGCGCCACCAGGTGTTTTGGTGTTTCGGGTTTACTGAGATCGCCGGCTACCGCGTGTGCAGGGCCGCCCGCGCTCTCGATCCGATCGCAAGTCGATTCCGGTGAACGCGTGTTGCCATGACAACAAACCTGCGCGCCGGCCTCGGCGAGCGCGACGGCGATCGCCGCTCCCAAACCGGTCGATGCTCCGGTAACTAAGGCAACGCGGTCGTGTAGTTTGAATTGATCGAGAATCATAGGTCCGATAGGTCCTGGAGGACCTATGATTGGTTCAGAAAATCTTCACGCAGGGGAGAAAAGATATCGATCAGAATCACTTCCTCGTCCATCATCGTGGCGCCGTGCCAGCAGTGCGACGGGAAGTGCAGTACGTCGCCGGCTTTCGCAATCTGTTCCTTGCCTTCGATAAAGAAGCGCACGCGGCCACGCTCGACGATCGTCATCTGCTCGTGTGGATGATCGTGTTCCGGAGTCACCAGAAACGGCTTGAACCGAAAGCGACAGATCATCATGCGATTGCCGACAAACATCTGCCGCTCGATTCCCTCGGCGGGGTTCTCGACCGGAATGTTGGACCAGTTCAAATGCCGGGCGAGATGGTTGCCGTTGCCGTTTCCGTTGGTGTGGTTTTCAGAAGAGGTGTCGGACATTTCTGGTTCCTCTACTTTTTGTCACTAACAGCTTCCAGACCGGATCCGCCCGCCGCATACTCGGGCTGCACGTTCACGACTCCGTAAAGTCGATCCTCACCTTCTCGGACTGCCGCCATCATCCAAAGGAAATTGATCTGGCCGCCCGGCGCAGCGACATTCGGGTGATAACCCTGCGGCATCAACACACAATCACCTTCGCGCACGACCTGGACCAACTCGGGCTTCTGCGGATCGGTGTAGACAAACTGCACGCCAAACGACGGCGCCGGCATGTCGATGAAAAGATAGGCCTCCTCGAGTAGTTTTGAATGCTCGTGAGGAGGCCATGACGTCCAATTGCCGGGCGTCGAAAAAGTCACACCAGCCATGATGCGGCCGGCCTCGACATTCGCGCCGATGAGCACGTTCAAGTCGCGTTCGGCGGGCGGCTTGCCGGCGATCAAATGCAGCTTGGGGTTCTGTCGCACTTCTTTGTACGAGACGAACTTCGTCGGATAGCGCTTCTCAACCGGCGCCGAAACTTCAGCGAGATCGCAGCCGTCCGGACCACCTGGTCCAACTTCGATCGCGGAATCACGCGACACGTAAACCGCGTCGTACCGCTCGAGCGAAAAAGTCTCGCCGTCGGCTTTTACTGTCGCTTTGCCCCTCAGGCAAATCAATCCGATTTCGTGATCGTTGCTGTTGAACGGTATCGGCGCATCACCGGCCGCGAGCGTGATGCGGCCGTAGTGCAGATAACGGGCGGCTGTCGCGCCCGGAGCGACAGCCGTGCGGCGCCCTTTGCCTTCGTGCGTCTTCGGCACGAAACAAGATTCCGGTGTGATTGGATTTTGAACTATTTCCTTTTGCTGCTGCATGAAAGCAACTCCTTCGATAATTAATTAGGCCTTAGCGCGATGCTGTACTTTAACGGACTGCCGCTACGCACGCTAATATTCTGACCTTCAAACACGAGATGCAAAGGTATCGCACCATGCACACCGCGACCCAGAGCGCTGTTGCCGGTAGCCATCACCGTGGCCTTGAACGGAAAGTTCGCTTCTGACAGGCGCACTTCGAGCGTGCCCTGACTTGAACTGAAACGATCGACGCGCGCTCCGTTCAACATTTCCGTTTCTGCATGATCGTACGTGGTCGGCACAGCGAGCCACCACCGCTTGATACTAACCGGCTGCTTTGAACTCAATGTTTCTTCACGCGTCAACTTGCCGTTTTCGATGTGCCAGTAAACTTCGCTCGTCAGTCCGACGTCCTGTAGCTTCCCGGCTGGTGTCCCGACAACCGCCCACCTGGTCCAACGAGCACGCAGAGAGTGGCCATCAGCACCCGGCTCGATTGCGTCAGCACCGTCGGTTGCAACGACAGCGCGGCCGTCAGCCAACTCGATGAAAGGCGTCAACGACGAATAGATTTGTTCGACGGGCGCCGCAAAACCCGGCAAGCCGTGTGGCGATGGTTGATAGTCAGACGTGCCGGGCTTTGGTCCAGTCGTGATCGGCAACGCAAACCGCAACAGTCCCTGACGCACGACCCAAACTCCCGCCGAACGCTCCGGCGTCTTCCGAAAAAATTCGAACCGCGCCACTGGCGGCAAAGAAGGCACGACCGGAAACGTGGTAATTCCTTCCCGCTCCAGCGCATTCATGATCGGCGTGTGCGAATTCGCCAACTTGCCGAAGAACCCGGTGGTCTGTTGCCACTCGCGCTCACGCGAGATGTAAGCGTAGTTGCCGCGCCCGAAGGCAAAGATCGAGAGCAAATGCGTGTCGCTGCGATAATCGTGCAGCAAATAATTCCACGCCTGGTAGTAAAGCGCGGCGATATCAGCCAGGGGCGCGGGCCTGAACTCCGGATGCGCCGCCACAAAGCCTGCTATCTCGGGCGTGTCGAGATAACTGACCACGCCCTGACTGCGCCCCCAGTTGTAACCGTAACCATCTTCCGAAACGACGTCCCACCAGAGACGCATCTGCGCCTTTAACGAAGGACGAATCTTGTCGAGCAGATCCTTGCGCCCGGCCGTCTCCGCGGCTTCGTAGACGTAACGCGCGTACTCGTTTGAGTAACGATCGAAGCGCCCGGTCGGCGGCGCATCGTCAGCGTAAAGATTGTCCCTGGTGAACTGGACCGCAGCACGATCGAGCAACTCGTCGAGAAACGCGCGATCCGTTGATACACCAAGCTCATAACTAATACTCGCAATGCGTGACGCTACGCCAAGATAATTCTCGGCGTGATTGATGAGGCGCTTTGTCTTTGGATCGTAAAAACTTTCCGGATTCAGAAGTGCCCGCCAGGCCTTCTGTTCTTCCGGAGTGAGGCTTAACCACAGCGGATTAGTTTTCAGATCGCGTCCGAAATGGCGCAGAGCGAGCGCTGCGTACAACTGTGAAAAGGTCTTGCTTCCATTTCGGGCCTCGATCAACCCCATTTGGCCGATGGCCTTTACCAGATCCTGGCCCGCCAATTCTTTCTGGCCGCTCGTCTCCGCGTATGCCGCCAAAGCCCGCATGAACGTGCCCCACGAAAACTCTCCCGTGGTTGGCACACCGAGAACGCGCTCGGGCGGCGGATCAAGCGATTTGATGTCCGCCAGGTGCGCCGCCAGTTCTTTGCCGAGGAACGTGTTTACCTCGTCGCGTAAAGTGGCAGTAGTTATCGTATGCGCCTGGGCGGTAACAAAGAGGGGAACACAGATGACACAGAAAAAAACTGATTTGATTTTGATCTGCGTCATCTGCGTTTATCCGCGGCTCAGAAGTTCAGCTTTAAACCGAACTGAATGTTACGTGGCGGTCCGGCCGTCGTGATCGTACCAAAGCCCGCCGTCGTACGAACCGTACTTGGACCTCTGAAGTTGGCACGATTGAAGGCGTTGAACATGTCCGCCTGAAAACGAATATTGAACCTCTCTGAGATGTTGAACTGTTTGCGCATCGAGAAGTCCCAGGTTTGCAGATTTGGTCCGATAACGTTGCCGACCCCGCTGTTGCCTCTGCGCGTATCGGGCGCGGGACCAAAAGCAGCCGGATTGATCCAGCCATTCGGACCGGGATCTGACAAAAGCACCGGCCCGCCAAGGTAATCGGCACGACGAGTTCCGATCGCGGTGTTGGCGGTGATTGTGAACGGAGCGCCCGCCTGGTAGCGAGTGATTCCGCTAATTTCCCAACCTGATAACACTGTTCCGCCAAAGCCTCTCATCTTGCTGAAGAACGGAAGATGATAATCGTAAGTGGCTACAAAGATGTGACGCCTGTCAAATGACGCTACGCCGTAGTTTGAATGGCGATTGAATGGGTCCTCACCTACATCGACGCCATCGCCATTACCGCTAGTATCAGTCAACACTTTTGACCAGGTGTAGCTCGCGGTAAGCTCGAGGTTGCCTTTCCGTTTGGCGGCGTAAAGTTGCAGGCCGTTATAGTTTGAGTTGGCGTCCGAGAGACGATAAAGGATCTGAGTAAATCCTTTGAACGGACGCAACGAGTCGGTATTTACGTTTGGACCACCATTCGCCGGCAGGTTCGCGGTTAAGGCTTTGAACGGAACCTGGTTGAGATCCGGTTGTCGAATCAAGTGTCGACCGAGGTTGCCGACGTAGTTTGCCTCGACAAAGAAACCACGAGGCAACTCTCTCTGGACACCAAGACTAAAGTTCATTGAATACGCAATGTTGAGGTTGGGATCGATCGAGTTAATCGAACCAATCAGCGCCGCGTTAGCCGGAGTTCCGCCGCCGGGATTCGCGAGATTGCCGTTGCTGAAACTGGGCTGACTAATGAAAGGCGGAACGTTGACTTGCGAGAAGATGAGATTGCCTTCGACCTTGTCGTAGTACATGCCGAAGCCGCCACGAATTGAAGTTTTATCATCGTGGAACGGCGCATACGCAAATCCGACTCGCGGGGCGATGCGATCTGCAGGTTGGTAGAAACCTCGCGGCGCTCCGGTCGGAACGAGTCCCAGGGCAGCATCGCTGGTGCTGACTCGCCCACGCTCATCAATGGGAATTCCATCACCCGCTCTGACCAATCCGTTAAAGCGATTGCCACCCTTTGTCAGATCGATAGTTCCGTTTGCGAGCACTGTTACGGCCTTGCCTGAATCGTAGCGATTGGGATCGAAGCTCGCCATGTTGTTCGCCTGCGTGTACGTTGGACCAAAGTGATAGTAACGAGCTCCAACCTCAAAGCTCAGATCGCGCTTAACCTTCCAACTATCCGTGACGAAAGCTTCGAACTGATTGAACCTGAAGAAACCGATTGGATCGTTGTCCGCTTCACTGTAGGTGCGGAAATTTCCCAGCAACGCGTCCGCGAAAGCGTTTCCCGTAGTGACGGCGCCACTGGAGTTTCCGGAATTGAAAGAGACGTTACCGGTATAGATGGAACGACCGTTCTGATCCTTGCGATTACGGATCGAGACGAAGCCCGTCTTGAGCGAATGCTTCCCGCGAATGAAAGTTACGTTGTCGCTGATGGCGATATCCGTAGTCGGCGACAACAAAGAACCGTTCGGTCCATTAAAGTTTGCCATCGCGCCGTTTCCCGAGAATGAGACGTTCGGAATGCCGTCGTCGAAACGTCCGCCCGAGAAAAGTTGCGGATAAGTAAAACCAAAGGTCGAGCGTTTCCAGAATTCTCCTACCGGCGGCACTCGCTGACCATTCCACGAAGCGTTGGCCTTGGCTTCGTTGATGAAGGTCGGCGTGATCAGCCACGTGTAAGAGAGTTGATAACTGTTGCCCGGACGCAGTCGATTGGTTGGCACCGTCGGCAGTTGCGAATTGATGAACGTGCCGAAGGGATCGATCAGGTCGTACTTATCGTGCAGATAGCGACCATAAATACTGTGGTTGTTATTGATCTTATAGTCGATGCGGATGTTGTCTTCACGGTAATCGAAAGGATTCGGCTGCTGGAACGTCGCGTTGTTTGCCGTCGGCGTATCGGAGTAGGCGACCGCGAGTTTTTCCATTGCCGTGTAGACCGCCGCGATGGCGGCGCCGTTGGCACTGACACCAACCGGAAGACCATTCTTTCTCAAGTTCGCCAGATTACGTCCCGGAATTGGTTGACCCGCGGCGACTGTTGTTCCGTTCGCCGGATTGAATGCCGTGTAGCCGGCCGGAACGTTGAGCGTGCCCGATCGCAAACTAAAGTCGCCAAGCCGTTCGGCTCTGGTCGGCATGTTACGTCGAACGGGAGCGGCGTCCTGACGGATGTACTTGTACTCCTGGCCCACGAAGAAGAAGAGTTTGTCGGTGACGATCCTGCCGTTGAAGTTCCAGCCAAAATTATTGAAGCGCAACCTTCCTTTCGTGGGCGAGAAGAAGTTGCGTGCATCGAGCCGGTCGTTGCGAATGAATTCGTACGCACTGCCGTGATAATCGTTGCCGCCGGCACGCGTCACCACATTGACCGAGGCTCCGGCATTGCGACCATACTCAGCCGAAAAGTTTGAGGTTTGAATCTTAACTTCCTGAATGAAGTCGATGCCGACATTGTTGACCTGACTATTGTTACTGCCGGAGTCCATGTTGAAACCGCCGTCAACTGTGAGACTGTTGTAGTTCGGACGATTTCCATTAATCGATGCCTGACTGATACTCAAACTGGTCGTGAGCGCCAACTGGTCCTCATCGAGAATGGCGGCGCCAGGAATCAGCGTCACTAACTGCATGTAATTGCGCCCGTTGAGCGCCAGGTTTTGCACCTGGCGTTTATCGACTACGCGCGCGACCTCACCCGAAGTCGTGTTGACTGTCTCACCCGCCGCAGTAGAAACCTCGACGGTCTCGGTCACGTTACCGGGTTCGAGCGTGGCGTTAACAGTGAGTCGTTGATCCGCGGTCAGGGCGTTGTCAGTCTGATTCGATTTCTTGAAACCCTGGCGCTCGACCGTGATGGTGTAAGTCCCGACCGGAAGATTCGTCACGGTGTAGAAACCACTGTCATCTGTAACAGCGTTGCGAGCGGCGTTTGTCGCGTTGTTGATAACCGTGACTGTTGCACCGGGAACAACGGCGCCGGAAGAGTCCACGACAGTGCCCGAGATCCGTCCAAAGATCGTTTGACCACTAACACTAACGCAAACGAAGGTTGCTACTATCAACACACCGCAAATCTGCAGTAGTGGCGAAAAGAAAGGAAGAGTTTTTCGTTCTCGCATTGCCGTGAGACCTCCAAAAAATGTGTTAGCCGCGGATTTACGCGGAGCTTTACTCATCAATTCACGTGCTGACTGCTTAGGCAACCATCGGAGCGGCAAAGGCCGGCGCCGCAACCAATGCGACCGCGCCGCGCAGGCGCGGGTGATCTTCGGCAGGCACCACGTGGACTTCAGTGGCGCCGCCGAATTCAGTTAACGTTCGTTCGCGCAGAGCGCTGCGCACGATTGGTTCGATCAAACTCCAGGCGGTAGTGATTTCGCCGCCGATGAAAATGCGCGCGGGATCGAGTGCGTTGATGATCGACGCCAGGCCCAATCCGAGATAACGCGCCGTTGTGTTGATCGCCGCGAGCGCTTTTGCATCGCCTGCACGAGCACGCGCGATCAAGTCCTCGACTGAGAAGTTCGCGCCTTCCGTATCGCGCGGGCGTGGGTCAGATGCCTCGCGACCGAAGTAGCGCGAGAGCGTTGCGAGGTTTGAAATGTACGCCTCCCAGCAACCGGTCGCGCCGCACGAACATTTTGGACCATCGATGCTCAACGGCACATGACCAAACTCGCCCGCAGTGTTGTGACGACCGCGTAGCAATTCGCCGTTCACGACGATGCCCACACCAACGCCGTCCGAGACACTGACGAACACCGAATTGCCGGAAGCGACGACGTCGCTGCGCGTGGCCCACAGTTGGGCCAGGGCGCACGCCTTACCTGAGTTCTCGATGTGAACCGGAATGCCGAGTGCGACTGCAAGCGGATCGCGGAGGGTAACGTCGCGCCATGAAAGGGTGGGCGCGTGCACTACGCGCCCGCGCGCGGGATCGACCATGCCGGGAACTGCAACACCGACGCCCTCGCAAGCACCGACTTCCTTGTAGTCGGTGAGTATCTGCTTGATGCGACGCGCGAGTTCCTGGATCAACACGTCAACGTCGCGATTGGTTTGAAAACTGCTGACTGCGCCGAGCTGGCGGCCCATCAGATCGGTGACGAGGATGTATGTGCGCGAAGCGCGAATGTCGACGCCGACAACGCAACGTTGACGGGAGTCGATGTAAAGAAATGTTGGACGTCGACCGCGCCCGACTGCCTTACCGACGGCGCCCTCGAAGATCAACTTCTCTTCGAGCAGTTCGCTGACGAGCAGGCTGGCGACGCCGCGGCGGACGTTCATGAGTCGTGCGACGTCCGCGCGTGAGACCGGCTGGTGCGCGCGGATCAGGTTGAGCGCGATTTGCCGGTTGATTTCGCGGCTCGTGCCGCGCCGTGCGACCTTGAAATCATGTGGGTTTATCTTGCGCATGATGGATATTGTTCTTTATTAAGACTAATTAAACGAACAATTTACAGGCTTAAGAGCAAGCCTGAGTTGCTTTGATTTATTCGGGTGACTGGAACGAATGAATTTGTCTAAACGCGGAACATATACTCTCGTGGCTGAGGACCTGTCAAGCTTTTTCTGGGTTTTTTCCAGAAGACTGTCGGATCAGGAGCTCTGGCGGGACTGTGATCGTGCGGTGCCGCCGCGCTTTTTTCTTCCCGTCAATCAATTCCAGCACGAGACTTGCCGCCGCCTGACCCATCTCTGCTTTTGACCAGGAGACCGTCGTGAGCGGCACGCGAAGCATGTCGCCGTAGTGAATACTTCCGGCGCCCACGAAGGCGACGTCGCCGGGAACTTTCAATCCCGCGTCGCTCAGTGCCGACATCGCTCCAATCGCTGCCGGATCGTTTGCCGCAAAGATCGCCGTCGGCAGATCGCCCGCCGCGATCCACTTCTCCATCGCCGCGTAACCATCTGATTCGGTGAAACCACAATCATGGACCAACGGTTTGAGTCGTGCTTTTTTGATTGCCTGCTGATAGCCCTCGAGTCGCTTGAGTGCAGTCGAAACATTTGGACCACGCAAGTGACCGACCTTTCGATGGCCCAGGTCGATCAGGTGTTCGGTAGCCAGTAATCCGACTTGGATATCGTCGGTGGTCACTGCCGAGCAACGCAAACCATCCAGGAGTCGATCGATAAGCACAATGTTCGCGCCTTCGGATAGAAGTCGTCGATAAAACTTCGCCTCGCTCGCGGACAACGTGGAGGCCACGATCAATCCATCAGTGCGCGAAAGGAGTGCTTCAATTTCGTCCATCTCCTTGCGTGGTTCTTCGTCGGTGCTACAGATCAGATTTTGGTAACCGGCAGGGCGCGCGTGTGCTTCAACACCGCGACAGATCTCTGCAAAGTACGAATGCATCAGGTCCGGAACGACGATGCCGAGTAGGTGTGAGTGGCTGGTTGTCAGGGCGCGCGCAAACTGGTTGGGGCGGTAGTTCATCTTGCGCGCGGTGGCGAGGATGCGTTCGCGTGTCGCGCGACTGATCTCCGGATGATCGTTGATCGCGCGCGAGACGGTCATCTTCGAGACGTTGAGTGCGCGGGCGATGTCTTCCAGAGTTACCGGCATCACTTCTGTTTCAGACTCGCAGCAATCGCAGCTTCAGCGAGCGGAGCCATCACGACGTAACCCTGCGGGTTCGGATGAAGACCGTCGTTGCTGAGCTCGTCTTTCAGGAAACCCTTCGAGTCGACCATCGCTGAGAAGTAGTCGAGGTAAACGTGATGACGTGCGTTCGCATACTCCTTGATCCAGTTGTTGAGGGCAAGGATTTGAGGAGGCGGCCGGCGCGTCGTCTGATTGATCGGCTTACCGTCGCGCACTTCATAGTCACTGACAGGAAGCAGCGATGCGAGCACGACACGAATGCCGTGTGCGGTCGCGAGGTCAGCCATCGAACTCAAATTGTCTTCAATTGCCTCGAGCGAAGTTGGACCAGTGTTACCGGCGATGTCGTTTGTGCCGGCGAGTATCACAACCACTTTAGGCTTGAGCTCGATAACGTCGCGGCGAAAGCGAATGAGCATCTGCGGTGTCGTTTGCCCACTGATGCCGCGATTGACGTAAGGCTTGCCCGGGAAAAAGCCGCCCATTGATGGACTGTCCCACGAGTCGGTGATCGAATCGCCCATGAACACGACGCGCTGTTCATTCTTAGAGGGTGGCGCGATCTTCATGTTGTCTTCGCGATAACGCGCGAGCGCCGGCCAGTCGTTCAACCTCGTCTCGGCACGCTCGAGCCGCGTCTTAATCTCGCCGCACTCATTCGCGGGAGCAGTTGCAGGCGCCTGACCGAATGTAGTTACTCCCGATAAAAGCAGCACCACACCAACAAAAAATAATTTACGCCTCATCAAAATTCTCCTTTGTGGCTAAGTTCTTGTTGAGCGCCAACGATCAATCGCGACAGCAATAACAATGATCGCTCCGATAATGATCTCCTGAATGTAGTTGGGCCAACCTACTTGCTGACATCCATTCCGCAGGAACGCCATGATCAGCGCCCCAATCATCGATCCCAGAATGCTTCCTTCACCGCCATTCAAACTGCCGCCACCAATCACCACTGCCGCGATGATGTCCAACTCCGATCCTGCCGCGACAGTCGGATCGCCTTGTCGCAAGCGCGACATCTGCATCACGCCCGCGAGTCCAAACAACAGCCCTGCCAGTCCGTAGATCCAAACCTTCAGTCGATCCGTCGCAATACCACACGCGCGCGCGGCCGCTTCGTTTGAGCCGAGCGCGAAAACACGTCGCCCGAAAACCGTGTTGCGCAAGACAATCGCCGCAACGATCGCCAGCACGATCGCGATCCAAACGCCCGGCGCCACCAGCAGCCACGACGGATTCGGAAACATCACCAACAACTCGTTCAACCACGTGCCCGGGATGTTGACTGTCTGTTGATTTGCCAGCCACTTCGCGACCCCGCGCGCAACACCCAGCATCCCGAGCGTCGCAATGAACGGCACGACTTTCAAACGCGTGATCACGAACCCGTTGACGACCCCAACGATCCCACCAACAACGATGCCACTCAACAACGCACCCGACGGCGGCAGGCCCGCGTTGATTGCGAGCGCTGTCACCACACCGGTCAAAGCGATCGTCGATCCAACCGCGAGATCGATCCCGCCGCTGATAATGATCAAGGTCATCCCGATCGCACCGATCGCGACGATCACGGTTTGTGAAAGGACGATGCGGAGGTTGTTTGGCGAGAGCAGGCGCGACGGCGTGTCGACTAGTAGTGAGAAGATGCCGATTACCAGCACCAAACCGAGCACTGGACCAAGACGATTCAGCCACAGATTTACGCGCGTAAACACTGATTACTTCAAGTATTGATCGAGCGGCGGATGTAACAGGCTCTGCACTTCGGGCGACTGCATGTTCTCTTTCGTGACCAGCATCACTCCGGTGTCGATCTGTTTGCTGACCGGCTTGCCGAGCAGATTGTCGACCATCGTGCGCACGCCAAGGTAGCCCATGTTGAAGGGATTCTGCACGACGATTCCGTGCAACTGATTCGCATTGAGCGCATCGATAAAAGTCTGGCTGGAGTCGAAGCCGACAAACGAGACCTTGCCGGCTTTGCCGATGTCCTGGAGCGCGAGCAACATGCCCGCCGTCGACGATTCATTTGGCGTGAAGATTCCCTGCACCTGATCGCCGTAAGTATTCAGAAGATTTTCTGACGCGCGTTTAGCCGTGTCGCGCGTGGCACCCGCGTATTGGTTGGTTGACACCAGCTCGATGTCGGGAAACTTCTGTTTTATCTCACTGATGAAACCTTCTTCGCGTTCGGTCGTGCTGGCCGAGCCTTCCGCGTAACGCAGCACGAGCACCTTGCCTTTGCCGTTCAGAAGTTGGCCCATGCGATCGGCAGCGAGCGTGCCGCCTTTGCGATTGTCGGTGGCGACGAAGCTGACGAAATCGTTTGATTCGAGGCCTGAGTCGATGATCACAGTTGGGACACCGGCGCGATGCGCTTCAGATACAGGACGCACTAACGCGCGATTATCGAGTGGCGCGAGCACGATGCCGCTGACGCCCTGCGCCGCAAATCCCTCGACGACCTGGATCTGCTGTTCGCGATCGTCTTCGCGCAACGGGCCTTTCCAGATCACTTCGACGTCGGTGCCCTGGGCGGTGAGTTCGCTGGCAGCTTTGTTACTGCCGGCGTGAATGCTTTTCCAGAATTCGTGCGTGGTGCCTTTCGGGATGACGGCGATGGTGAATTTCTTTTTGCCGTTCGTCTTTGTACAGCTGATCGTTAACGCGATAGCCACGACTAAAAGAAGAAGTTTGCGCATGTTCTGTTTTCCTAAGAGATTTTTTACGCGGATGACGCGGATTCACTAACCACTGGATTTCCCAAACCACCCATGCCTTCAATCAACACTTCCATCCGATCGCCCGGTTTGAGAAACACCGGCGGCTTGCGTGCGAAGCCGACACCCGATGGCGTGCCCGTCGCGATCACGTCGCCGGGCTCGAGCGTCATTGACTGCGACAGAAACTCGATCAGCGCCGGCACACCAAAGATCAGTTGATCGGTGTTCGAGTCCTGCATCGTCTGGCCATTCAACACGAGCTTGATCGACAGCTTGTGTGGATCCTTGATCTCGTCAGTCGTGACGATCGTTTGGCCCATCGGCGCGAACGTGTCGCACGATTTTCCACGTTGCCACTGCCCATCCGCAAACTGAAAATCGCGCGCGCTCACGTCGTTGAAAGCCGTGTAGCCGAGCACGTAATCGTACGCGCGCTCCGCGTTGACGTGCTTTGCGCGACGTCCGATCACCACCGCGAGCTCCGCTTCATAATCGACTTGTTGACTCGTCGCAGGCAGTACCACTGGCTCGCCCGGCGCAATCACCGCGGTCGAAAACTTCGAAAACACCACCGGCTTCTCCGGAATCGCCATCTTGCTTTCGGCCGCGTGGTCTCTGTAATTGAGTCCGATGCAGATGATCTTGCCCGGCCTCGGCACCGGCGCAAACCAGTAGGCATCCTCGCGCGGCACCAGCCAGCCAAGCTCGAGAGCCTCGAGAAGCGCATCGTCGTTGCAAACCAGCGCGTCATGCCTGTCGCGCGCTCGTTGAAACCATGGACCATCCATGTCGAACCACGCCAGCGGATTCGTGGGCAGCTCAGCCTTGTCAAACAACTTCTCACAATCAAGTCGATAACCGGTGTCGCGCTCGCCGCAGTGCAGGAGAAATCCCACGCGTGGCACGCTCCACTTTGTTTCTTTTGTCGCGAAAGAAATTATGTGCATCAGGTCGACTCGTCAATGATTACGTGCAACTCTTTTGGGCCATGGACGCCGATCGTGAGTGTTAACTCGATGTCGGCGGTGCGCGATGGACCAGTGATGAAGGTGATTGCCGGGCTCACTTCCTTGCCGCTTTGCAGCAGCGCCAACACATCGGCGAGAGTAGCGTAAATGCGCGACGCAGCGACGATCGCGATGTGGACCGGCGGCACGACTGAAACCAATCGATTCCGCTCGCACGAGCTGTCGAGAACTAAGGTTCCGGTCTCAGCAATCGCTGCTTGCGCGTTCGTAATGCCAACGTCGAAGTCGAAGATCTCAGTGCCGCTGGGAACGACACCAAACTCTGCGAGCTCGGGCGCATCGGAGACTGCGACGCGTTGCGCACGAAGATCCGTGATGATCCGTCTTAAAGCATCCGTGACATCCGTGGTTATGACGCAGTGACCCTCCACTGACTCGAGATTCTCTTTGAATAGTTGACTATTCATTCTCCCACAGCTCGTGAAAACTCTTCGACTCGATGGGGCGCAGGTCGCGTCCGTTGGTCCATGCGCGCGAGATCGGGATTACTTTTTGTAGCAGGCGCCCGGCGACTGAACTCATCTTGTACAGCGCCGGACTAGTCATCACCCGCGCCCATAATTTGAATGCCAAACGCTCGGCAGCGCTTCCTTTCCGCGGCGAAATCTCCGCGCGCAGGTGTAACAACAATTGCGGTATGTCGATCTTCACCGGGCAAACGTCACGACACGCGCCACACAAACTCGACGCGAACGGAAGTTGCGACGTCTTTTCGATGCCCATCAACTGCGGCGTAATCACCGCGCCGATTGGACCAGGATAAACCGAGCCATACGCATGCCCGCCGACCTGCTGGTACACCGGACACGCATTCAAGCACGCGCCACAACGAATGCAAGCGAGCGACTGCCGCGTCACGGGATGGGCCAACATGCGCGAGCGACCGTTGTCGAGCAACACGATGTGCAACTCTTCCGGACCTTCGTCAGTCGGATGCCGCTTCGTACCCGTGATGAAAGACTGGTAAGTCGTCAATCGCTGGCCTGTGCCGGAACGAGGCAGGAGTTTCAGAAACACGTCGAGATCCGCAAAGCGTGGGATCACCTTTTCGATGCCCATCACCGCGACGTGAACGCGGGGCAAACTGGTCGTCAAACGAATGTTGCCTTCGTTTTCGACAATGACGATCGTTCCTGTTGCTGCGATCGCGAAGTTGACGCCGCTAATGCCGAGGTCAGCGGTCGCGAAACGATCGCGCAAGGTCGTGCGCGCGGTGCCCGTGAGCTGCATGATGTCGTCAGTCGGCGGCATGCCGAGCTCGGCAGTGAACAGCTCGGCAATCTGCCCGCGCGTTTTGTGAATCGCGGGCGCGATGATGTGTGACGGCGGCTCATCCGCGAGCTGAATGATGTACTCGCCGAGATCCGTTTCGACCACCTGCATGCCCGCGGCTTCGAGCGCCGCGTTCAGGTGCGTCTCCTCGGTCGTCATGCTTTTGCTCTTGACGATGATGCGCGCGTGATGAGCTTTTGCGAGCTTGCAGATGATCCCGTTTGCTTCAGCAGCGTCACGGGCCCAATGAACCTTCGCGCCTCGACTCTCGGCGTTCCGAACAAACTCTTTCAGGTAGCGATCGAGATGCGACAACGCTTCGTCCTTGATCGCGCGGGCCTGTGTACGCAGTGCTTCCCAGTTTGGAAGACTCGCGGCAGCTTGTTTGCGACGCTCGCCGAAAAGCGAAGTGGCGTTCTTCAACGCGCCACGCAGGTGCGTATCGGCAAGCGCAGCCTTCGCATTCTCCCGAAATTTTTCGCTGCTTAAATGATTCATTATCTATGGTTCAACAATTCCGCCAGATGCATCACGCGCACCTTCGATCCTTTGCGCGAGAGGCGCCCGCCGATCTGCATCAAACAACTCGCGTCGCCCGATACCACCGCCTGTACGCCGGCGCGCTCGATCGCGTCGATCTTCTGGTCTAGGATCGCCACTGAGATCTCCGGATACTTCACCGAGAAAGTGCCACCGAAACCGCAACACGCGTCGGCATGTTCGAGTTCGACAAACTCCGCGCCACGAACGTTTTGAATCAATGTTCTCGGCTCGTGTTTGAGATTCAAATCGCGCAGACCGTGACACGCGTCATGCCACGTTAACTTTCCGTTCCAGGATGCGCCGACGTCTTCAACCTTCAGCACACGAATCAGGAACGAGCTCAGTTCGTGAGTCCTGGCCGCGATTGCCTTTGCGCGCGGCAGCCACTCCGGATCGTCCGAGAACAACTCCGGATAATGGTGCACCATCGCCGTGCAGGAACCGGACGGCGAAACGATCGCCTCCGCGTCGCTCTCTTCGTAAATCTCGATAAAACGCTTTGCGACTTGCTTTGCTTCTTTGCGATAGCCTGTATTGAAAGCCGGTTGTGCACAACAAGTCTGTCGCTGATCGAACTCAATCTCACAACCAACGCGCCGCAGCACCTCGACACTACTCACACCGATGCTGGTCCACAATTGATCGACAAGGCACGTAACGAAAAGCGAGACCTTCATTATTTGGACGCTGCGGAACGTACTGTAGGGGCGGCCCTCCGTGGCCGCCCTGCGTTGAATTAAAGATCTGAATTCGTGCGCAGGGGCGGCCACGGAGGGCCGCCCCTACAAAGACCCAAGCAAGATCTCAAATCACAACGACGCCTTTGACGTAATCATTGCCATGAATATCGGTTGATAACGCTTTCTCCACGTCGGCGAATGTCTTGTAACGATGCGTGATCAGCGGCGCAATGTCGATGCGACCTTGCTCGATGAGACTCAATGCGCGCGTGTAGACTGACGGGCGTCCGTCCTTCTCGAACCCGCCCGAAGCGCCGACCGAACTCACCAGCACCGGCTCCTTGAAAAGTATGCTGCTCAAAACGCTCAGGTCCGTGCCCGCGTGTCCATGTCCATACAACAACACACTCGCCTGTTTGCAAATCAATCCCGGCATCGATCGAAAAACCTCACCCGAACCGGAAGCTTCGATCAAATATTCAACACCTTTGCCGCCCGTCTGTTCGTGGACCACTTCCACAAGGTTCGCGCCAACCGGATCGATCGCCGCATCCGCACCCAGTTGCTTCGCCAATTGCCGCTTGCGCGCATTCGGATCGCTGACCAGCAAAAAACCTTCGTAGCCGAGCACATTCCTCAGATACTGCGTGAAGAGCAATCCCGCGGGCCCGGCCCCGCATATTAACACGCTGCGCACGCGCCGCTCGGTGCGCGCTTTCGCAACCATGTCGGACGAATGGATGATACAACCCAGCGGTTCGACGAGCGCCGCAACTGCCGATTCCAGCGGCGCCGTAATCTTCACCGCATTGACCGCCGGCACCGCGATGAATTCAGCGAGGCCACCCGGCAAACCCGTGATGCCGTGTTCCCGGTAAAACTCACACTGATGACTGTTCTCAGTGCGGCAATACTCACACAAGATCTCACGCCGCCGGCTGACGCAATTCAACCCCTGGTCCACCACGACGCGATCGCCTTCACGCAGATCCGTGACTGCTCGTCCAACCTCTTCGACCACGCCGGTGATTTCGTGACCGAGAATCTGAGGCTGCAACGCGAGGGGTATCGCCTGGCCGTACTCGTTGGTGTTGTAGTTTGCGTGGCCGGCGAAGATGTGCACGTCAGTACCGCACAAACCAACCGCAGCGACGCGTATCAGCACCTCATACGGAGATATCACCGGCCGCGGTATGTCTCGCACCTCGAGCCGGTTCACATCGCATAAAACACTCGCCTTCATCACACTCATAAATCAAGATCGCTGGTGTCGAGTCGCTCGGCATCGCGCAGCGCGGCAAATCGTTCCATCGTTTCATGCACGCCGACTTCGAGTGGCGTTGAAGTCAAACCGTTCAGAGCACGCCTGATGGCGGTGTCGTCCATCGCCGCTGCAATCGGGATTGGTGGACCACCGAACGTGATCAAGTCGCCATTGTTGTGCGCGATCTGCGAGTTGATGAACTTCGCGATGCGTTCGACCGTGACTGTTTCGCCATGCAGGTTGAAGACGTGTGCGCCTTCAGGCGCGTTGTCGGCGCACGCGATGAACGCGGCCGCGGTGTCGGCGACGTACTGGAAATCGGTAGCGCCGCCGAAGCGAATGTGGAACGGACGGCCGAGCACCGCAGCCTTCATCGCCTTTGTCGGATCGCTCGTCAAACCGGTATCGCGATTGACACCGTACACGGTCAGCGGTCGCAGGCCGACGCTGTCGATGCCGTGATCGAGAAAGTAAATGCGAGCGCTACCTTCGTTGGTTCGTTTGAAAACGCCGTAGTGGGTGGTGGGGTTAGCGTGGGCGTTTTCGTCGAGCGCCGTGTCGTCGTCGTTCAGGCCGTAAACAGCGGCTGAGCTCGCGTAGACGACGTGGTTTGTGCCGAGCGTTTTCGCGGCTTCGAAGACGTTCAGAGTGCCGACGACGTTTACGAGTGCGCCGTTGATTGGATCAACCTTGCAAGTCGGTACTTGCAGGCCGGCAAGATGAATCACGCGTTGAGCTTCCGACTCGCTCAAGGCCGACCGCACTACCGCGCCATCCGTAATGTCGCCAATAATGAAACGCACCTTCGCGAGATCCTCGGCGTTCATGATCGCTTCGAGTCGTCGCGAGTCGTCGCTGCGATCGAAGACAACAGCCTCGTCGCCGCGCTCGACGAGCGCCTTCACGATCCACGAACCGATACAACCCTGTGCGCCGGTGATGAAATAGTTTTCAGACATCCGCTAAACGATAAAACCTCTGTGCGTTCTTGGAAAAAATCTTATCGCGATCGTCGCCGCTGAGATCTCTGAGAAGCTCCTGGAACGACTCCAGCACGCGATCGTACGACGCTGCCAACAAGCATACCGGATAGTCGCTGCCAAACATCATCCGATCCATGCCGAACAGCTCCAGTGCATGCTCGACGTACGGACGCAGATCCTCGGGTTGCCACGATGTCCAGTTTGCTTCTGTCACCAGGCCTGAGAGTTTGCAGTGGATGTTTGAAACGGCAGCAACCGTTTTCATCGCTTCGGCCCACTCCTTGATCTCGTTTCGCGCGATCGGCGGCTTCGCGAGATGATCGATCACAAGTCTTAACTCAGGACAGCTCTCAGCAACCTGCGGCACATATTTGAGGTGTCGAGTATGGACCAGCAGATCGTAAGTACATCCGCGTGCTGAGAGCTTCTTCAAACCAGACAGTACGGCAGGCTGAATCAGCCAATCGTCATTCGGTTCGCTTTCGACGAGATGGCGGACGCCTTTGAACTTCGGATGTGCGCACAGTTCATCTAATTGGGTTAGATCAACCCAACCAACGACGCCCGCGATGAAACTATTGGCATCGGCGAGCTCGAGCAGCCAGCGCGTTTCCTCGACGCTGTTGCTCGCCTGGACGAGCACGGTTTTCTCGACACCGTTCTTCGCGAGAATCGGTGCGAGATCGTCCGGTAGGTAATCGCGATAGAGCACCCCGAGATCGCTGGACATCCAGGGATAATCGAAGCGCCCGACCTGCCAGAAATGTTGGTGGGAATCGGTGATCATTTGCGAGACCAATATAGGACCTATAGGGCCTATAGGTCCTATACAAACTTAGGCGCTCACGTCGCGGGGTTTTTCTGCCCGTTTGCCTTCGTGGCTCTGGCGCGGTTCGCTGTCGCACTCGAGCGCAAATGTCGTTACCAGTTCCGGCGCCTGCTTCGGCAAGCCGGTGAGCCTGATACGAAAGTCGTCCTGCACAAACTTCACCGGCGTGTTGCTGCCGTGCATCGTCACCGCGCTCACCTTGTTCAGGAGATTTGCAACCACCACCGTTTCGCCGGGCCAGTAGTGAACGTGCGCGTAAAGCGTATTGCCCCGGCGGGTGTAGCTCAAATAGTTTCCGCGACGCGGCTGGCAATTGTCTGCGAGCCGGATTGTGTCGCCGTGTTTGGCCATCCAGTCGCCCACGGTCGAGAGTATCCGCTCTGACTCAAGCGGAATCGATCCGTCTTCAGTGGGTCCGATGTTCAGAAGATAGTTGCCGCCATCGCGCGCGCACGTGATCAGGTTGCGAATCACTGTCGTCGGGCTCTTCCAGTTGCGATCTGCAATGTGATAACCCCAACTATCGTTGAGCGTCATGCACGACTCCCACGGCCGGTTTGCCGACGCTTCAATTCGCTGCTCGGGCGTATCGAAGTCTTCGGGGATCTTCGAGCGATTGTTGATGATGATGTCGGGCTGTAGCGTGCGCACCATCGTGTTCATCGCGACCGACTCCCAGCCCTTCGCATCGAGTGGCCACGCCACGTCGTACCAGAGAACATCGACCTTGCCGTAGTTGGTCATCAACTCTTTGACCTGACCGTGAATGTAATCGACGAAGCGACGGCGCGCGGCTTCGTCCTTCATGCAACGCGCACCGTCCGGATGATGCCAATCCATCAACGAATAGTAGAAACCAAACCTCAACCCCTCGGCTCGCGCAGCCTCGACATACTCTTTCACCAGGTCGCGGCCGGGCGCCTTCTTCGTGGCGCAGTAGTTGGTCAACTTCGAATCGAAGTTGCAGAAGCCTTCATGATGCTTGGTGGTCATCACCATGTACTTCATGCCGGCGCGTTTGGCGAGCCTGGCCCACGCGCGCGCAGCGTTGGGCTTGGGTTTGAAGCGATCGGCGTACTGCTCGTACTCCTTCGCCGGAATGCCTTCATTCTCCATCACCCACTCGTGCCGGCCGAGCGTGCTGTAAAGACCCCAATGAATAAACATGCCGAACTTTGCTTCGTGCCACCACTTCATCCGCCGCGCACGATCTTCGACTGTCGAGGTCGTCGGCGCGCTCGCATCCGCAGCTTTCGGTTCCTGTGCGAAAACGAGCTTTGAGGTCGGTAGTGCAACGGCGGCTGCGCCCATCAGGGCCAGGTAGTTTCGCCTGTTCATCAGATTGTCTCCTGGAATTCTGGTTACGGTCCGTTAGCGGTAACGGATATTAGCCGCGGAAATGGGGTCTGTCAACAAATAGGTCCTATAGGCCCTATTGGACCTATAAAAACTTTTCCCAGGTGGCGAGGATCGTACGGAGCTCGTCTTCCTCTTCGGGTTTGACGTTGACGAGCGGCGGGCGGACTAGTCCACCATTGAGTCCGACCATGTCCATCATTGCTTTCATCGCCGACACTTCGTAACCCTTGCGTCGAGCGCGGAACGCGTAGAGCGGTACGACGCAGCGATCCAGCAGTTCCGTCAGCGCTTCAGCATCACCCGCTTCGCCGAGCTCGTGAAGCTTCAGCGACAGCCGCGGCGCAACTGTGGCAATGCTCGAGGTGAACGTCCTGATGCCGGTGCTGTAGTAAGCTGCGACGAGATCGTCGCCTGCCCCACCAATCCAATGCAGCCGCTCACCCACGTGATTCATGATCGTTTGCAGGCGACGGATATCACCCTGACCATCCTTCCAGGCAATCAACGTCGGAATCGAAGTCAAACGTTCAACCATCGCGGGCGTGAAGCTTGCCCAGTCGCGACTGTAAACGATCATGCCGAGCTTCGTGGCTGCGCCCACCGCGCGGTAGTACTCAAGCAGTCCGTCGTCTGCAGCGTGTGGATAGTACGGAGGAAAAACGAGAATGCCGTCGGCGCCTGCCTTCTCGGCCGTCTGCGCCATCTCGACCGCGAGTCGTTGTCCGAAACCAACACCTGCGATCACAGGCACGCGATCCTCGACGGCGAGCGCCGTTAATTCGATGACGCGCGTGTACTCCGCGGGCGTCAACGAGTACATCTCGCCGGTGCCGCCTGCTGCGACGATCGCCGAGATCTGGTATTGCAGCAGATGCGTGAGGTTCTCGTGCAACGCAGGAAGATCGAGCGACAGGTCTTCCTTAAATGGCGTGACCGGAAACGCGATCACCCCCGAGAGTTTGTTGCGCAGCGTAGTTGGGTGCATTTTAGTTAATCACAAATCAACAATCGTCCTGAACGCGCAGGCATGTCGTTGATCTTAAATGTACCAGAGTGTGTACCCAAAACTACATCGCTCCAAAAGTCGGTGATGCGAGAACGTCGCGGTAAGTTAATCGAAAACTCCTGCGGCTCGTTGGTCCAATTCAGCACTGCCACGACCTGGCGCCGTCCGAGTTGCACTCGTCCCACGCGGAACGATTCATCGTCGAAACGCGCGGCTGTGCCTGAAGGTGGTAACAACTTGCGCAGCATCGACAACTTCTCAGCGCTGATCTTCGTGAGATCGTCGCCCGACAAGAGCAATCCGCCTGACGCATAGATCGCGGTCGCGTGAAACTGAAACTCGTTGTCGGGCAGATCGCCGTTCAGCACGATCGCGTCGGAATCGTTCCACCAGAGCCGGCCGTTCTGCCAGTTACGACTCAGATTCTGACGCGCAGTTGTTTCGATCCGTTCCCACGTGCGTTTGATGTCGTTCGAACTCCGCGAGCCGTGAATCAGTCCGAGTGAAGGCCAGATCGGATGATTGCAGCCGAGCACAAAACTGTTCTCGACGCCGCGCAAGATCGCCTTCATGCCGAGACGATACGCCTCGATGCGCGTCGCGCGCGGGTCGTGAAAGCGACCGCCATGAATCGCGCCCCAGAAGTTTGCGTCGAGCTTGAAGTAAGTCACGCCCCACTGCTCGCGCATAATGCGGAAGACGCCTTCGAGATGCTTCTGCACTTCGGGGTTGCTGCCATCGAGTGCGTACCACGGTCCTCGCCGCCAGCCCT